>Ga0214164_1001873_pt1 | contig 11491 bp, 16 predicted proteins | sample TroBogepilimnion_13_FD_153003 | JGI IMG/M metagenome (GOLD analysis project Ga0214164, IMG submission 153003) | Freshwater microbial communities from Trout Bog Lake, WI - Practice 03JUN2009 epilimnion v4 | ecosystem: Environmental > Aquatic > Freshwater > Lake > Epilimnion/Euphotic zone ...
AACCTTTCTATACTAACTTATCAGAAGGACAAAATAAATTATTGAAGAAAGGTGATTCTGTTGCTGATATTTTAGCCAAGATGTTGAACTTCATGAAAAGAGTACATGAAGAAGAAATCAAAGAAATGGAATTATCTAGAAACTTATCTAAAAAAAATAGATATGTTCCCATCATTAAAGAAAAATCACAAGGTACATTCTCTAGATTACAAAAAGAAAATGAAGATGATAATAGTTTCCTTAAAAAACTTCTTCTTGGTTTAGCCGCTGCAGCGTTAGCAATAGCCGGCGTTTACGCTGCACTTAAAGGTCTTTTAGATCCGTTCATAAACATATTCAATAATATCAGAATACCAGACCTTGCAGCCTTACCTGTTTTTAATCCTTTTTCTCGTATACCAAGTACAGGTGGAAATGCTGGAAGAGGTAATGTTAATCCAAACGAACAAGATGAAGAAGAAAGAAAAAAACTAGAAAGAGAGAGAAATGATAGAAACAAAAAAACACCAAACAAAACTCCACCAGGTAAAACTCCAGTAAGTAATGCATCAGAACAAAATGTGCCAGCGGAAGAACCACAAAAACCAACACCATCAAAAATACCTCAACAAAATAAACCTGGTTTTTTAGATACAGCTGAGGATAAGATTAAGCAAAGAGCTTTAAGAATTGCAGCTGCATCTAAAGAGTTGGGTAAAAATAAATTAGGTGGAAAAATTACTGGTGCTTTATTAAAACAAGGAGCAAAACGACTTGCTCTTGGTCTTGTTGAAGCACCTTTGACAATTGCTTTAACCGTATATGACATTGCTGATGCTTTAGCACCAGAAGAAGAAGAAGCTTTGAATACAGATGTTGATACTTTGTTGAGTATGAGAGAAGACATGAAGGAGTTGGAACGAAAACATGATGCTAAAGAAATACCAGATAAACAATATAATATTGCTATGGAAGGTATGGCACTTAAAGCTAAAACAATTCAACAAAGAATTGAAGCATTAAAGAAAAAAGCTGAAGATGAAGCTTATAAAATGGAAGCACAATTGAATGAACAGTCTGCTGAGGATGGCAAATTAACCCTGTCAGATAAAGCTAAAGATTTGGGTAGAGAAACGGCTACAGGTGTACATTCTATAACAAAACCAATTAAAGGATATGGTGCTCGAGCAGCACAGAATATGAAAAATAATTTACCTGATGGTGATTATGAAAGATATTGGAAAGAAAACCCAGACTCGTCAAGTGCCGAATACTTTAAATATCTAGAAAACAGATGGACTAAATCATCAACCTGGTCAAAACCAATTGTAGAAGATCCTGTACTTGGGCCATTTTTAAAATCATCACAGGAAAATAACGATTTAAAATTAAAATCTATGAATTCTAGTAAAGTGGCTTCAATAGATAATTCTAAAACTAATAATATTGGTGGCGGAAATAATGGCGGTGTTGTTTTTACAGAATCTGCTAATGTAAGAGACTCCACATTAAACAAATACGGCAATACTAGATTTGCATAAAAAACCCCGCACTAGGCGGGGTATAAAATTCACATTATCATAACGAAAGTCAGGAGATTATTCCTCGGCTAACTTAGCAAAATATGCCAAGTCATCGTCTTCTTCAGACATCAATTCTTCATCAACAGGTTTCTTAGGCATTGCCTTAGCTTGTTCAACAGTAGTCTTAGGTGCTGGTGCATCACCAAGAACTTTGTCTAGTCTGCCTTTGAGGTCATCATAAGACTTAAACTCTTTTGGATCCAATAGAACCTTGAGAGAGTGTTCAGACTTCCAAATCTTTTCCAATTCAGAGTCATCATCAAGCAATGCAGTTGGTGATGCAAACTCTGAACTATCATAGTTTTGGTACCCAGCAACTTTACGGATACGGAGTTTGAAGTCAGCACCTTTCCACATATCAAACGGATTGATAGGTGTCTCATCTTCAAATGCCGGATTCATTGCTTCAGTAATCTTATCAAAGATTTTCTTACCGAATCTAAACAAGAATACCTTGCCTTCATTCTCAGGATGCTTTGGATCAGACACAACATAGATGTTTGCTGTGTAGTTCAGCTTACGCTTCTGATTGCGTGCCACAGTCTTGTTGGCTTCAATACCTGAGTTCCACAATTTGTTGTTGTGTTCACATACAGGACATTGTTGATTGTTGGTGGTCAAACAGTTATCAATTAACCAACCACCAGGTCCCTGAAATCCATGAGAGAATACTTTAACCCATGGCAGTCCGTCTTCACCATCAGTTGGAGATGCTGGTAGAAAACGAATGACAGCAGAGCCGTTACCAGCTTTATCTACTTCTGGTTTCCAGTAGTTGTCTTTGTTGGAGGGTCCTTCTGATGAAGCGCTTAGTTCATCAAGTTTGGCTTTTAGTTTGGCGAGGTTGCCTGAGCCAGTTTTCAATTTAGAGAAATCCATAATTTAACCTTTCTAGTATGTACGGAGTATTGACGGAGTATTTTCACAAGTATCATTATATAATATATTTAGGCGCCTGTCAAGCACTTAAATTGGTAATTTTGAAGTCTTTTTAAGTAGGTTAACCTCCTCTGCTTCTTCTCGAATCTTAGCCTTAAGAACCGAAGTTAACAAGGTCGAGGCCACTTCTATTTCCATACCAGTCTGTTCACAATGGTAGATAATAGAATCAATATAAGGAAGATTTTCCTCGTAAGATATGTTTTCAATCAGTAGACTGAATTCTGTTATTTCGGTTTTTGTTGGCATCGTTGGCATATTCATTTAATTTTTTAACTACCTCTGGTATTTCATTGATAGTTAGCATTATACTATGAGTATCAGTGTGAGGCAAGCCAGTTTCTGGTGATAATAACGTCAGGTGTTTCAATAAAAAGAATTCGTCATCTTGTGGGTATTCTATTGAAAATTTTGAGGTCATTTTTTTGTATAGAAGATATGATTACCAATCTGTGTCACCCTCTTGAGGTTCCAATCAGGTGCAACCGAGGTGGCATGAAAATACATGGCTTTAGTCTTGGCCAATAACTCATGTATATTAGACTGTGTAAGAGATTTCTTAGCGACCATAAGAGATTCTTCCCATACATATGGGTTCATCTTTTCGGAAACATTTTCACCAACCCATGAGAATTGGTAGGTATTGTTTATCTTTTGATATACGACTTCACATACAGTTTTAGGAAACATATGAGAATTAACTCTATTGTTAACCACCTGTGCTACGGCTAGTTTACCTTCATAAGGTTCTTTGCCGGCTTCATAATAAATGTTTTTAGCCATACAAAGCAATTGCTTATTAAATTCTTGGCTGATTTCGTATATTGGATTACTCGTCAATGGATTAGCGAGTAGTGGTAAAAAACTTAATATTAAAGATAATATAAGTGTTCTTAGCAGAAGGAACTTCATCAGTTCTCCTATGTTGTTGAACAAGTAAATAGGTTTTTCAGGCAAAACCTATTAGAAAACCGACCCCTATTAGAAGGAGATTTTGATACCAGCAGTAACGCTATTACCTGTGTAGGTGTCAATGCGTTTTTGTGTTTGTTGGTAGCGATAGTCTGCTGTCAACGCTACGTTTTTGGCTACAGGTACTGTTAGACCAAGGCCTGCTGAACCAGCATAACCAGTCTTAACGCCTTCAACTCTAATGTATGATCCACCAACTTTAGCAGTCAATGTGTTACCTTTAAAAGAATAAAGGTCATAACCACCAATAAGGTCATAACGGTTCTCTTTAAAACCTGCGTGTTTAACACTCTCTAGTTCACCAGTTACACTATAATTTCCCATTTGTTGGCCAAGAGAAATGCCATAGTCGTTGCTATGTGGGTTTGCATAGTCACGACCTGCTGTAAGACCTAGGTCCATCGCTTGAGCAATACCAAATGTGGCGAGTAAAGATGCTAGTAATAATAGTTTCTTCATTTGTTTTCCTTCTTTGAAATTAAGCAGCGATAAAATCTATACCAGATGCTGCGAGAACACCAGTTGCTGCTGGCGCTACTCCAACTAAACCAATAGTTTGTTGGAAAGTAGTTAAGTGAGCAGCTGCATTTAATAGAGCTGCCTGAGTTGTAGAACCTGTTGCCAAAGCACTAATATATGGTGATGCTTGTGTTGGTGTTGGTGCAACACCCATCACATTAGTATATACATTGTTAACAAATGTAGCAATGTCTGGATTAGCAAGAATGAACGGTGCAGATGTCACGATTGCTTGTGAAATCTGAGCACTTGTTGTACCTGCATCTTCCAATTTGATACCAATGCCTTCATATGTTGTACTTACTGTACCAAATCCAGCTTTCAACAAAGCATATACATCACCAGCAGTACCAGTAATGTCAAATGCAGTTGATTTATCAGTAAATGCAATACGATTAACACCTTCTAGTTTATAAGAAACAGCAGTCATCAATGCTGATGTCACTAGAATGTTTTTGTTTGTCGTATCATTAACAACGGTGAAATTGGAACTCTTGTCGCCTAGGTTGTATGATGTTACACCAGTTACGTCAATGATGGTGTAATTCAAACCATTACCAATCTGACCTGTACCAGCTGCACTAAATGTGGAGATTTTACCACCAGTTGCAATTGATGTTACTACAACCACATCAGGATTAGCAACTGTTCCACCCAAGTTTATACCAGCAATAGTAACTGTATCACCAACGGCATAACCAGTACCAAGGTTTGCAGCCTCAATTACTGTTGTATAAACACCATTTGTTTTTGTTACATCAAATTTAGCACCTGTTCCAGCGCCACCAGTTGTACCCGTGACACCGACATATGTTGTATTAATTGGCGTTTGGCCAATCGTTACTGTTGTTCCCATTCAAACTCCTTGTTATTAAAATTGATGGTGGGTATTCTGTTACGAGGAACCCACCGAACCCTAGTCAGCGTTTAGGCTGCCAATACAAATTTTTCATCATTTGCGTTTACTTTGATTTACTTTTTACATCTCTCTGTGATGAGTTGTCCATGCATCTACTTGTTACCCTGTCGAAACTATGCACCCCCATCAAAGATACATTGCTGTTATCTGTACTTCTCACTATGTACTTTTCAGGCTGCAGTCCTTAGATAACCCCGTGACGTTATTGGTGCAATATATCTTTGGTGGAGGTGGGGGGATTCGCACCCCCGTCCAGAATACTTTTTGATTTACTTCATACAACCATAATCATCTAACGGCCTCTGTGTGCTTATGCTTCATAGATTTCTTTAGAATTTTAAACCATAACTTTTTCACCTTGTCGAGTTTATGTTCAAACTCAGCACGATTTAATTTCATTATTAGTTTCTTAATCTTCATTATACCTTACCTTTTTTAAACTGTCAAGCGGTATTTAGTCATCCGAAGCATTATTACCACATTTGGCCTTCTTGGCAGCAGTTAACTTACCAAAATCCACAGGCCATTCTTGACCAACTGGCAACTCTTTTGCACCAGCTGGGAAAGCAAATTGAACTCCGGCATCAGCCATGATTTGAGCAATACCTTTACGGAATGGTTTCAAATCATTACCAAGGTTTGGATATGGTGCAACGTGTGGAAATTCCCAACCAGCAACTTGACCTGTTGCTTGGTCAATAACAATCTTATAGAAAGCATGTGGCACTACAACACCAGTACCAATCTTCTTATCAGTAGCATTATAGATGCCACCAACATAAATTGTGAATGGTTGATTCAATTGAACTGCCCATCCTCTTACAGATGTTTCTAATAGTTTCCAAATACCACGATTGAGTGAACCTGCTTGTGGTGACATATTGGTCATCAAGAATGATTCATACTCTACCTGTGGATCCCATGATAGGTCGCCATCAGGACTCATGTGGCCTTTATCGTAACCAGTGGCTGCATAGTCATCTGGTCTTGCGCCACCTTGTACGGATTGGTCTGCTGCAAAGGCATTAGTTCTTGCTACACAACCAAGTGCATTTGGTGGTGTAAGTGTGTATAGAACATATTCAGGCAACTTGGCAGGTGCATCATAACCTACAAAATAAGCCTGACGGCAAATAGAACCAACTGGTTTGGTTGATTGTGGAAATCCGTATGGTGCATGTACAGCACAAGTTTTTGGATCCTGTGGTGCACGTTGTGTCCATGCGAATGATGATATACTAACAAGAGCTAGTAATAATACAAATAGTCTTTTCATTGTTGTTCCTTATAAAATTGAATCGCCTTAATTAGACCCTCGATATGGTCTTCAGTCTTCTCTTTGAATATTATCGGTTGCTCATTGTCAACAGCCATGATAATAACAAGATTATTTATAGGCTGACCAGTGAGTTCTTCTGCCATCAAAGCATATGCTGCCGTTTGCCAGAAATAATCAAGAATAGAATCTCTTGATTTAATTCTCTTAGATGTTTTAAAATCTATAACAGAGAGTTCACCTTCATATTCACCAATACAATCAACTCGACCAGCGAGGCCGAGTTGGTGTGACCATAGTGCTTGTTCTTGATACCAGATGTTATCAATTTTATCCAGATAAGGAATTAAATCAGTAAACATTTCCTTGGCATCTGGCATGATATTGCCAAGTTCTTGATTGTTGAGATAACGCTCACAGAGAGTATGTACATTGGTGCCACGACCAGAAGCCTGTCGTGAAATACGATTTGCTTCTTGTTCACCTACACGTTTCCGCCATGCCATAATCTCTTGTTTCTTCATGGCACCAATGACCGTTGTAACAGAAGGCAATCTCTCGCCTTCAGGTGTTACATAATATCTTTTTCCATCTTCAAATGTTTTAGATTCTAGATTTGGTAATTCAAGTGGTGGGCAGTATGTGAATGTCATCGTATATTGATTCGTTAATTGTGGCCGTAGATGTTTCTTTATCAAAAGTGATAAACCCATCACAGGCCATATTCCAATCGTCACCGCCAATTCCATTACCAGTGACTTCATCATACACGGGAACATTTACTTTAAAATGTTTGACCAAGTATTCTTTAGTGCCATTTTCAAACACCCGCCAAACGTGGTCCATAGAACCACGATTTGGTTGTCCTCTACTCTTATTAAATCTAATCGTATAGTGATTCATCAAATAATCTCTGCTGTAGGTTGTACTGGTGCATTAGGATCAACCTGTGGTGGAGTTGGAATCCATCTTGTACCTAAATTAAAGTGAATGAACTTCAATGGCTTCTCAGAACCGTGTCTAGTGAATCCATGTGGAATCCATGTGTTGAGAAAATACAAATTACCAGGTTGTGGAATATAATTGGCTGCATGTGAAGCATATGTAACCATAGACATATCACGTTCAGGTAAATTAATTTGTCTCTTAGCAGGTCTTGGATCAAAGATAGAAATTCTAGAACAATCTTCTGGTGCTTCTAGAATATAGAATCCGGTAATCTGTGCACCAAAGCCGTGTACATGTTCTTCGTTAGCGGATCTCATATGATGTTCTTGAGCCCAAAAGTCCATGATAAAGACTTCTTGGTTCTGCATTGCATGACCTTGTTCAGACAAAATATTCCATGATGTTTGTGCTATATACATCACCAAATCCCGAACACGTTCATCACCAGCAAAAGTCTCAGACATAACCACAGGAAATAATTTATCCATGAGTTTATCTTTTGGCTTGTTTTTCTTGGCTGTGTTCAGATATTCTTTAGACACAAACTTAGCAGTCTCTAAGAATTCCGGTTTTGCAATCCAATATACACCAGATGGGAAATGAAATTCCACATTGAGTCTATTCGCTTGTTGTTCTGGTGTCAGTTCAGGTTGTGTTGGCACTTCACCGATGATTTCTGTTGCGGGTGTTTCTACAGTTTCTGTATCACTCATAATATCTCCAAAGTTTGTTTAACGAATTATATCACAAAATTATATATGTGTCAAGCTATGGTGTTATGGTGGTGAAAACTAATGTAGGTTTATCAGAAGGATTTACCCATTTATTATTTTGTTTAATGAAAATTGGCTTACGAGGAAAATGATTATGAAAATTCATATGGTCTGGATCTGTAATTTCAAAATTGTTTAACGTATCAATGTATGAAGACCAAGCTTCTATTTCGGATTGATTATTTGACGATTGTATTATATGATTGGCGAGAAGAATTAAAGATTCTTTATAATAATTCGCATGAGGCATTGTAACCATTATTTTAAATTGTTTTTCTTCTTCTGTCAAATCTCTTAAAGTCCATTTACTTTCCCAAACATCTCCATTCTTAACATAAGATTCTTGCCAAGTTTGATAAAATCCAGCTTCAGTTTCTACTGAGTTTTGTGGACTAGGAAGACGATTAAATTTTGCAAATTTTTCAGATAAATTATTAATGTCTTCTTCTGGATAGGATTCTAAGAAATGTTCTTCTAACATTGGATGGCCAATTGGTTGGCCATCTTTTATTTGTATATAATGATTCATTTTAAGGATTTACACCTACATTTGTTATTGGAAAACTACGAGAACATCCTGGCCATATAATACGGACTGCGCCAGCACCACCTTGGCCACCAAGGGTAGGTGTAGGATATCCTTGGCCGCCACCGCCGCCGCCACCGTAGCATCCACCATAACCTCCTTTGCTAGCACAAGCACCACCTTGTCCGCCATTCATACCGTTTGATCCACCGCCGCCGCCATATCCATGAGATTTTGTGTAATCTGGGTAACCACTAATAAGACCTCCATTAAAAGTTCCAGAAGTACCTCGACCATAAATTCCTACACCTCCACCACCACCGCCAGCACCATAGTTGGATGATCCTGAATATGCGCCTGGACAACCAGGAGCTCCTCCACCGCCAAGTGGAGTTTGTGATCCTTGAAGTCCTGGTGACCATTGTCCGCCAGATACGCCACCTTGTGAACTACCATTATGTACTGTACCAGCGTTTGCAGCTGCACAAAGAGTGCTGTATGGGTAAAAGTCATAACCAGCTGCACCACCGCCAGCGCCACCAGCACCATAATTGTAATTTAAACCGCTATAACCACCATAAGAACCTGTTCCAGCAAAAGTATAACCAAAACTATATCCTACCATTTGAGCAGCATTTCCATTAACTGGTTGTGCGCTACCATTGTAAGTCCAATTAAAGGAAGAACTTGTGCCTACACGAAGTGTAAATGTTTGGCCAGGAGTTACGGAAATATTATTACGCCAAGCAAGATAACCTCCTTGGCCACCATTACCACCACAATAATAAGTACCTGTGACCGCACCATAATAAGAACAATGTGTTTGTGTCATTGATCCGGTACTTCCATTTCTACCTCTAGCAACAACTAATACACTAATTGATGTTACACCAGAAGGTACAGTCCAACTATAACACAAACAAGATGAACAAGTTCCCGTAAATAAAGCGTGGCCACCCGAAGCTTTTCCATATCCATCGAACATGGCCACAGCGCCAGAAGCATCTCCAAAGAGTTGTCTAACTGATGAACAAAGCATTCCAATTTGTGATGTTCTTGTTAATCCAAGTTCGGTGTTAACATCAAACAAAGATATAGCGCCAGATGAAACCAGTGACATTATTAATTCCTATTATTACTGTCTAAGATACCATATTTATATATCCACACCACGATAATATGCCATCTTATTTTCCATTTCCTTTAAGAATCTAGCATACTCTGCTAATTCCTTTAATATCCTTTCTTTTTTGCATTGTTCGTAATAAACACGCTGAGCTCTTGACATCATTCTTTTTTTGGACATTCGGACTCCTTTTGTTATTATTGATAGTAACGGAAGGAGGTTGGTTCAAGGGGGCTTTTTGGTCATGCACACCTTTCTTTGGTAGGAATAAAGCGGGAATTTGATTCACTTTTACCATTCTCTAGGCATTTTAGTTTTATGTGATTTAGCCAAAGTATTACCTGGAACGGTATCTTTGATGCGCTGAATCACACCTTGTTCAAAAGCTTTTACAGGTTGTCCAGTACCTGGTGTTGACATACGCATACCGTCACCAAGACCAGCAAGGCCGTCTACGGTGAAATGTCTTTGTAATTTGGGATTGTTTTGTTTGAATTCATCCAACACCGTGTATGACATACGGTGTTCTTCAACTTCATTGGTTTCAGTATTTAAGAATTGATATGTAGGCAATTTATTTAAACCAGTTAGGTACATTACGAGAGTTAACACGACCTTGCCATGAAGCAAAGGACTTTTTATTATTTATGTAGTAATTATGGTACGAGGCCATAGAATCATTTGGTATTTTTACATCATCAGGCATGGCTGGCGTTGGTGGTGTAAATGGATCATGTGGTATGTTATTGGGTGTAAAACAAAGTGTTTCTAACAATCGTTCAGTAGAATGAATTTTGCCATAACGATAGGTAAATTCTTTACACAATTCACATAACAATTGATAGAGCCATTTATAATTGGCATCTGATTGTCTTACCCAAACAGCTGAAGGATGGTTGCTATGAGTAGACAGATACAATATACGCTCACGCTCGTCAGGAAGAACATATCTCTTTTGCTTTCGACCAGTTTCAGAGAAGCCAACAGACAGAGTACCATCAATAATACGGTGGGCAGTAGAAAGTAATTGAGCATATTCGATAATCATTTTAACAACGTGCTTAGAGATGTGTTCTTGAGCACAAATTTTAGGATCAGGGTTTAGGTAAAAAATATTCATACTTCAAGTCTCACTCTTTCAACATCAATCCAATCACAAAGCATCACACTGTTACCATTGTGGTCAACTTCATAAGTTTTAACTTGTAAACCAATTTTGGTCACTTCACCATCTTTGACTGATTCTAACACACGAAACTCATATTGTAAAGTCTTATTTACTTCAATACAAGGTTGTGGAATTTCCAATTTATATGGACCCGCAGAACCATAATTTGGTTGGTAACCGAGTGCGCCGAAGCCACCATACACTAATTGTTTATTAGGATTTATTAACATAATCTAATTTTATTTCCAATAACCAAAGCATCAATATCTTTAGTTTCAAATTCTTTTATAGCATCTGAGATGTGACCAGCAATTGGTTTACCAGAAACATTCAAACTCGTATTCAATAATACAGGACAACCAGTTAATTCATAAAAATACTCCAATAGTTTTCTAAAATGGCCATCTTTCACAGTTTGCGCTCTACAAGTACCATCAACGTGTGTAATGGATTGTAAATTGTTTTTTTGTGTTACGCCAACATACAACATATAAGGATTCTCAAAGTCTAAATCAAAATATTCTTTGGCATATTCGGATAAGATTGAAGCACCAAACGGTCTATAATATTCTCGGTTTTTTATCTTGTTGATAATATCTTTACCATTTGGTATTCTAGGATCCATGAGTATAGACCTGTTACCTAAAGCTCTAGGACCAATCTCACCGTTACCTTGATAATATGCCACAATTTTACCTTCTGCCAATAATTTAGCTGTCTGTCTTATTGTATCATCATTTGGTTCTTCTGTCAACTCATCCGA
>Ga0214164_1001874_pt1 | contig 11485 bp, 8 predicted proteins | sample TroBogepilimnion_13_FD_153003 | JGI IMG/M metagenome (GOLD analysis project Ga0214164, IMG submission 153003) | Freshwater microbial communities from Trout Bog Lake, WI - Practice 03JUN2009 epilimnion v4 | ecosystem: Environmental > Aquatic > Freshwater > Lake > Epilimnion/Euphotic zone ...
GCCGCCTGTACCAGAGTATGGTAAAAACCGGCCTGGTATCGACAGTAGGGGCCGATAATCCGGCACTGAAAGACCCTTCCTACTTCTATATTACTGCCGATGTGCTGAAGGAAAAATCAATCAAAAAAGCCAAAGAAGCGCTGCTCAATACCATTGATGATATTGCCGAAAACCCCATAACCGCCGATGAAGTGGAGAAAGCAAGAGCCAAGCTCATCAAGAACTTTGAAGAAACATACCGCAATACTATGTACACCGGCCTTACCCTCAGCGAGTATATTGCGCAGGGCGACTGGCGGCTGGCATTCCTGTATCGCGACCACCTTAAAAAAGTGACTGCAGATGATGTGAACCGGATTGTAAAAATCTACTTCATAAAAAGCAACCGCACCATTGGTGAATTTATACCCACCGCCGATCCGGTGCGTGCTACCCCGCCACAGCAGCCCGATGTAGCTGCACTGGTAAAAGATTACAAAGGCAATGCCGCGCTGGCCCAGGCCGAGGCTTTCGACCCCTCGCCCGATAATATTGACAAGCGCTGCAAACACGGTACTATAGCTGGTGGCGCAAAATATGTGCTGCTCAGCAAAACAACAAGGGGCAATACTATAGAAGGCGTAATTACCTTGCGCATGGGCGAGGAAAAAGCGCTGCAAGGCAAGGGCGCTGTTGCCAACCTTACAGCTGCTATGCTCAAGAGAGGCACTAAGGAACACACCATGGCGCAGATCAATGAAACGCTCGACAAACTCTCTTCCAGCGTATATGTATACGGCGGCGGCCAGAATGTGAATATCATGATTAAATCCACCAAGCCCAACATTGCTCAGGCAATGGACCTGGTTTATGAAATGCTGCACGAACCGCTGCTGACCGATGATGAATTCAAGACATTGAAAAACGAAAACCTCAGTCAGCTGGAGCAGGAGCGCTCAGAGCCCCAGAGCATTGCCTTCCGCGAGTACAATCATATCATGTCGGTATGGCCCAAAGGGCATATCAACTACAATATGTCGGCCGATGAAGAAGTAGCTGCTGTAAAAGATGCTTCACTGAGCGATGTGAAAAGCTTCTACAAAAACTTCTACAATGGGGCCCATGCCACAGCATCATTTGTAGGCGAGTTTGATGAAGCCACCGTTAACGATAAACTCAATAAGATACTCGGCAACTGGACATCACCCATGCCCTACACCCGTATCCCCGATCCATACGAATCGATAACTACCCAGAACAAGGAAATAAAAACACCCGACAAGAAAAATGCCATGATGGTTTGTGGTATGAACCTGAAACTGCGCGATGACAACCCCGACTACCCCGCACTGCGCATGGGCGACTTCATCTTCGGAGGCGGCTTCCTCAATTCCCGTCTCGCTACCCGCATCAGGCAGAAGGAAGGGATCAGTTATGGAGTAGGCTCCTGGTTGCAGGCCGGAGCCCGCGATGAATCGGGCAGTTTTGGCTCTTATGCCATCTACAACCCCGAAAACAAGGAAAAACTCGAAAAGGTATGGATGGAAGAACTCAATAAAATGCTCACCGATGGCTTTACCGAGAAAGAACTCAAAGATGCCAAGGGCGGTTATTTACAGTATCGCGAAAACGGCCGCGCCGAAGACGCGCAACTGGTAAATACCCTCAATGCCCGCCTCGACATGGACCGCACCATGCAGTGGGACAAAGCTATGGACGCCAAGCTCCTGGCCCTCAAAGTAGCCGACATCAACAACGCTATGAAAAAGTATCTGGCCCCAAACAAAATAACCTTTGTAAAAGCCGGAGATTTTAAATAATCATCCGCTCAATATAAAATGGAAAAAAATCCCGGACCAGTTCCGGGATTTTTTTTACCTGGATTTGATAATTTACCAGGTTGAGTAAAATTTTTGGTCCAGGCTATATTGCTGCTATGTAGCTTCAGTGGCCATGGCACGCTTATACTGCATATCGCTATTCATCTTCCCAAATTAATTCTATGTAGGGGTAGGGCTTGCCACTACCCTGAGTATTTATCGAAGGGCCCCTTACTTATAATCCGCCCGACATCACCCCCCCATATTATCAATAAAAAATTGTCCGCACCTCCCGGCCATTTGCCATTTTATAGTCTCCGCCTTGGCATCAAACTATGACTCACTGACGGTAGGCACCTCACATTTCACAGCATTTACAAGATACTCTGAATCATCAATAATTATCCGCCAGTAAAGATTGGTATCGCCATGTGCGGTATTAAATCTTATCTTGAAATATAAATCTCCGGTTACTATGATTGATTGATTGTACATGTTGCAAAGAATAAAGAGCGGTAAATTTATAAATATAAAATGAAGGTTATTAAAATTAGCCGGATTCCAAACTCATTATTAAGCAATTGTAGACAATTTTTACCGAAAACACCATTTTGCAATACAAAATTAACATATGTAGCAATCTGATTGGCCAATATTCATATCATTCATTTAGTTAATACAATATTAGTAAATAAAATATGTATAAAATATTTTGAAATGTCATTTCATTCTCCTACATTTGATATTCAACTTAAACATACTACTTTAGCCGCTAAAACTTTATTTTATGCCCGGAACATTTTGTCCATTTTGCAGTGTATCCCCTGGTCAAACAGTTAGTACATATCCTCCAAGTGGTGGAATAGCAGGAACAATTACTGGGTCTGGTAATTATTCAAGTATTCTGGGCGGACCTTTGACCAATACACATACTAACTCCTCTAATTACTCTGTTATATTAATGGGCCAATGCAACACAATTGGTGCAGGTGTTTTTAATTCTATTTCTAATGGCCATTGTAATACCATGAGTTCCTGTTACAGTAGTATTGACAATGGGAAATCCAATTCAGTTTCAGGTTGTTATAATACCATTGTAAATGGATCCGGTAACATAGTATCTGGTAATAATAATTTTATTGGAAATGGAATTCTCAATGTTGTTTCTTCTACTTTGTCATCAATTTTAAATGGAAGTGCAAATTCTGCATCGGGCTATTATACTAATGTTTTAGGTGGTATTATTAATAAGGCATCCAACCGCCATGCTGCCATAGTCAATGGTTATGACAATACTGCTTCGGGCAAATATGCATTTATTGGTAATGGTGGTAGTTATTGTGCTGGAGACCCGACTATTTATTGTTTTGGCAATTCCGCAACCAACTGTTACGCATTTGTGGGCAACGGAAAATGTAACTCTTCATCAGGTGCATATTCATTCATAGGTAATGGAGGCGGAGGTACGGTCATTAGTGGTACTCCGTTTTATTATGGCAATACAGCCTCAGGTTATTTCTCTTATATTGGCAATGGCCAACAAAATCTGGCTCAAGGCAATTTTTCTTTTATTGGTAATGGAGGTTCCACTGTAGTGGCTTCTGGTAATTCAGTATTAAGTAATTATGGATTTATTGGTACTGGTTTACAAAATACAATTGATACAAACTCAGATTATGGGTTAATCGGTGGTGGTAGATTTAACTGTATCAGTACTGGTTCATCAGACAATGTTCTTGTAGGTGGTAATTCAAATATGATATGCATTAATAATTATCAGAATTTCATTGGAGGCGGTTATAGTAATGTGGTCAATCATTGCAGGGCAATTGTTGTAGGTGGTTATTTTAATTATTCCGGTGGCCTTGGTTCAATTGTAGTAGGAGGAAACAGCAATTATGTGTCTGGTCATGGAGGTATTGTAGTTGGGGGTGAAGGCAACAGAATAGAAAATCAATTTGATTTTATTGGCGGTGGATCTTCAAATAGAGTTATTTGCGGTGGGTTCTCATCAGTTCTTGGTGGGTTCTATAATATTATTGAAAGCGATTATAGTTCTATTTCAGGGGGCTTGCAAAATTTCATAGACCTTTCTGGCAATTTTTCTTTTATAGGTAACGGTAAAAAAAATCAGATCACAGGCAATAATGCATGTTATAACACATTAAGTGGTGGTTATAATGGTCTGATAACCGATGCAAATTACAGTTTTCTGGGTGGAGGAGCTTCGCATAATATTTCAGGCAATTTTGCCGTAATAACAGGAGGTTTATTTAACACTGTTTCAAATGCTTATAGTTTTATTGGTGGTGGGCAATGTAATATTATTAGTGGTAGTTTAGGTCATTTGGGAGGTGGACAATGTAATATTATTAACGGGAATTTAAATCATTTGGGAGGCGGGCTGTGTAATAAAATTACAGGATTTATTTCAACTATTGCAGGAGGTGAAAAAAATCTTATTGATGGCTGGAAAGGTTTTATTGGCGGCGGTGTAAATAATGATATACAGACATTTTCAAATTATAATGTAATTGGTGGCGGTGTAGGGAACACAATGATAACTACTGCAAATACTAATTCAAATTATTCAGTAATTGCAGGAGGAAGGGCAAATACAATTTCAGCATGTTATTCATCTATTTTAGGAGGTAGTACAAATAGTAATTCAGGCTGTTATTCAGTAATAATAGGAGGTGTACAAAATAATATAGATAACTCGTCAAATTATGATCTCGTTGGCGGAGGGAAATGTAATTATATCCTCAATGAAACAGAATATAATACACTTAGTGGAGGTTATTGTAATCTCATCAATCAATCAAGTTTTAATGGAATTTTGGGAGGTTTTATGAATTGCATAACCGATCAATCAAACGGTAGTGCAATCGCAGGCGGCTATTGCAATAAGATTACAAGTCAGAATGGCGATCAGAATCAGAGTTTTATTGGTGGTGGTTGTTTCAATACTATATCAAATGGTCCCAGAGGTGTTATCGGCGGTGGATATTATAATCAGTTAGCTGGTTCGCATTCAGCAATTCTTGGTGGTGCCTGCAATACTATATCTTCTCATTACAGTTACGCTGGTATTTTTGGTTGCAGATTAAATGCCAAGGCTGATTTAACTTTTCATACAAACTGTCTTTACGCCTGTGATACACCACTTGGGTCGGGTGGACCGTTTCCTGCTGGTACAATTTTTAGGCAGCCTTTTGGGACAGGTGCGCCAACTTGGGCGTTGCCAACTACTCAGGTATTATGGATTGCATAATAAAATTAAATATGTTTTTAAGATTCGTAGTCTTTTTTGTTTTTTGTGTTATATCTGTGGATGGACAGATAATAGGCACATTTGTCGGGACAGGAATTGCTGGATGTAATGGTTATCCGGGGATTATTCCTAGCCCGGAAGTGAATGATCCTAATGGAATGGCTGTTGATAGGATGGGAAATATTTATTTTGCGAATGAAGGGTGTAACACAGTATGCAAAATTGATCTGTTGGGGAATACTTCAATTGTTGCTGGTGGAGGAATTGCAAGTGACGGAAATCCGGCCTCAAATGCGATGTTAAATTTGCCAAATGCAATAACTTTCGATAAGTTGGGTAATCTCTATATTGTAGATAGAAGCTCATTAATAATTAGGAAAGTTGATGCAATTACCGGGATAATATCAACCTATGCAGGAAATGGCACAATTGGATTCGCTGGTGATGGAGGGCATGCAACGGCAGCAGAATTTGGAGCTAGTGGGATATGTTTTGATAATAAAGGTAATTTGTATATTTCAGATGGCGAAAATAACCGGATTCGAAAAATCGATTCTGTTGGGATAATTACAACTATTGGCGGAACAGGAATAGCTGGTTTTAGCGGAGACGGTGGTCCTGCCTCCTCCGCTAAATTGTGGGATCCTTTTGATGTGAAACTTGATAAATATGGAAATATTTATTTTCCTGACATGTACAATCACAGGATACGTAAAATTGATACAAATGGAATTATTACCACCATTGCGGGCACCGGAATAGGTCTATATAATGGGAATGATATTTTGGCAACCAGTGCCAATATTGCTGCTTATAAAATTGGCATAGATAAGTTTGGAAATATCTATATGTCTGATAGTAACGCAAGAATTCGTCAAATCGATAAAAAAGGGTACATTCATACAATGGTCGGTACTGGAGTACTTGGCTTTAATGGAGATGGGATAATTGCAACGACTGCACAAATATCAATACCGACTGGAATTGTTTTTGATTCATGCAATAATATGTACTTTGGGGAAAATGGATTAACTGGAAGTCAGCGTATTCGGAAAATAACATTCCCTAAATGCGATTATCTCCAAGTTTCTGAAATTGAAAAAAATAATGAGGTGCCAATCTATCCTAACCCCACATGTGACGAGCTCAATCTAAACAACCTAAAAGCCCCAGCCACCTACCGCCTGCTCAATATGGTAGGCACAACAATGCAGCAAGGCACACTTAAAGTAGGCAATAATACTTTATCCCTGCAATCACTGCCAGATGGCATGTATCTACTGGAGATAATAGATGATCAAAAAAACAGAACAGTATATAAAATTGTAAAACAGTAACCTTATGAAAATTATTCTCCATATCAATGGCGGCCAGGGTAAATGCATAGCAGCAACAGCCGTATGCAAGGCCATTAAAACCCAGCAACCCGATTGTAAGCTCATAGTAGTTTCCGGCCATCCATATGTATTCCTGGGCAATCCGCTTATTGATGAAAGCCTGGGCTTTCATGAGCTCCGTTATTTCTGGCAGCAGCATATAGATGGCCAGGATATCAAAGTTATGGCTCACGATCCTTACCTGGAAACCGCTTTTATTCAGGGCAAATCGCACCTCATTCAGGTATGGTGCGAAATGAACGGCATTAAGTACAATTGCGAACTGCCCGAACTGTATATCAACCAGCGGGAACGTTCTTTTTTTACTAATCAGTTCGGTCAGTTCCAGAAACCTATTTTGCTCATCCAGACAAGTGGAGGCGCCCAGGAACAAAAAAACAAATATTCCTGGACCCGCGATTTGCCTATTTCAATAGCCCAGCAGGTTGTAAATCATTTTGCCAACGATTACCATGTACTCCACATCCGCCGCGAAGACCAGTTACTCTTGCAGAACGTCACACCCGTAACTGCCGATTTCCGCGCACTCGCAGTGCTTATCAGCATAAGTCATAAAAGGTTGTTTATAGATAGTTTTGCCCAACATGCTGCTGCCGCTCTAGGCAAGCCATCAGTGGTTTGTATGATAGATCAGTTTGTTGCCAATCAGTTCAGCTATGATATGCACACCACCATAATCGCAAACCCTCCCACCTGCAAGCCCGAACTGAAACATTCCGTTTTTGCCAAATACAATATATCCGGAGTGCCTATTGAGTTCCCCTACAATCACGAAGGGGAAATATACGATATAGACCAGATAATTGAAGCCATCACCTTCAATCAAAAACCAGTCCAGAACGGAGAACCCGAACTCCAAAAAAAGTTAGAAATAATAGAGAATGTGGAAGCATAACGATTATAAAAAAAATCAAGGTATCATTACGAAGCGAAAATAGAAATCTCCTGAGCAGGCTCACTTAGCTAAATCAGGGAACATTACAATTTCCACATTTCCACATATTCACATTATGGAAAAAATCTTCTTTCAGTCCTCTCTGCCCCGTGTCGGCAGTACTGTTTTTCAGAACATAATGAGCCAGGACCCCAGGTTTTATACCTCACCAACAAGCGGTATGCTGGAACTCATCTATGCTGCCCGTCAGAACTACACTGAAAGCCCTGAATTCAAAGCCCAGGATGCTGAAATCATGAAAAAAGCATTCCTGGGTTTCTGTCTCGAAGGCATAAAAGGCTACTATAATGCGTTTACTGATAAGCTGTATGTTTTAGATAAATCCCGCGGTCATATTGCAAATTATGGGTTCATAGATAGTTTTTATCCTAATCCGAAAATGATATGCCTGGTTAGGGCATTACCTGATATTCTTGCTTCTATGGAAAAAATGATCCGTAAAAATCCGCACAAATCGACTCCAATAATTAACCCGGTTAATATGCAGGGTACCAGTTTATTCAAACGGGTAAATCTTTTTTTATCTAATCCACCAATTGGTTTGGCACTTGACAGACTTTCAGATGCTATAGCATCAGGGATAGCTGATAAAATATTGCTAATACGTTATGAAGACCTCTGTTTGTATCCCGAACAACAAATGAAACGAGTTTATGAATATCTTGAAATCTCAGCTTATAAACACGAATTCACCAGCATCCCACAAACCACCAAAGAAGATGATGAGGTCTATGGGATTTCCGGCCTCCATACCATCCGCCCATCCCTCGAAATGAAACCATCCGATGCAATACAGATATTAGGAAAAGATGTTTATGATTGGATCAATAATCAATATAAATGGTACAATGATTATTTCGGGTATAAATAAAATGTATCAAAATTCCGCCGTTGTTGGTGTTCTCTGTACAACCACTGGTTAAGTAGTTGATAGCGAGAGTTTTTGACAGAGTGTTTTTAAGTCTGCGCCGAGTCTCCCTCCAGTCGCAGCTGATGTCTCTCCATCGCAAAGCCATTTTGTGCGCCAGCGGAGGACTCGGCGCATCAGGGTACTATAGCCGAAGCTATGCACAAAACCCAGCTCCACCGCATCCATCACTGCAAGTCCTGTGAAAAACAGAGACTCGCCTGTAACATGAAAAATTATTGTTGTTCAAAATCTCTTCTGGCACAGGTCTGTAGCAAAGCCTTGTGCGAAGCGGACCTGAGTCATGCCAATTTAGCCAGTTTGCAACTGGCATCTCCATTTTCAAAATAAACATGCTAAAAAATTAGGAATTTCCAATTATATATTTTATCTTTGGCCCAAATTTAACCAATAATAACAATTTATTACACTATGAAATAATCATTATTTGTTCCAGTGTTAATCGAAGGGCTTTTTGCCTGCTCAGCCATCAGCCGCACAAACATTCTCGCTAATTTAGGCTATTGAAAATCGCATATTTTTATTACCATTATACATCTGGAAACATTTTCAAATTAATCAGCAGGATAAAATGGGATGTCATGAGATAATCGTAATTCTGCCCATATCAGCCACCAGCAAGGATTTCAACGTTTATCATTATCCCATTTCTTTTTATTTGAGGAAATGGGATAACCAATTTGATAAAAAGGCGCACTTTCAGAAAAATTGACTTTGTGACCTTGCCTTAGTTAAGGTTAAGTTGAAACGCAGTATGATTTTGTGTACTTTTTGTTCAACCTTGTGAACTTTGTGGTAAAAGTGGTTACCAAACCCCTGCTCAGGTTCCCAATTCCACATTGGATGGGATAAAATGAGATAATCGTAAATTGTTTTATATCAGTCACCAGCAAGGCTTTCAACGTTTAACATTATCCCATCGTGTTTCTTTGAAGAAATGGGATAACCTAACAAAACGCCTTTTGCCGGGAGTTTCCGGCACTTTAAAAAGCACCCGGAAATTAACTATTATCCTCCGCAATGCCCATTTATTTTTACTCTGAAGCTTGGCTCGTTTTGCCGCTAATCTTTAATTCCTGTACCACGCATATTTTGCATATATCATCGGGCACAGCAATGGCGAATAATTAAACCGCCATTGGGTATCAAATGCATCGCGGTGATACATGTATTTTATACCGTTCTTTTTCCAGGTATTCCGGGTCAGACCCATTACCTGCCCGTTATGCCCGTCTACCTCAGTATGTTTTACAGATTGCATACCCTTATCGTTATTGCCATGCCCGCTTATCCACTCCACCGATACAAAAACACCATCATTCACAGGTATCCTTTTATTACTCAGGCCGGCCTTTACCCACTCATTGCCTGTAGTGGCATGCACAATCAGATTGCTGTCGGTAAGTTCTTCAGCAGGCAGATTGGTAGCCGAGTCTTTAGTGTAGATGTGCACCCTGAATTTAGAATCGGGTATACCCTCATCTGTTATGTATATATACACCTCTTTCAGAAAGCCATTCCTTGTTTTATCAGCCTTCAGAAAGGCCGCGTCCTCTTCACCATATTTCTGGTAGCAATCGCCCACATGTTTCGATTTCCTTTTGCCTATCCATGCCGACTTTGATTTACCTTCCTTATCGCTGATTACCACTTCTTTCAGGCTCGAAAATTCTTTGTGAAGCGATACCAGCAGCGTATCATTGGTAAAGTCGGTAGCCTTCAATTCAAGTTTGGTATAACCCAGGCAATAGAATATAAAGGTCCTGGCAGAGTCGGCATTGGCAGAAAATGAAAATCTGCCGTTTTCATCTGTATATACCCCTTCATTCCGGTCTTTTACCTTAACTATGCAGAATGGTATCCCCATCCGGGTATCCTTATCAATAACCCTTCCGTAGAACGGCCGCTCCTGCGAAAAAACATTCAATGTAAAAAGGCAGGCAATTATAAACAGACAAATCCTCATAAAAAGCATTTTGGGATGAGCACCACATGAAAACGTATTAATGCCCGGAAACGGGTTAAAATCTCACAGCTGTAAAAATATACATTATGGCCGGAATTGAGGAAACTGAATTTATGCTAGGTAACTTATAAAGGATAATCAATACAGCCTATGATGGCAAAAAATAGTATCCGGGTTAATTATTGCACCTCACCAATGAGCTGAAATACAGCATAAACAGGGTACTCAAACAAGATTTTACTTATCTTCGGATTGAAATTTGAATTTCATTCTAATAATGGCAACACGCGATACACGCTGGATACAGCGGTTTGATCATTTTAAAAATGCGTTTCAGACAATCGAAGCAGTATTGCCTCTTTTTGCTCAAATGACAGAACTGGAAAAAGACGGCCTAATTCAACGATTTGAAATTACATTTGATCTTTCATGGAAGGTAATGCAGGATTATCTTAAAGAAGCCGGATACGCTGATATAAAAGGCCCGAGAGCCTGCATAAAGCAAATGGCTCAGGATAATCATCTGGATGGATTTTACTGGGAAGAAATGCTGAACGCCCGTAATGAACTGAGCCATGTGTATGATGAAGCCGGGAGCCGGAATTACCTTGATAAAATCGTTAATGATTATACTCCTGTTTTCAAAGCATTCAGTTTAAAAATGACACAAAAAATATGATCACCTACACTACCAATGTACATGGCCTCAGACAAAAGGATATGGATTATATGATCCGTTTGTTTGCTGGTATTCCGGCTATTGAAAAGGTACTGCTATTTGGCAGCAGGGCAACCGGCAATTTCGAAAGAGGGTCGGACATTGATCTGGCTATTGTGGGTGAAAAGGTTTCTACCGGAGAGATTTCCCGCATACATTTTCTGCTTGAGGAGGAGAGCCCGACATTGCTGGGTTTTGATGTAGTGCATTATGATGCACTTAAAAATGATGCACTGAAACGGGAGATTGATGAAAACAGTATTGTTATTTATCAGATAAATTAATGCCAATTCTGAAAAACAGCTCAAATATTGTATGTGTTCAGACTTTCTGGTTTAGACTAAATAAACTACAACTTAATCAGATCATCTGTAGCCTTGTCGTAGAAATTATAATCGGTAAGCAGCGAGTTGAACACAAAAAAAATTCGACAACTTTTGAAAAGTTG
>Ga0214164_1001876_pt1 | contig 11482 bp, 21 predicted proteins | sample TroBogepilimnion_13_FD_153003 | JGI IMG/M metagenome (GOLD analysis project Ga0214164, IMG submission 153003) | Freshwater microbial communities from Trout Bog Lake, WI - Practice 03JUN2009 epilimnion v4 | ecosystem: Environmental > Aquatic > Freshwater > Lake > Epilimnion/Euphotic zone ...
CCTCGCGGTATGGTGGTCGGCACAGCCCGCTCTCCGCCATTTTTTGCGACCATCGTCTAATTGAAATAGGACACTTGACTTTCAATCAAGGTAATACGGGTTTGAGTCCCGTTGGTCGCGCCAAATTAAGCCCAATTAGCTCAGTGGTAGTAGCGTTTCCTTTACACGGAAAATGTCGGGAGTTCAAATCTCTCATTGGGTACCATTTATTATTATGAGGTAGTGATATGAGTGTTGAGTTAAAAATTAAATCTAAACATCTTTCTTTTGAACCTGCTATTATTAAGCACGAGGAACGAAAGTTACGCAAAGAAATTGAATGGTACAACAACTATCAAATTGATTCTAACGAATTATATTTTAAGTTGCAATCTTTGTATATGCATCGTATTCAGGATGTTTCAAATGAAGCAAGGGCGACATTTTTAGCTCGTGCCTATATTGACAAGATGCCATATAAAATGGTAGAACAAAATGTAAGGGATAAAAATAAATTTAAAAATATTATTCTTCCTCGTGTAGTTGACATGGTTATGAAATATAATACTAATGTTAAGAAGAGATATGATAAAGAAAAAAATAAATTTTTGTATCCTCAAGATAAGTTGGAATTTCATAAAAATGCCATTTTAGAATGGTACAATTCATAATATAAAGTTTTAGGGTCAGTTCAGCAAATAATAAATTTTCTTTGGATGAAAAAAAGTTGACCCTGTTATATAATGTTCTTTAGCTCAGATGGCTTAGAGCGCAGTCCTGATAAGACTGAGGTCATTGGTTCGAGTCCAATAAGAACAACCATACCAACAAGGGGCATGAGTTAGCTGGTGTTAACAACTGCTTTGCAAGCAGTATCGGGTGGGTTCGATTCCCATGTGCTCCACATAAGCGCCTCGGTTATATAAATAACAATGTCAATAAGATTATTATATAACCGAGGGTCTAGCTCTTGTATAAAAATATATGGAATTTTTTTATAACAAGTTATAAATTAAATAAAATAGCGTTTTTATGTGAAATGTTAAGTACTATATTATATGTTTTCATTAGTATAATAATGACTTTAACCGCATTACATCCTAATATGGTTTTATTATACCCAATATATTCTATTGCTAGTATTTCTAGTATTATAAGTTCTTACAGACGAAATTTATTTTGGCCTCTTGGCCTTAGTATTTTTTTTACTGTAACAAATATTTTAGGCTATTTTATAGCAAAACATATGATATAATAATTAATCTTGGAGATTGGTGAAACTGGTATCACGCCTGACTCTGACTCAGGTATCCGAGGTTCGAACCCTTGATCTCCAGCCAACTATTAGGAGTATATTATGGAAAAAAACAAAGAACTTCTTATGGAAATGCTTGATCTTGGTGTTACTGATTTGTATGAAATTGGTGGTAAACATACTAGCAAAAAAATATATACTGTTCTTCATTCGCTGAAAATAACCCTTCATAAAGAACTAGATAATGTTACTGGTGAAGAAGAGCCAGGAATTTATCCTTTTAGATCAGGTTATGCTGGTTTTAATTATGAAAAGATGGAAGATGAACTCGGTTATGGTTTAATCGTAGTTAAAAATATTTAATGGTGTTGTGTTTCGGAACGGTACGATAAAGTCTGCAAAACTAAAGAATGTGGGTTCGACTCCCATCAACACCTCCAATTATTAGTGCAGATAGCTCAACTGGATTAGAGCGATGGCCTACGAAGCCATAGGTTGAGGGTTCGATTCCTTCTCTGCACACCAAAATTCCTATGTTACTTGATATAAGCTACCATAGGAAGCCAATTGCGGGTATAGCTCAATGGTAGAGCATCTCGTTGCCAACGAGAAGGTTGTCGGTTCGAATCCGTCTACCCGCTCCATTAAAGGATTATATTATGGATTATCAATCAGAACCTGTAGACGATGGATTAGAAGCTGCTCTAGATAATATACGTAAGATATATCTAGAAACGCTTCGGAGTACATTTAAAATTGATGATAAATGGAAATATGTTTCAACTAATTTATCTAAAACCGATTATAAAAAATTTATCAAATTAGTTGGAAATAATAATATCAAATTCGTTTCATCGACCAATACAGTCAAAAATGTTAGTTTTAGTATGTTTCTTTCTCCAGAAGGGCTAAATAATATAGTAACCCATATGAAGGAGCAAGCATGAAAGCTCAAGATGTTCTTAAATTAGTAGCAGATTCCAATAACTTTCGTCATCTATCTATTACGGAGGCTCTTCAGTATCCTGCCGCATCTGATTCAGCTTATATAGCTGATATTGTTGTAGATGATAAAACTTATGTCATTATTGCTGATGGTGACGAATTAAAAATTACTGATGAATCATTAAACGAATATACATACTTTTTACAAAAAATATAAAGGGAGCCGAAGCTCCCTTTTTTTATTGCTTAAATACCTCTATGACTCTATCTACATATAATGATCTATCCCTTACAAAAACTTGGGGATATTCATGATCCACTGCAATGATAATTGCAATTTGTGGTATTTTAACTTTATAATGATATTCAAACATCATAGAGTAAACTGTTGATTGAAGGAGATAACCTTCAATATATTCTTCCTTCTTAAATTTTTTTGATGTTTTAAAATCGACAATAGTTGGTATACCATCATAATGAGCTACCAAATCTGTTCGTCCAGCACATTGTAGTGTGCGTGAATACAGAGGTATTTCAATACCCATTAGATCATCTACATGTTCGTCGAGAACACTTTTAAGCTGGTTGAAAGTGTCCAAGTTAAAAGCCATTTCGCCTTTTGCATAATCTTTGTTATTTAACAAATAATTTTCAGCAATATTATGAACTGCAGTTCCTCTATTAGAGGCTTGAGTCATAATCATATTGGCTTTCTCTTCTCCGACACTTTGCCGCCATTTAGCAATACCACTCTTGTCTAATCGCTCAGACAAGAGTGTTGTAACGGATTTAAATTTTTCACCAGATGGGAGAACGTAAAAACGTTTCCCATCAATCATTTCGGTATCCATATCAAATGGATTCACCAAATCATGTTTAAATTGTTTACGCAATAATTTTCAACCTGTCTTTCTGAATAATATAATCCTTAACCATTGCTGATCTAACAATATCATTTTCGTTAAAATCGACAAAGACAAAGGATTTCATTCTTTGAATAACTTTCATAAAATCTATAAGACCATTGCGTTCATGTTCTTTTGTAAAATCTGACTGTCTAAAGTCGCCACAGAACATAATTTTGCAATTCTTACCAACACGTGTTATCACAGAATCAAGTTCATGTAAAGTACAATTTGCAATTTCGTCTACAATAATGATAGAATCATTAAGTGTAATACCGCGAATAAATGACGTACTAATAAATTCAATAGTACCTTTATTTTTAAGAATATCGTATGCATCTCCACGCCCAAACAATTCTGTACAAATTGCATAATAAGGCGCTTCATAAACTTTAGCTTTTTCTTTGGAATTACCAGGAAGAAATCCCATTTCTCTTGTAGGGACGACACTTCGAACAATGACAAGTTTTTTGTAGGGACTATTACCACTTAGGATTTGTTTTAACGCCAAATAAATTGAAATAAAACTTTTACCTGTTCCAGCAATACCATGAAGCATAAGATTTTTACCTTGTCCATATGCATCAAATGATAATTGTTGATTCTGTGTTAATGGATCAAAATTCTTTAAAGTAAGATGGCTTCTTTCTTGTTGAGGATTATCTCTCTGGTTCTGTTGACGAGAAACTCTTTTTTCTTTTCTTGTTAATCTCTTAGTCTGTTCCATTCTAGCTTTCTATTTAAAAAGTATTAATGGTGCTTCCTGTAGTCCCCTTGGAATGTTTTTTCTTCATATCTTTAAGTAAATCCCTAAAACCATTATCGGGCTTAAGTGAAACACCAGATATAATCATTGGAGCGCCATTAACTAATTGAGTTACATGTGGATTTTCTTCTAGATATTTTTCACAGCCAGAAATTGTCATAAATTCCTGAAATTCATTACCATCATTATTATTTAGAAAAGTATATGTAGGCATTATTCGTCATCATCCTCATTATAATCAAGACAGTCCATTATTTTTTTAACATTTTTTGTTTTCAAGGCACTTGCAAAACGCTTCTTTTTGCGCTTATCTTCACGTTCTTCTTTGATCTTAGCAAAATTTTTATCTTCACCATCCCAATAATCACGGTCTTCGATACGATAACTATTATAACCATACTTTTTCATTTTAGAAGATTCCTGGTAGAGCCGCCAATACTTGATCTGCTGTAATGCCTTTAAATGGCAATTTCTTTTCTTTCAGCGCACATAGAAGTTCTGCATCTTTAGGAGTAACACTTTCAAGCATTTCAATAAACATAGCTTCGCGTTTTAGTTGTTTAAGGTTTGGATGAAGACCTTCGATAAAATATGCAATTTTACGAGCATCACGAATCAAAACATTTTCCTGATCAGTCAATTCAGATGGCTTATATGGAGGCTTACCTTCTGGTAAAAGCCAATTTATTTTTGGATCAAACGCACTTTGAAGAATAATACGCAACACAAAACTATCATTTGCCCTTAGTGCTTCAATTTTTTCTTCTGGTTTCTTAAGTTTACTAACCTTTTCAAGAAACTCTGCAATACCGATTCTCATTTTTTAAAACTCCGATAAATGTTGTACTAGATTTTTTAGATTAAATGTATTGAAATAATTCAAAAGTTTGGAACGATTTTTGCCAACTTGTTCATTATATTGTATTAGAACTTTATCACGAATTTCGACAGGTGTAAAGTCTAAATTGATTAGTTGCTCGTTTCTGTGAAAGTTACGAGTTGCTGTAGGATTTTCAAATTTAGTAGGGTCTGTTTCTGTATAAAATTCCATGCGTTTTTTCGTCAAAGACTTTTGACGATCACCCACAACAAAGCAATTATCACCAGAAAGAATATTTGGAATACCGTCACCTGCATCACCTTTAATTACATGTTCCTTGAGAAACAACATTGGATTTTCGTGTACAATGTATTTCTTATTTACAGGATCATACTGTTTAACATTATTATATTTATGGAGTTGTATGAAGTCTTTATCACCAGACAAAATTAAAATATTATTTGCAGTAGGAGCAAAATTATTTACCAATGTGCCAATAATATCATCGGCTTCTGCTGATTCTACATCAATGACTTTATATGGGGAAAATTCTTTAAGCTCTGAACGTAACTTATTCATGCATTCGAAAATAGATTTCCAATCTATTTCGGATGATTCAGTTTTAGCTTTTCGGTTAGCTTTATAGTAAGGGAATATTTGTTTACGCCAAATATTAGTATTATCACATGCAATAACAATTTCGCCATAAGTAGAACTAAATTTATTCTTAAAGGAAAGAATAGAATTTAATACCATATGCCGAACCATATTTTCTTCAACTTGAACATTTGTATGTACACCAAGTTGCATCATAATATTTGAAATCATAACTTGGTTCAAATCAACAATAATCATAATGTAGCCTTATTCACTTTCTTCTATATCCTCGTCTTCTTTTTTGAAAACTAGATTGATTGATTCTGCAATTTTCATGCCACCCTCATCATCTTCATCATTAGGTTCAAAAATAGTATCTGCTATATCCTGAAATGGATGATACACACCATAATGTTTGCACATTAACGCCCTAATAGATTCAATAATCATTGCACCACTTTTTAGATCATCTATTGTTTCGTCTTCCGACAAGTAAAATCCAGCAATATCTAATTGATTAAAAATAATAGGAGCAATAGTAACAATGGCTTCTTGAATATGATACAATTTCATCATTTCAACGTTATGTTGTATTTCTTCTAAATTTGTTTCTGCTGTAGGATTTATATTTTGTTTTGGAAAAGGAATTATATTATTTTTCTTCATATTAGATACTATTCCTTTTTATGTTGTATGTCAACACTTTTATTTATTATATACGACATTGCTGCCTAAATCAGTAAAATTGAAGTTATAAATTTTACATTCGGTATTTTTGGTTATTGCTTGTTCAACATCATATTTTTTTAATCCTGGAACATAAAATAAAAAGAAACCACCACCACCTGCACCAAGCAACTTACCGCCAATTGCACCAGCTTTAATGGCTTTGTCGTAAATCGAATCAAAATATTCATTTGTTATGGAAGATTCAGTTGCTTTCTTATCAATCCATGCTTCATGAAACATATTACCAAAAGAATCCAAATCACCCTTTTTAAGATAATTAAATCCTTCATATGCTTTATCACGACCCTTGCGCACAGCATTAAATTTTACTGGATCAATAGTCATGCCTTCTTGCTGTTTTTGTAAAATAGAATTAGCAGAACGCCCACGTCCAGAATAAACCAATAAAAGTTTTTGATTTAATTGTGCAAGAGTGTCTACATTATCAAATTTGGTTGCATTTGTATAAGAAGGCCTAAATTCAAATAGGTTAAGGCCACCATGTGATGCGGCATATTGGTCTTGTTTACCTACTGGAAATCCACAACGATTACGTTCAATTTCATAAGCAAATTCTGCTACTATTTCCTTTGATTTATTTTCAAAGGGATTTGTATAAGCTTCTAAATTTTTAAAAAGTCCGACAGTAAACGCTGAAGAAGAACCAAGGCCAGACCCTTTGGATAAAATATCAGAAATAGATGTAATAGTTTGTTCACTTGAAATATTAAAATATTTCATAGTTTCTCTGGTAATATCATGCTGCATGGTGTTAATGTCAGAATTAATTTCAACCTCATCATACATGGTCTTAATACCAATGTGAGGAGTTTTATGGCTAATAACATGGATATATTTATCAATAGTTACAGAAAGTGCCGCACCAGTTTCTTTAGAAAAAAACGAGGGTAGATCACTACCCCCGCTAAAAAAACTAATCCGAAGAGGAGTTTTTGTAATAATCATTACGATGTCCTATAAATGAATTGTGCTTTGGGCTTACCACGAGTATCCACAGTAGGGTACTGTTTCAATAAATCGTTTAGCATAGTATCCCACTTAAGCTTGATAAAGTCAATATTGAATCGACTATCTACATAAATTTTGTTAAATTTAATCATATTTTTATGATCATTATTTTTAACAAGATTGATTGCTGCGCTTAAATGGTTCACAAAGGTATTCATATGCTTATCCCTGTCAATATCACCTTGATACATAACGTTCAATCCACCAGAAGTTTCATGAAGTGCACCATAATTAGGATGAACACAAACAAGACCAGCAGACATAGCCTCTAACATAGCACGACAACTGGTTTCAGTCCAAATACATGGATATGAAAAAATATCAGCTTTAGTAAGATGATCTTTAAGTGTCTGGTTAGGTACAAACCCATGATATGTCATGTTAGGGTGGTTACGAATCTTGTCATACAATGGCTCAAAATTTTTATCAGCTTCATCCCACCCATAAATTTTAAAACTTGAGAATACATCAAGGTGAATTTCAGGATGCTTTTCTGCCAAAAATTCAACGGCAGGAATCAACAATTCAAGGCCACGTTGTGGGGTCGAGGTATAAACAAGACGAATCTTACCATCATTAGGTTTAATCAAAGCTGTTTCTGGAGCAGGAATAATACCCGTTTCAAGAACAATAGATTTGTTATCATAGGGAATATTATGAAATAGCTGATAGCGCTGATATTGCCAATTGCTGATAAAAACAAATTTATGAAAGCTATCTTTAAATGATTGATCCTTAAACTTAGCGGATTCTGGGTCTTCTGGAAGATCGTGTGCAAAAAACACACGAATCTTTTCATTATCAAGATCACGAACACGTGAAGAAATTACCTGAAAATGTTTCTGAAGTTCAGGATCAATCATAGAACCAAGAGAGCGTTTTGCTATCTCGGTTCCACCATTTGCATTTGTGGAAATTTCATTCTCTTCAAACATTGATAGTAAATCCAGACTTAACAGCATCATTAGCAAACATAGCAGAAGTTTCAACGGAAAACTGATACAAGTCTTTCTTATAAAAACCTTCAACCTTACTAATCTGATCTGGAGTCATAGTAATAATATCAACGTCATTTGCTACTGCATCTGAATAGTTTGAAGGTTGACGTGTCGAAGCCCAAAGGAAATCAATATCGCCATCGAAATGCCACATTTTGTTGAAAATAGAAGCGCCAAACTTAAATTTGGCAATTGGATCATGACCAACATCGGCAATGCGTCCAGCAAAAATAGAAATAATATGGTCTTTATCGCCATTAATTAGATTGTGAATTGCATTATAAATCTGGTTTTCAGTAAACACAGCAGTAACATTAATATTAATGATAGGCGAAAGTTGACCGATCAAATCATAATTATCGGTACCATCAGGATTAACAATAGGGATTTTTACATATACTTTGTAATCAGCCTCTTCACCCCATGAAGAAATTTTAAGAGCCTGAGCCTTAATAGTTTCCTTATCAGTAGCAAATACTTCTAATGAAAGATTTGTATCTGGACGATTGGCCTTAAGAAAGGTAATTGCTTCCTTAGCAAACCCTTCATAATCAGTTACACCAGCCTTGGCAAGCAAGGTAGGATTTGTCGTGAATCCTACTACACGTAGATTCTTAGCAGCTTCTTTAATACCATTAAGGTCACCACTATCACAAAAAATCTTAGTTGTCATTTTTCTCAAGTTCCTTTATCAATTCACATGCTTCTAATACATTATTAACAACATGATCTGGTTTAATATATTTGTATTCTTCTGGACAAGAATATTCAGTTCCAATAAAAATAGTAGTTAGTTTGCTATTGTATCCGCAAACTATGTCTTTCCAACGATCACCAATCATAAAACTTTTTTTACGTGATATGCCATAAAGATTTATGAAATATTCTATCATACCACTATTTGGCTTGTATAATTTTGATGATCTATCAAATGCACAAAAATAACTATCTATATTCAGCCAATTTTGAATCATTTTCATCATTAAATCTAATGATTCTTTTGACATATGTCCATCATACATATCTGGTTGATTGGTAACCACATATGATTTATACCCTAATTTTTTAACAATGTCAACTGCTTCTTTAGCATTAGGTAAAATTTTAAATTCAGAAGTATTCCAAGGGGCGGTTTTTACGCCATCCCCTCTATCTACGAGTTCATTTAAAACGCCATCTCTGTCAAAAAAAACAGCCTTTACCACTTTGTCTTGTTGATCTGAAGTTTGGGATGGGAAACGATGCAATGCCATACTACCGCCTGAAATGCTTCACTATGAGGAGTTACACGGGTTGGTTCGATAATTGGAACCACTACAACTGCATTGGCATTTTTGGCTGTATAACCATCTGGTTTACCCACAATGCCCAAAACTGTACCACCAGCAGCAATGGCATGATCAATGGCTTTAATAAGTCCAACTGATACATTTTTTTCTTTATTACCACCACCTACGGATAAAACGAAGATGGCGTCTTTGTTGTTGAACTTGCTGACTCGGAGATATTCTTCAAATACGGTATCAAACCCTTCATCATTTGTTCTAGCAGATAATTCTGATACGTTATCTGTTGGTGCGTAACATTCGATGTTACAAAGTTTCCGAAAGTCATTGACCATATGGGAAGCATTACCTGCGGAACCACCCACACCGAGAATAAAAACTCGTCCATTGTTAGATACGACTTTTGCCAATTCTGTGACAAGCTTTTCAACCTTATTTTTGTTTAAACCATTGGCAATATCAATTACTTCATTAAAAAATTTGTCTGCGAAACTCATGGGCTGTTCTTTCTCTCAATTCACTAGATGAATAATTATGCATTCTTTTATTGTAAACAATTTCAATACCACGTATTAAGCAATTTTCTTGTCCTGTGATAATAGTATTTATATACTCCTCACCAACGAATCTTTTATGGATTGAAAGTGTAGCCATCATATTCTCTAAATCTTTTTCAGTAGAATATGGAATAATACTATCAATATATTTACATGAAGTCAATTGAATATAACGTTCATATACGCTTTGTACTGGTTTATTTTTATTCATCCTATCTAATGTGGGATCAGTATGTAACCCCACAATTAATTTATCGCATTGTTTTTTGCAATCACTGAGCATAAAAACATGTCCAGCATGTAGTAGGTCAAACGCCCCCGCAGTAAATCCTACAATCACGCCTGTCTTACCAAAAATATTGGGCGAATTTTTGTCGCCCCAAAATATTCTGACACTAATTTCTTAACTACCTCAGTATCATATGTTTTACAAGAAAACACATCAAGGTACATTGTATCATTTTCGTTAACAAAATGAGCACAAATATTACTGGTTTCAATAAGTTGAACCAAAGTAAATCCCGCCTTATTACCAGAACCAAAATCAATAATCTGTGGTTCGTTATAAGCAACCATATCAATGTCTTTAACTAACTGTTTGGTAAAATTGTAAACATTATCATAACTTGTAATTTTATCATGATCGCAACCTGCACAATCAAGAATTAGGTGATAGCCCCAATAATCTGACATTAATTTATCCTTTAGAGTTTAATATGCATCAATAGCTTGTGCAAATTTAATAGAGTTAACGTTAATAGATTGCCATGATCGGGTAAGTAACCCCCATGCCGCAACCCAATCTTTATTTTCTTTGTGAAATTTTTCTTCTTCATGGGCTTCATTAAGATAGCTTGGTGGAAGAAGATCGACACGAAGTGTGCAACGAATGGTAGAATTATTATCTACAGTTATATCAATTACATTTTCTCTTAGGCTGCTCAACAGCTTATCACGTTCATACATCATTAAAAATTACTTTCACTCAAAAATTTCTGTGAAGAATTTGTTTCTTCATTCAATTTATTTTTTAATTCATTATAACCACCAATATTAAAACCGTCCATAACAATAACAGGAAACGTTTTTGCCGATGGAAATAGTTCTAATATATGTTCTCTAGTAAAATCTTCGTTAAGTTTTAGTTCAGTATAACCAATACCTTTAGCTGATAACAAAGATTTAGCATTTACGCAATAGCTGCAATTTGGTTTTGTATATATTTTTACATGCATGTTAATACCTCATTAAATATTATTTAAGACTCAATTCTTGATCCTCAAAGTCTGTCTGATATTTATTCAATTTGTCAAGTAGACCCCTATTTCTCAATTCTTTAAACACTAAATTTTCTGTAGAAAATTCTCCACCCTTTTGAATAGCAGAATTTCTCATTTCTTTCAATTTAGCTTTAAGGGCTTCAACATTATCTAAACTCATTTTACTATTAATAATATGGTTAATCATCTTAATATAATGAGTAACCTTTTGTTTGAGCAAATGATCATGTTGAAAATCATAATCACCATGAACAGGTTTTTGAATCCATTTATTTTTCTTGAGTGAATATACACCCTGATTTTTAGGATAAGATAGGGTTAAATCCTGCGCATAAG
>Ga0214164_1001879_pt1 | contig 11477 bp, 14 predicted proteins | sample TroBogepilimnion_13_FD_153003 | JGI IMG/M metagenome (GOLD analysis project Ga0214164, IMG submission 153003) | Freshwater microbial communities from Trout Bog Lake, WI - Practice 03JUN2009 epilimnion v4 | ecosystem: Environmental > Aquatic > Freshwater > Lake > Epilimnion/Euphotic zone ...
AGCATTGATAGTTATTTTTTACCAAACCTATATCTCTGTAATTTTTGCCCAATACATTAATGGTCATAAAGATATTGTTGTTCTATTGCATAAAGTAGGATTAGTCATTTTCATCGGAATTTCCATTTATTATTTATTTTTTGCTAAAAACCCCAATCTTCAAACCGATGATGACTTTCATTTAAAAAGCAAACGAAGTCGGTTTTTTATGGGAATGTTAATATCAGCCATTAACTTTTTTCCTATTCCTTATTATGCGTTAGTTAGTATTACATTGGCAACTTACAATGTTTTTACATTCAATTCCGTTTCTATTTACAGTTTAGTGTCAGGTGTAGTGATAGGCTCGTTTTCGATATTTTATTTATACGTTACCTTTTTTAATAAAATGAAATCCAAGGCCGATTATTTTATAAACAATATGAATAAAATAATTGGCACAATCACCGGATTAATAGCAGTTATTACCTTATTTAACGTCATTAAAAACTACTTCTAATGGAAGAAAATTTCTTCGAGCGTGTCTATGCCATTGCAAAACAAATTCCCGAAGGAAAAGTAACTTCCTATGGTGCCATTGCCAAAGCACTCGGCACAGCCCGTTCAGCCCGAATGGTCGGTTGGGCAATGAACGCTTCCCACAATAGAGAAGACATTCCTGCCCATCGAGTTGTTAACCGAAAAGGACTGCTCTCAGGCAAACACCATTTTGATGGCACCAACCTCATGCAGCAACTACTGGAAAACGAAGGAATAAAAGTTATTGACAACCAAATTATAGATTTCGAAAAACACTTCTGGCAACCAGAAGTTTATTAATCCACAATTGGTAATATTACATTTTGTACATACCAATATCCGTGTTCATGTTTGAAAGTCATTTCTCCATTTCCTGAATATACTATTTTCGTTTCTAAGCCTTTAGTTTTTCCAAAAAAATCAATAACAAAAGTAGCTTTTGCAATATCATCGCTAATTGTAATGTCACCAAATTTGTAATATTTAATTTTAAATTTTTTGAATAAACTTCTAAAATTATTAAGTACTTCGTGATTAATTACATCTTTTGAATGATATTTTTCATACATTTCGCTTTTTGTATTCAAAAACATTTCTATAAAGTCAGTACACGCATTTTCAATATCATATTCATTATTTGGATGAAATTCTTCATAAATGAAATGAGTAATCATATCAGGAATGTTTATATCATCAATTTTATGGTCAAAAAGTTCCTCTGTAATAAATTTATAGAGTAGACGATCTTCATCTTCATAATCACAAATGACATCTAAAGTCAAGTTGTTATTGTGCATTAGTGCTTCAATACGTTCTAATTCTATATTAATTTCTTCATCATCTAATGCATCAGCTGCTTTGAATTCAGGTTTTCCAATCTTATTATGAACAGAAATTTGTTTAGCATTTTTATATAAATTTTCAAAATTCATAACATAATCTAAAAACTGACCTTCTATTTCAGCGGGCAGATTAGAATTCTTATTTTCAGAAAAAAAAACATCATGTTCGAGCGATAATTTCATTTTTTTATATTCATTTTCTTGTTCAAGATTTAATTTTGGTAAATCTTGTTCTTCATTTTCTTCCTTTTTCATAGTCTTATCTGCTATTTTAATTAAATAATCTTCAATATTTTCATCTTCTTTAATAGGAATCATCTCTATTGAACTCATAAAACTATCGATTAGATTTGTTTGTTTTGCAAATGTTTTTTTAAGTAATTTTTCATCTCTAGTTTCCCAATAAAAACCTTCGTCTAGACATTCAAAATCTTCTAAATATTTTTTGCTTACATAATCCAATAGTAAAATTAATTTTTTATGAGTTTCATGTCCCGAAAATTGAGTTTTTGTAGTAATGGTATATATTAAATCTTCATCAATTACATTTTCAATTTGCATCACATTAAAATTGATTATTCCACTCATCCTGCCATTCGATAAAAATGAAACACAAAAGGGTCGCATTTTACAGGAGAAAGCATTATTCCAAATAAATTTTTAGAGTCAATAATTTCAGAAAAAGAGTCATTTTCAAATTTCTCATTAAAAATAAAATAGTCTCAATTTTCAATGGTTGCAGCATCTTTTATATCTTCAATTAAAGATTTTAAATCGGTTACTGTTTTTAATCTTCCGCTATAATGAATACTTAATCCCATACTTAAATTTGTATAAGTCAAATTTAATTTATTTATGATTATTTTTTAAATTTTCATTTAAAATAGAACTGTTCCAGTTTAATTCTGCTGACTATTTCTACAAAGAGCTTATCCAAATTTTGAAATTTCACCCTCCAAACCTGAAATTTGAGCCTAAAAGCCTGAAAATTCACCCTCCGAGCCTGAAAATTCACCCTCTGAGCCTGAAAATTGAGCCTAATAGCCTGAATTTTCACCCTTTTAGCCTAAAAATTCACCCTCCGAGCCTGAAAATTGAGCCTAATAGGGTGAAAATTCACCCTCCGAGGGTGAAATTTGATTTTACAAATTTTAACAATTTCACTTCAAATCACCACTTTATCAACATAAATATTTTCAATCTATTAACTACAGTTTCAAAGGATTTCGTATTATCTTTGCAATTCATATTAAGTTTAATACTATGGTTTTTATAATTATAAATCATAAACAACAAACAGCAAATGAAGCTAGATAGAAAAGAAATCCTTAAAGCATTAGAAACAATAACTATTGCAGGAGAAGGAAAAAATATGGTAGAAAGTGGTGCCGTAAAAAACGTAATCACTTTTGGCGATGAGGTTGTAGTCGATTTAATACTTTCAACTCCAGCAATGCACATTAAAAAACGAGCGGAAGACGATATTAAAAAACTTATTCACGAGCAGTTTTCACCAGAGGCTGTGGTAAAAGTGAACATCAAAGTCGAAGCTAAAGAAAATCCAAACGAAATTAAAGGAAAATCAATCCCCGGAATCAGCAATGTTATTGCAGTTGCCTCCGGAAAAGGAGGTGTGGGGAAATCAACAGTTACCGCAAATCTTGCCGTTACGTTGGCCAAAATGGGATTCAAAGTTGGAGTTCTTGATGCTGATATTTATGGACCAAGCATGCCCATCATGTTTGATGTGGAAAATGAAAAACCAATTTCAATAGAAGTAGACGGTAAGTCCAAAATGAAACCAATCGAAAGTTATGAAGTAAAATTACTTTCAATAGGATTTTTTACCTCTCCAAGTCAAGCCGTTATTTGGCGTGGACCCATGGCCGCCAAAGCATTAAACCAAATGATTTTTGATGCCGATTGGGGTGAACTAGATTTCATGTTAATCGATTTACCGCCAGGAACAGGTGATATTCATTTGTCAATCATGCAATCAATGCCAATTACAGGAGCCGTTATTGTGAGTACACCGCAAGCTGTTGCATTAGCAGATACACGAAAAGGAGTATCCATGTTTATGTCAGAAAGCATCAATGTTCCAGTGTTAGGAATCATAGAAAATATGGCCTATTTCACACCAGAAGAATTGCCAAATAACAAATATTATATCTTCGGACAAGAAGGCGCTAAACACCTTGCAGAAGATTTAAAAGTTCCTTTTTTAGGAGAAGTACCATTAGTACAAAGCATTCGTGAAGCGGGAGATTATGGTCGTCCTGCAGCATTACAAACAGCTTCTCCATTAGAAAAAGTTTTCGAGGAGATTGCTAGAAATGTAGTGCAAGAAACGGTGAACAGAAATGAAAATCTTGCTCCAACAGAAGCAATAAAAATAACAACAATGGCAGGATGTTCTGCTGTAAAGAAATAGTATTCAGCTTACAGTGGCAGTTAGCAGTTCATTTATAGGACTGAAAACTGCGACTGAAAACTGCGACTGAAAACTAAAAAATATGACAAACGAAGAATTGACCTTGAGCATAGAAAAAGCCCTAAACGAAATCAGACCCTTTTTGAATTCAGATGGTGGAGATATTTCATTAGTATCAATTGAGGATGCAAAACATGTGAAAGTACGTTTTGAAGGTGCTTGCACTGGGTGTAGTGTCAATCAAATGACACTAAGAGCAGGTGTTGAATCAACTATTAAAAAGTACGCTCCACAAGTAGAAACAGTAGAGAACATTGAGTAAGTCTTTTAATATGATAAAAATCATATTAAAAGACTTTGTCACTTTGTTACTTTGCCAATCTTAAATTTAAAAGAATGATTGAAACCGATATACTCATAATAGGTGCAGGTCCAACAGGACTTTTTGCCGTTTTTGAAGCAGGATTATTGCAATTAAAATGTCATATTATTGACGCACTTCCACAACCCGGAGGACAACTAGCAGAATTGTATCCAAAGAAACCTATCTTCGACATCCCTGGTTATCCCGAAGTTTTAGCGGGTGATTTAGTAAATAATTTAATGGAACAAATCAAGCAATTTCAGCCAGGCTTTACCTTGGCGGAAACAGCAGAAACCATTGATAAATTAGAAGACGGAACATTTATAGTTACTACCAATAAAGGAACAAAACACCATGCAAAAGCTATTGCCATAGCAGGCGGTTTAGGAACTTTTGAACCAAGAAAACCACAACTTGAAAATATTTCATTCTACGAAGAAAGAGGAGTGGAGTATTTTGTAAAAGACCCTGAATTATTCCGTGACAAACGAATTGTAATAGCAGGAGGTGGAGATTCAGCTCTTGATTGGAGTATTTTCCTTTCCAATGTTGCTTCAGAAGTGACATTAGTTCATAGAAGAAACGAGTTCCGCGGCGCATTAGATTCTGTAGAAAAAGTACAAGAATTGAAAAAATTGGGTAAAATCAATTTAATTACACCAGCTGAAGTGGTTGGAGTACATGGTAAAAATCATGTTGAAAGTATAATTTTAGAAAACGAAGGCGTTCAACAAGTTTTTGAAACCGATTTCTTTATTCCGCTTTTTGGATTGACTCCAAAATTAGGAGCGATTGCCAATTGGGGATTAGAAATTGAAAAAAATGCCATCAAAGTAAATAACGCTTTAGATTATCAAACCAACATACCAGGAATTTATGCCATTGGCGACGTAAACATTTATCCAGGAAAATTGAAATTAATATTATGTGGTTTTCACGAGGCAACTTTAATGTGTCAAAGTGTTTACCAACGAATTAATCCGGGTAAGAAATATGTTTTAAAATATACTACGGTCTCTGGAGTTGACGGATTTGATGGAACTAGAAAAGAAGCTGAAAAAGCAGTTGTTAAATCGATTGATTAAATTTTTATATTTGTTTCTTTAAAAGAAGTTATGGAGAAATATATAATGGATAGATCAATTGTTTCAAAATCAACTTTTGAAGAAGCAGACAATCACGTTACTTTTTATAAAGATAAATCACCAATAGAGAGATTGAATTGCGCTTGTTTTATCATAAATTCTATTTTTAATGTAACATCTAATTCTAAAGTTGATCGGAAAGTTACTTTTGCAAGAAAACATGTCAAATAATATCTTTAACGCTGATTTTTTAGAATTTCTTATGCTTTTAGAAAAGCACAAAGTTGATTTTTTATTAGTTGGTGGATATGCAGTTGTATTACATGGTTATGTTAGAAGTACTGGCGATATGGACTTATGGATCGAGAGAACAGACTATAATTATCAAAAATTAAAAAAAGTATATTTAGATTTTAGAGCACCAATATTTCCTCAAGAACAGTTTTCAAATGATAGTTTTAATGTTTGGGGAATTGGGATAGAACCTACTAAAATTGAAATATTAACTCAAGTTGATGGATTGATATTTAAAGAAAGTTTTAAAAAGCGTAAGTTTTTTAAAGTTGATAAATTACAAATTTGCTATATCGATTTTGAAGATTTAATAAAAAATAAACAAGCCTCAGGTAGGTTTAAAGATTTAGCGGATATAGAACAATTAAAAAAATTGAAAGAAGAATAATGCCACAAGACGTAACTATAAAAATTACTGATAGAGAAGGCGTGCAGCATGAAGTTCAAGCACCAACCGACATGAATTTAAATGTGATGGAGTTAATTCGTATGTATGAATTAGCGCCAGAAGGTACGGTAGGAGTTTGCGGTGGGATGGCAATGTGTGCTTCATGCCAGTGCTATGTTTTAAATGATGTTTTAAAAACGGAGCGCAATCACGATGAAGAAGCAATGTTGTCTGAAGCCTATCATGTAAAAGATAATAGTAGGTTGGGTTGTCAAATTCCAATAACAAGTGAAATTGACGGATTGGAAATTCAAATAGCACCAGAACAATAATAAAAAATGCGAGAATTTCTTCTCGCATTTTTTATTATATCATTTCTAATTCTTTATGTCTTATTAGTTCTTCAATGGCATTCCAAAGACCAATTCTTTTTTCTAAAGCTTGAATCGAAATTTCTTCAACTTCTTTCCATTTGGTTTCGTTTGAACCACATAATTCTGAAATCATTTGCATGGCCATCGGACCGTGTTCATCAGCATCAAGTTCGATGTGTCGTTCAAAATAATAAATCAATTTCAATAGATTAGTTTCAGGGAAATTGCTTTGGAAATTTTTTAAAATTTCGGTAAACATACTCGGAATCAAATCTTCTCTTCCAAAAGTAAATGCAGCGGCAATTTTATGTGATTTTCCTTCTTCAATTATTCGGAAAGTAAAGTCCAGAAAAGATTTTACATTAGGATGCAAATCACTTTGTTTGATAGAAACAAAAATGTTTTGTGTGCTTTTAACATTTTCTAAAAAATTAATGACAGGAATTGTATTTGCTCCAGATTGTTGCATTGCATCCAAATACATTTCAAAGTGACTTTGTCTTGAACCATCCAACGCCAAATCTGTTTCTTCAGCTACTACAATTTCATTGATTAAATAGCGAATTTCAGGATTTCCTATGGGTAACCAAGGAGTCGTAGTGCAGGTCAAATTATTTTGTAATGCTTTTAGCAATGACATAAAATCCCAAACAGCATAGATGTGATTTTCTAAAAAGCAATGTAAATCGTCAATTGATCTAACATTTTCATATAAAGAATGAGTAAGCAATTGATTTTTATAGCTCTGAATATTTTGATTGATGGATTGAATAGTCATCTTGTTATTTTTATGTAAATGTAAAAAAGCCTCTCGTAGTAGAGAAGCTTTTTATATCAATTTTATTTATTGTTTAATTTTTTATTTGAATGCGGGAATCCCTGTGATATCAGCACCAGTAATCAATAAGTGGATATCATGAGTTCCTTCGTAGGTAATTACTGATTCCAAATTCATGCTGTGGCGCATGATAGAATATTCGCCTGTAATACCCATTCCTCCAAGAATTTGTCTTGCTTCACGAGCAATGTGAATTGCCATGTCAACATTATTTCTTTTTGCCATTGAAATTTGAGCTGTAGTAGCACGACCTTCATTTCTTAAAACCCCTAATCTCCAAGTAAGCAATTGTGCTTTTGTGATTTCCGTAATCATTTCGGCTAGTTTTTTTTGTTGCAATTGGGTTCCAGCGATGGGTTTGTCAAATTGAATTCTTTCTTTAGCATAACGCAAAGCAGTATCATAACAATCCATAGCGGCACCGATAGCACCCCAAGCAATTCCATAACGAGCAGAATCTAAACATTGCATTGGTGCTCCAAGACCAGATTTTCCTGGCATAAGATTTTCTTTTGGAACTTTAACATTATCGAAAATTAGTTCTCCAGTTGCTGAAGCACGAAGTGACCATTTATTATGAGTTTCTGGTGTTGTAAAGCCTTCCATGCCACGTTCTACAATTAATCCATGGATTCTTCCTTCTTCATTTTTTGCCCAAACAACTGCAATATCAGCAAAAGGGGCATTTGAAATCCACATTTTAGCACCATTTAATAAATAATGGTCGCCCATGTCTTTGAAATTGGTCACCATTCCACTAGGGTTTGATCCAAAATCGGGTTCAGTTAATCCAAAACAGCCCATGAATTCTCCTGTTGCTAATTTTGGTAAATATTTCATTCGTTGCTCTTCTGTTCCAAATTTCCAAATTGGATACATAACCAAAGACGATTGCACTGATGAAGTAGAACGAACTCCAGAATCACCTCTTTCAATTTCTTGCATGATTAAACCATACGAAATTTGATCTAATCCAGCACCCCCATATTCTTCTGGGATATAAGGACCAAATCCTCCGATTTCTCCCAAACCTTTAATAATTTGTTTAGGGAATTCAGCGCGCTGTGCAAAGTCTTCAATAATTGGAGAAACTTCACGTTTTACCCATGCACGGGCAGAATCTCTTACTAATTTATGTTCTTCTGTTAGCAAATCATCTAACAAATAATAATCGGGAGCTTGAAATAAATCTGGTTTCATTTGGTTGAAATTTTAAATGAGTGCAAATTTACATAAACATATTTATTATATCATTCAACGAATGTTATAAATTTTAAGAATATGACAATTTTTATGGTAAAATTAGAATTAAAATTTTGAGTGACGTAAAATTCTACATCTTCAAATAAAACTCTTTGGTCAATTCAATATAATCATCAGTATAGAGATGCCTTGCAATTTCTATAGTCAGTTCATCAACTAGTAATGTTGCTAATTCATAACGTTTGAAAGCCAATAAACTTCTGATAATTGGTGTGTTTTGTGAACCTTTTACTCGAGTAATTTTTACGGGAAAGAGTTCAACTTTGGCACACAATTCAGTGAATTTTTCTTCTTCTTTAAAAGGGATAATTACAGCAAAAATTCCGTTTTCAGACAATAATACTTCTGCAGCTTCAACTAAATTTTCAAATGGTAAAGCATCTTGGAAGCGAGCTAAATCACGTTGTACGTTATCGCTTTTATAATCTTCTGAATAAAAAGGGGGATTGGAAATGATTAAATCATATTCGTCTTCAGGCTCTTCAATAAATTCATCTAAACCCGCATGAAAACAAAACAATCTGTCTGACCAAGGTGAATTTTCAAAGTTATCTACACATTGTTCATAGGCATTTTCGTCTATTTCTAATGAATCAATTTGTTCGGCATTACTTCTTTGTGCCAACATTAGGGATAAAACGCCAGTGCCAGCACCAATATCTAAAACTGAAAATGGGTTATTGTCAATAGGACACCAAGCACCAAGCAAAACACTGTCGGTTCCAATTTTCATGGCACATCGATCTTGTTGAACAGTAAATTGTTTGAATTGAAACAAATGGATTAACGATTGAAGATTTTATATTTTTGAACTGAATACTAACAACTGAACACTTTTCTAAAGATACATTTCAACAAGTCCTTCCGGTAAATTCATGATTACTTTCTTATTTTCTCTATCGATTTTGACTAGAAATTGGTCAATCATTGGAACAAGAATTTCCACACTACCATTAATGACTTCAAATAGAGGTTGGGCTGAAGTGTCGTTTATTGAAACAATTTTTCCAAAAACACCCAAACGCTGGTCTTCAATTTCAAATCCGATAACTTCGTGAAAATAAAATTTGTTACCGGTTAGTTTTGGCAGCATATTTAAAGGGAGGTAAATTTCACATCCCATAATTTCATCAGCATCTTCTTCAGAATCTACATCTTCAAATTTAACACGAAGAAAATCACCTTTATGTATATTGCAATTTTCAATAAAAAATGGAACCAAGTTTTTGTTGAATTCAACAAAAACTGATTCCATATCTTCATATAATTCGGGTTCGTCAGTATCTAAATAGATAAGAACTTCTCCCTTGAAACTAAATTTTTTAGCGATTTTGCCTAAATAGAAACAATCTTCTTTACGCATTATCGCACTAAATTAAGCTTCTGTTTCTTCGCTAGCTTCTTCAGCAGCAGGTGCTTCTTCTACAGCTGGAGTTTCTTCAGATGCAACTTCTGCAACAACCTCTTCAGTAACTTCAGCTACTTCTTCTTCCACAACCTCAGGTGCTTCAGCAGCTTTTGCAGCTTCAGCAGCAGCATTTATACGTTTTTCGTTAGCTTCTTTTTCAGCTTTTAATGCTTTAGCTTTAGCTTCAGCTTGTTTTTTAGACAACCCGTCTTTTTTAGCATCCACTGTTCCAGCTTTTTCGTCTAACCATTTAGCTAATTTAGCATCAGCTTGTTCTTGAGTTAAAGCCCCTTTGCGAACTCCACCATCAAGGTGGTGTTTCAATAAAGCTCCTTTGTAAGAAAGGATTGCTCTAGCCGTATCAGTTGGTTGTGCACCATTGTGTAACCATTGTACAGCTGCTTCAAGGTTTAAATCAATAATAGCTGGGTTAACAGTTGGATTGTAAGTTCCTAATTTTTCAAGAAATTTACCATCTCTTTTAGCGCGAGCATCTGCTGCTACGATCCAGTAAAAAGGTTTTTGTTTTTTACCGTGTCTTTGTAATCTAATTTTTACTGACATAATCTTTTGATTAAATTTTGAGGTTCTCGACCTCTGTTAATTAAGGGTGCAAAGATATAAAACTTTTCCATTCTAACTAATGCAATATAAAAAATAATAAATTAGGTTGATTTTTAGTTAAAAATAGTATGTCAATTCGCTAAAAGGACTATTTTTGTATTTGTAAATGACAAATTTAAAATGAAAAAATTATTTTCTCTAATCGTAATTTCGATTGTGTTTTCTTCTTGCTCAAATGATGTTAAGTTTAATAATCCTGGTTTTCAGGCATACAGAGACGGTGTTTTGTTTAGAGCAATTGATGTGAAAGCCTATAAATCTGCTCAGACAGGCGCACTTTCATTTGTGGCACTGGCTCAAGATGAAGAAGTTGATTTGAATGTTTCTAGCGCAGCTTTGGGAACCTATTATTTAGGAACTTCCAACGTAAATTCAAAAGCTACTTATTCATCTTCATTTAATGCTATCAATCTTTTATATCAAACTAATATTATTAATGGTCCCGTTGCAACAATGAGCCAATCAATGAATTCAGGAGGGACGGGATATGTATCAGATTGTACTTTAGTAGGCACAACATATACTTGCGGTAATTCTCACGCAACTATTGGGGGAATTGGAGTCACTGGAACTGGACTAACTCTTTCTGTAATTACAAATTCTAATGGTGTTGTGACTTCTGTGAGAGTAGCTTCTCCCGGAAATGGTTACAAATCAGGGGATTTAATTACTATTGTAGGCGGAGGAAATAATGCTACAATACAAGTATTAAATGTAGAAGGGAGTAATGGCGAAGTTGATATCACTGATAACAATGGAGGTACTGTTACTGGAACTTTTAAATTCAATGCGATTAATGCTAATAATAATCCTTTAGGGGGAGACCAAGTAAATTTTCAGTATGGGACTTTTTATAAAGTACCTGTTTTACCCGCTCCTTAAAAAAAAATAACAAATTCAATTATTCAAAGGCCTTCATGATTGAAGGCCTTTTTGTTAAATATATAATTAATGCCTAATTTATAGTAGATTACATTTTATTTAGAGTATCTTTGACAGGAATTTTAAAAAATTATTATGAATATTTTTGTTGGAAGTCTTCCT
>Ga0214164_1001880_pt1 | contig 11473 bp, 12 predicted proteins | sample TroBogepilimnion_13_FD_153003 | JGI IMG/M metagenome (GOLD analysis project Ga0214164, IMG submission 153003) | Freshwater microbial communities from Trout Bog Lake, WI - Practice 03JUN2009 epilimnion v4 | ecosystem: Environmental > Aquatic > Freshwater > Lake > Epilimnion/Euphotic zone ...
TATCCCTTGACTTGAAGTACTGGTCTGGCCATAAGTTTAAGTTTTATGGCACAAGATACAAATATTTGTGTAATTATTTAATGGACTTTATGTAATATCAAATACATACCGATCATTTCCTACGCCTTCTACACTTGAAAACACCTGTTTCAACTCGTGGTAATCAGCAAAATCGGTTGTATCCATTGCCTTAAATCAGTTATTCATAGCATCTGCCGCAGCAGTATGTTTCTGAATAAATCTTTTAATTATGGGGTAACTGAAAACGATCATAAATGTTCGTGAATGATAGAGTAAAATTAGGCATAAAAATTAGATTTTAGAAATAGTTTTTAGCAAATCTAAATTATGTATACTGCCGGGAGCCGGGTCAGTTATATAAATACTGTTGTTCCCGGGTGAGCGAAGCGCTTTTGGAATTGGAATATAGCTTCTAACCTGACCCATGAAAACAATTGGCATTACCAGCTTCACTAGTAAATAATCCTCAGCCTGAAATAAGAAATAATGATAAACAGAATGATATAGAAGGCTATAAACGAAAGAATGCTGATGAGCAGGTTTTTCTTCCAGTCGGCTACCCAGAGCACACCGAAAATCAGGCCCACGAGGAAGCCCATAATGTGGAGCTCGTAGGCGGTGTTGCCCCGGTGATTGCTTTGGGCCATAACATAGTTCATGATCATATAAGTGAGCGCGGCTACACCAAGGGGCATGGGGAAAAAATTGAGCAGGAAGGATATCTTCCAGGGGCTGTAGATCATGAGCAGGCCAAGTATGGTGCAGATGGACCCTGATGCGCCCACAATGGGCATACCGGCAGGATAAAACAGGTGGCTGGCCAGAAGGCTGAGGGCGCCGCCTGTAAAGAAAACCAGCAACAGCCGTGCAGGGCCGATGATATTCTCGAGCGAGCGGCCAAAAAGAAACAGGAAAAGCAGATTGCCCAGCAGATGCCCCAGGCTGCCGTGAACGAACAGGGCGGTAGCCAATGTCCACCAATGCCCGGCATCACTGAAAGCCGAATACCGGAAGGCCAGCATATTGTGGTAACTGAACCCAAACGGATAAACGACTATACATGCCACAATAAGCAACCAGGTGGCCTGGCTGCCATACCGCGGTGCGGGAGGCGGGGTATCGTAGCGGGTATTATACAATCGCTGAGTTATTCAACAGGTTTTTATCATGGTACCTGGTACCGGATATATCAGTGCAATAAATTTAACCACAAGGTACACCAAGGTATAACACAAAGTACACAAATCCATAAGGATATAAATGAAAGGACACATAGCCTGTTCTGCAAAAAGATCGTCTGTTTTCTCTCAATATAAAAATTAATCCAACGCCCAATCTAAACCGAAAACCGCCAAAGCCACCTGATTTCTTATCAACCTTTATCCGTACCTTTGCGCCTCAAATATATAAGTCTGTTTAAAGTAATGGCTAAGCAATCAGAAAAAAAGTGCTCCTTTTGCGACCGTGCCGAAAGTGAAGTGAATATCCTCTTCACCGGTATTAAAGGCAATATCTGTGATCAATGTATTGAGAATGCTCATTCGCTGCTCATAGAGGCTACCACCGAAAAACCTAAAAAGGAAGAACCCAAACCTGACCTGTTTAAAAGCAAGATTTTCAAGCCAAGGGAAATAATGGCTTTCCTGGACCAGTATGTTATTGGCCAGAATGATGCCAAAAAAGTACTGTCGGTAGCTATATACAACCACTACAAGCGCCTCACGATGCCTGCGCAGGATGATGTGGAGATTGAAAAATCGAACATTATGATGGTAGGTGAAACCGGTACGGGCAAAACCCTGCTGGCAAAGACCATTGCCCGATTGCTCCAGGTGCCATTTGCTATTGTAGATGCTACAGTATTTACTGAGGCCGGCTATGTGGGCGAAGATGTGGAAAGCATATTATCGCGCCTGCTGCAGGCCAGCAATTTTGATGTTACTGCCGCCGAAAGGGGCATAGTGTATATAGATGAACTGGATAAAATAGGCCGTAAAAGCGATAACCCATCCATAACCCGCGATGTGAGCGGCGAAGGGGTGCAGCAGGCATTGCTGAAGTTGCTGGAAGGCTCAGAAGTAATGGTACCTCCGCAGGGCGGGCGCAAGCACCCGGAACAGAAAATGATAAAGGTGAACACCACCAATATCCTGTTTATATGCGGCGGCGCTTTTGAAGGAATAGATAAAATGATTGCCCGCCGGATTCAGACATCGGCAATAGGGTATAATGCCATTAAGGCTACCAAGGACCTGGACCGTGCCAACCTGCTGCAATATGTGAATGCACAGGACCTGCGCACCTTCGGGCTGATACCTGAGCTGCTGGGCAGGTTGCCGGTGGTAACTTACCTCAATCCGTTGGATGAGGCCTCGCTGAAAAGGATACTTACCGAGCCTAAGAATGCTCTGGTAAAACAATACTCCAGGTTATTTGAATTTGAAGGTATAAAGCTGACAGTTGAAGATGGCGCCCTGAACTACATGGTGCAGAAAGCAGTGCAATACAAGCTGGGAGGCCGCGGCCTGCGGGCTATCTGTGAAATGATACTCACAGATGCGATGTTTGATCTGCCATCTGAAAAGCACAATGGTACATTCCACATAACACTGGACTATGCCCGGCAGATGGTGGAACATGCCAAGCTGGACCATTTGAAAGCGGCTTGATTTTAAATTCCAAGATCCAAAATCCAAGATATAAAATACAAATCCCCAATTCCAAAAAAATGCAGGATCTGATACAGGAACTAAAAGACAAAGCGGGCTTAACTGAGGAGCAGGCGCTGCAGGCTATTCTTACTATGAAGGAATATATAACCAGCAAGGTGCCGCCTATGTTCAGCGGATTTGTAGATCAGTTTTTTGCCGGCAACAGCACTAATTCGGAGGTGGACCCGCTGGCTTAATGTGGGTTCCTATTCAATAATTAGCTTGTCAATTGGTTATAAAAATTGTATAATTGCCACTTAGGTACATTCGATACCTCCGGCATCCGTGACACAACCTGATATAGTACTATAAACATACAATCCCTTCAGGATTACCATCTCACCAATAAATAGGAATATCAAAATACAGGCGTATTTACCGGGTTCGTGTTAAATTAGTACTTCAGTACAAAATGCTGCTTTACTTTAAACTCATCTCTAAACCACAGCAGGCCAGCTCCGAACAGGTCCATACTCATTTTTACCCGGTCATCGTTGCACAATTTTTTCCAGGCCAGACTATGCAAAGGGGAATCATGAATTAAGGGAACTGCCACTGCACCTGTGTCCGTAAGAAGGGGTAAATAAGTATCAAATAATTCCTGCCATCGCTTTGGATCGGAGGAGGGTAGCAACAGCAAATCAACCTTGTTATCTGCAGCTATGCCGGGCTTTACCGGAAGAAATAAAACAGAACGAAACCTATAGTGCGCAGCTGTTCGGCTCAGTATGTTTTCGAACCTCAGTGGGAGCTCGGGTATGGGTACTATATACTCCCTTGGTATAATTTCCCGGTCGTGCAGCACCTGCTCAATATAGTCGTACACAAAGGGCGAATGAGTGCCATGCCGGCCCTTGGCTTTCCAGATGTGTATGAAGTATTGAGCGATTAAGTGCAGCGGCATTGAGGAAACAGGATTTTAAAGAGGAGTTTTAGAAAAAATTATACAGCAACTCAAAATCTGCTCAATTATTGATCTTAAGCAGTTAATGAGATGATTTAGGATCCCGATTCATGGGGCTGGTGGTTACATCTCAACCCGCTCGAATTGCTGAAAACTAAAGGCGTATTTGTGCTGCTCATCAGCAGGGTGATTTTCTTCCCAAACCAGCCTCCAGTGGGTATGATCAACTACCGGGAAAAAAGCATCGGCATCCTCAATTATAGCATGTACACGCGTTATGTATAAACGGTCGGCAAGGGGCATACAGGTTTCAAATATTTTACCTCCTCCAATTATAAAAGCCTCCTCGGTATTTTCATTCTGCAAGCGCTCTATAGCGGCATTAATATCTGCAAACTTCAGTACTCCTTCTGGCAGCGTCAAAGCCGGGTTTTCGGACAAAACTATATTCAGCCTTCCCGGCAGAGGTTTCCCCAATGTCTCATAAGTTTTCCGGCCCATAATTACAGGCTTGCCTGTGGTTTTTCGCTTAAAAAACTTCAGGTCTTCGGGCAGATGCCAGGGGAGGCTGTTATGAATGCCAATCGCATTATTTTCAGATACTGCTGCTATAAATGAAAGTATCATATAAATCTGGTTAAAGAACAATGCAAAATTAAGCAAACATCATGGCAGGCTGTTGTTTTTCTTCAAAATAGATTTTTAATGAGTAGAGCAGAAACTATATTCAGAAATCAGGCTATTGCAAGCTTTTGAAGAATTTGCAAACCGGCTGCAAACCACACTCCTCACATTTAGGCTTGCGGGCCACACACACATACCTGCCATGCAGTATCAACCAGTGATGGGCTACAGGCAGCAATTCTTTCGGGATATTGGCGACCAGTTGATCTTCGGCCTGTAGTGGGGTTTTTGCATTTGTAGTCAGTCCTATCCGCTCCGAAACCCTGAAAACATGGGTATCTACGGCCATGCCAGGTTTATTGAAGACTACTGATATGATAACATTGGCGGTTTTGCGGCCTACTCCGGGCAGTTGCACAAGTTCTTCCATAGTGGAAGGTACTTTGCCTCCAAATTTTTCCATCAGCAGGGTTGCCATTCCTATGAGGTGGCGGGTTTTATTATTGGCAAAGGTTATGCTCCTTACCAATGGCTCCACATCGTCAAACTCCGCTTTTGCCAGCTTTTCGGGGCCGGGGAATTTTTTAAACAGTGCAGGGGTAACCATGTTTACCCGCTTATCGGTGCATTGTGCCGAGAGAATTACGGCTACCAGCAGTTCGTAAGGATCGGAATAAGTCAGTTCGGTTTCGGCCTCAGGCATATTTTTCTGAAACCAATCAATAACAAATTTGTAGCGTTCTTTTTTGGTCATATACCCCAAACCCCTGAAGGGGCTTCCCCTTAATATTCAATAAAGATACTCGATTTTTTCTTTTTCCCGTGATGATGCTTGGGCTCTTTCAGGGGTTTGGGGTAAAATGGAGGGCATAGCCATTCATGCAATAGCGCAGATGGGTAGGGGCGGGGCCATCATCAAATACATGGCCAAGGTGTCCTCCGCAGCGGGCGCACAATACCTCATCGCGCTCCATACCATAAGAGTTGTCTTTTGCATTGGCAACACTTTTTTCATTGAGCGGCTGGTAGAAGCTGGGCCAGCCTGTATGGCTGTCGAACTTGGTAGCCGAACTGAACAAGGGGTGGCCACAAGCGGCACAATAGTAAATTCCTTTTTCAGGGTTATGCACATAAGGACCGGTATTCGAGGCTTCGGTGCCTTTTTCCCTCATGATGTTGTAAACCTTTGGTGCCAGGATTTTCTTCCATTGGGCATCCGAGACATCGAGCCTGCTATTGTCGGCAGGCTTGTAGTAAGGATTGTTTTTTTCGTCCTGCTGCTGTGCGCTGCACGATGAAATACCGGCTGTAGCGATAAATAGAGCGATAATTGCGAGTCTGATCTTCATAAAATCTGTTTGTTTGGTATTATTAACGAATGACCGGTTTAATTGGATTCCGGGAATTGTTAAACTCATCTAAAAGAAATGAGGTAACAATACCTGATACAAATTTTACTAAAAAAGCCGTTGTTTTTCAAATTTTTTAGTACCACATTACCTGAAAACGAAATAATAAAGTATTTTGTGTCGTAATCAGTCAAAAATGAAGAAATACTTTACCACGCTTATAGCTTTGATTTTATTATTGGCATTTGCCAGCAGTTGTGGTACCACAACTTACAGGCAAAGAGCTTATAAGAGCCCTAAATATATAGGTTACAAATCGCACTGGCATTGGTGGCATGCTCATCATTACAGGCCCCATCCGCATAACGGCGGTTACTGGTAATCGTTTATGCTTCAATTGCCAGGCGTCTATTTTATTTGTCACTATCTAATTCCGTTCTGTCTATAAGGTCATCGGCTTCTTTGTTGATATTACGGCCCTTGCCAAACAGGTAGCCAGCTGATATACCCCAAATCCGGTTCTTATCTATTTCGGTACCTAGCCCAATATCTCTTACTGATGGGGAATAGTATGCTCTGAAAAACAGGCCTGTTGGCAATTCATAACCCGCGCTTAGATTCAGTCCTATGTCGAACATGGCTACCGGGTTCCGGTAAGTAACTGCAAGATTCTGGTTTGTAGTATAAGAATTGCCCAGAATAGAAGTTTCTTTACTTATTTTATTGGTGCCGGAAAAAAGGTAGGCCGGGGTAGCGCCGATGCCAGCAAAAAAACGGCCGGAACCCTGATTGCCAGTTTTATAAATTATAGTTACCGGAACATCGGTATAATAAAGGGTAAGGGTCTGTTTTACGTCGCCATTAAGTGTATCGCTTGTATAAAATGAAAAATCCCTGTTTTGACCCTTCTGAGCAATCATGACTCCTGCCTGGAGGTAAATATGCTTGTTTAATCCAAAATCTATAAGGCCACCGGCCCTCCAACTGAATATAGAACTGCCTGATGCAGTAGTAAAGGTCTGATCGGGGGCAAATTTCATACTGCTCATACCTATGCCAACTTCAGGGCCATAGCCAAGCTGAGCAAAAGCAGGCTCCATAATTAAAGAGCTTATGAAGATTAAAATGGAAAGGCGCATGAGCAAAATTAAGGTAGTTGTGAATTAATCTTTTGGTTAATCAGAACAAATGGGTGTAAATCTTTTTTATATCCTTGTTGGTATATTTTATGTTATTTATCGTCTGAACCCATTTTATCCGCCTGACCGAATTGGTCAGAAAAACCTCATTGGCATCAGAAAGCTGCTGCAAACTGAGTGTTTTTTCAGTAACCGGGATTTTATCTGTTATGTACCGTCTCATCACCCCGGCAATACATCCTTCGGATAAAGGAGGGGTATATACCTGCCCGTTTTTTATCCAGAAAAGATTGGCAATAGTACTTTCAATGATATTCCCTGCTGTATTGCAGATGAGGCCATCGTTCCATTTGTTTTCTTTTGCCTGCTTAGCTGCAATAGCATAAACAAGTGCATTGCACGACTTCAGATTACTTAATGAATCAACACTTTTGTATAGAGCTTTGGCAACTCCGAGAGTGAGGCCATTTTCGTTGAGAAGCAACAGGGAAGGGTCCAGCGGGAAACATTCAATAAGGAACCCCGGACTGTTTTTTTCTGAACTATACAAGCCCCCGCCGGTTGCAAAAACCTGCAGGCGCACCCTGCAAAGAGCATCCGGTTTATTTTTTTGCACTGTTTTTAAAACCTCAGCTTCGAGGTATTTTTCGGTAAATAAAACGGGTAATTCAAAATATAACTGCCTCATTCCGGCAAACAATCTATCCCAATGATATTGCATCAGATTTATTGCACCATCCTGCACGAGCATGGTTTCAAACAGGCCGTAGCCATACCTGAATGAGCCATTATCAATTGGCATTCTGGCTTCTTCCGGAGTAGTGATTTTACCGTTCAGATTGATATAATTCAAGAGTTGCGTGTATTAATGCGTATCGAAATTAAAGGAATAGTGGTTATTTCTGCCAATTTTATCCATGCACCCTTCCAAAATTGTATTTTTGCAGCAAAAAGAGAGCATATGCAGTTTGAAACACCTGTTTCAGTTCAATGGCTTGCTGAATTTACGGGAGCGAAATTAGTGGGTAATACCGGACAACAGGCTACGGGTATTAATGAAATACATAAGGTTACGAAGGGGGATATTTCCTTTGTGGATTTTGAGAAGTACTACAGCAAATGCCTTAACTCGGCAGCTACGGTAATTATTATCAACAAAGAGGTAGCCTGCCCTGATGGCAAGACGCTACTGGTAACCAGTGAGCCCTTCAGCGCATATGTAAAGATTGTCAATCACTTCAGGCCGTTTGAGCCCGCCAATAAGATGATCAGCGATTCGGCTACTATAGGTGAAGGCACCCACATTCAACCAGGTGTGTTTGTTGGCAATCATGTTACTATAGGCACCAATTGCCTCATACATCCCAATGTAACCATCTACGACCATAGCGTAATAGGCAATAATGTGATTATACACGCAGGATGTGTGCTTGGGGCAGATGCATTTTATTTTAAGCGCCGTAAAGACCGAGAGGTGCAATATGATAAGCTGGTGAGCTGTGGCCGGGTGATTATAGAAGATGATGTAGAGATAGGCGCCGGTACCACCATAGATAAAGGTGTGAGCGGGGATACCATAATAGGCCAGGGTACAAAACTGGATAACCATATACACATAGGTCATGGCGCTGTGATAGGCCGGAACTGCCTTTTTGCAGCACAGGTGGGCGTGGGTGGTAAAGCCATTATTGAAGACGAGGTGATACTATGGGGACAGGTGGGCGTGAGCAAAGACCTGACCATAGGCAAGGGTGCTGTGGTGCTGGCGCAGAGCGGTGTGCCTGCAAGCCTGGAAGGCGGCAAAACCTATTTTGGTTCCCCTGCCGGAGAAGCCAAACCCAAAATGCGCGAACTCTCCTGGATAAAAAGGATACCTGAAATATGGGAGATGGTGAAAGCGCCATTGCCGGCGAAGGAACATGAATGATAAGGCTGGGCGGCAAATGGGGTTAGCCGGTGTAATCTGTTTTGAAAATCTGAAAATAACTTTCTGCGAAGATGATTGCCATTGATAATGTATTGCTGAGTGATGAGATAATAGAAGAGCATTTTGTGTGCGACCTGAACAAGTGCAAGGGCGGCTGCTGTGTGGATGGCGACTGTGGCGCGCCCCTGACTGAAGAGGAGACTGGAATTATAGCCAGAATTTACCCGAAAATAAAATCGTACCTCACCCCGGAATACATTGCTGAAATAGATAAACAAGGCACGCATACCACTGACCCCCAGTATGGTTATGTAACACCGACTGTAAACGGAGGCATATGTGTATATGGCATTACCGATGAAATGGGCATTGTGAAATGCGGTATAGAAAAAGCCTGGAAAGAAGGCAAGATCAAATTCCGCAAGCCCATATCCTGCCACCTGTTCCCTATACGTATTATAGAGCACGATGGCTACGAAGCCGTAAACTATGAGCCCCGCGAAACCCTATGCAAGCCTGCCTGCAAGCTGGGTAAACAACTGAAAGTGCCGGTTTATGTTTTCCTCAAAGATGCTATTATCCGCAAGTATGGGGATGAATTTTATGAAGGGATAGATGCTGTGGCTAAGAAGGTGAAGGGGTTGAAGAAATAAATTTGCCTATCAATTTGCAAATCTCCAAATATCCAAATTTGCACATTAACTAATCCATCCCCTGTCATATAAATACCTGGCTATTTGCACCGCATTGGTGGCGGCGCCTTTGCGCAGGTTGTCGGCTACTATCCAGCAGTTGAGGGTATTGGGCTGGGAGTAATCACGGCGGATGCGGCCTACAAATACCTCGTCTTTGCCTTCGGCATCCAGTGGCATAGGGTAGCCGTTCATAGATGGGTTGTCAATCACAACCACACCGGATTGGTTGGATAGCATCTCTTTAATATCAGATTCATTGAAATCGCGCTCCAGTTCAATATTCACACTCTCGCTGTGGCCGCCTATTACCGGTACCCGCACAGTTGTGGCAGTAACTTTTATATTGTCATCGCCCATTATTTTGCAGGTTTCCAGGCTCATTTTCATTTCTTCTTTGGTATAGCCGTTCTCCTGGAAAACATCTATGTGGGGTATCACGTTCAGGTCTATTCGGTAAGGATATACTTTGTGCTCAAGGCTGCCGTCGCGCTCGTCCATCAATTCTTTTACTGCCTTTTGCCCGGTGCCGCTTACCGACTGGTAGGTGCTTACCACAACCCGCTTAATACCATACATCAGGTGTATAGGATTCAGCACCATTACCATTTGTATGGTGGAGCAGTTGGGGTTGGCAATGATGTAATCCTGTTCTGTGAGTGCATGGCCATTTACTTCAGGCACAATCAGTTTTTTATCTGCATCCATGCGCCATGCCGAAGAATTATCTACCACTCTGCAACCTGCCGCTGCAAAAAGAGGGGCTAGCTGCAGCGAAGTGCTTCCTCCGGCCGAGAAAAGAGCCAAGGCAGGTTTCATTGCAATTGCGGTTTGAGCAGAAACAACAGGATATTCTTTGCCCCTGAAAGAAACCATCATACCTACCGACTTTTCGGAAGCCACGGGAATCAGGTCAGAAACCGGGAAATCCCTTTCTTCAAGAATTCTTAACATGGTACTGCCTACCAAACCTGTTGCACCAACAACTGCTACCTTCATTATAAATAATAATTGAGGCGCAAAATTAAGGAATGTATGCCTGATTTATTGTTCTGAAATGTGAATATAAAGTTGAATTATGACAGCACAGATTAAATCATAGTTCCAATAAGGTATCCGGGTTTATCTTTGCGCCCATATGAAGAACCTCGGTTCCATCAATAAATATTTCATTAAATATAAATGGCGGCTGTTGCTGGGGCTCTTATTTGTGGCCATATCCAGCAAATTTGCGGTAATGCCCGGAAATGTGGTTCAGGATATACTGGACCAGGTGGCCGATATGGTAAAACATAAAGCGCCAGAATCTGCTATTTTTGCGCCGGTATTCAAAGGGGGGATGACCATACTTGGCCTGGCATTGCTGCGGGGCTTTTTTATGTTCATGATGCGGCAAACGATAATCGTCATGTCGCGGCATATTGAATACGACCAGAAGAATGAAATTTACAATCATTACCAGCAACTGAACAGCCAGTTTTTTAAAACCCATTTTACAGGCGATCTTATGAACCGTATTTCTGAAGATGTTTCGAGGGTGCGGATGTATACCGGGCCATCGATAATGTATTTTACCACGGTTGTATTTATGCTTATTTTCTGCGTTGCAGCCATGCTTAAAGTAAACCTCCTGCTCACTGTATCTGTACTGGTTCCATTGCCATTGCTGGCATTCGCTATTTACATGGTTAATAAAATTATTTTTAAAAAAAGCAGTAAAATTCAGGCACAATTATCTGCACTTACAACTACGGCACAGGAATCCTATTCTGGTATCAGGGTTATAAAGTCGTTTGTTCAGGAAAACAATATACTTCGCTTTTTTAATAACAACTCTGAGCTTTACAGGAAAAGCGCAATCAACCTTTCGATTACAGAGGCAATCTATTTCCCTTCCATGAACTTCTTTATAGGACTGAGTATGGTGAGTACCATTTTGATAGGCGGGTATTTTAAAATACATGGCGTTATAACTATGGGCAATATAGCCCAGTTTGTTATTTATATCAACCTGCTCATGTTCCCTATATCCAGCATAGGGATGGTGGCCAGTATGACACAAAGGGCCGGAGCATCCCAAAAAAGGATAGATGAGTTTCTGCATAC
>Ga0214164_1001881_pt1 | contig 11469 bp, 10 predicted proteins | sample TroBogepilimnion_13_FD_153003 | JGI IMG/M metagenome (GOLD analysis project Ga0214164, IMG submission 153003) | Freshwater microbial communities from Trout Bog Lake, WI - Practice 03JUN2009 epilimnion v4 | ecosystem: Environmental > Aquatic > Freshwater > Lake > Epilimnion/Euphotic zone ...
GGCATCACCCAGGGCGAAGTAGCTTCGGGAGCTGTATTTTCGTAGATCGCTCCGATAGAATAGGCCGGTGGTACATTCAGTGGCTGATAGTGCATATCCCACAAAAAGCGGTGGCTACCTGCCTCGCCTGAAAGTATCTGTTGTGGCCGCACCCAATAGGCAGGTATATTAAAATCGGGCAGTGGAAGCAATGTATCTTTTGAACTGTATTTACGCACTACATTACCTTCTTCATTCAAAATTTCAAGCGTTACCTCACCTTTGGCTTTGCCCTCAAGGTAGTAATCAATAATAGCGCCATCAGGCGGGTTTTTGCCTGTTGGTTCATCGGGTGGGAGAGGGGTGTCGGTATTCATGTTCCACCTTACTCTTGTTGCGGTTGCAGGTTGATACAGGATCACTTTTTGTTTGGATTTTCCCGCAGCTATTTCCCTCAGCGGCATAATATCATCCAGTATCCAGAAAGAGCGGCCATGGGTAGCTATAGCAATATCATCGTCCTTGATGCAAAGATCGCGTATAGAGGTTGCGGGCATATTCAGCCTCAATGACTGCCAGTGGTCGCCATCATCAAAAGAAACATAAACTGCACGCTCTGATCCTGCAAAAAGCAGCCCCTGTGTTTCAGGGTCTTCCTTCACTGTATTGATGGGTTCATCGGGCAATCCAGTCACTATTTCTTTCCATGTTGTGCCGCCATCTTTAGTGCGGTATATGTGCGGGTGCAGGTCATCGAGCCGTATCCTGTTTACTGCGGCATAGGCCGTTAGATTGTTGGTATGGCTGGCTTCCAGCATTGATATTTTGCTCCATGACGTGAGGGCGGGTGGGGTAATGTTGTTCCAGTCTTTGCCACCATTATGCGTCAGCCACATAAGGCCATCATCTGTTCCTGCCCATATCAGGTTGCTGTCAAGTGGAGATAAAGCCAAGGTATAGATCACGCCCCGCTGTGGCATTGTCTTCATCTCCTCATTTTTGTACACACCAATGCACTCTGCCACATCATACGATTTACGGGTAAGGTCCGGGCTGATCACGTGCCACGAATTACCTTTATCAAAGCTTTTGAATACCACATTCCCGGCATAAAACAGCGTCTTGTTATCAACAGGTGAAAACACAATAGGTGCAGTGCGTATAAACCGGTACTTACCCGAATGCACCACCTCCGGCGATATGTTCACCACCTGGCCGGTGCGTTTATCGTAGCGGCTTATTTTGCCGCCTATTATTATGTTTGGGTCCAGCGGGTCAGCCACCACGTAACCATATTCCTCAGCGCTTACCGGGTGCCATTCTCTGAAAGTTATAGCGCCATCATTGCCACGCGATGCTATGCCCACCGAGCCGCTTTCCTGCTGGCCGCTATAGAGGTTGTAGGGGTAGGCATTATCGGCGCTCACATGGTACAATTGCGCTGTGGGCTGGTTGTACCAGCTGCTCCAGGTCTTACCGCCATTCACGGTAATGCCGGCTCCCTGGTCGCTGGCCAGCATGATCACATCCGTATTATCGGGGTTGATCCACAACCTGTGGTAGTCATCGCCGCCAGGCGCTCCCTTCCATCCATCCCACGATTTACCACCATCTTTCGATTTCCACACTACTACATTGGCATCATAAACAATGTCTTTATTTTTGGGGTCCACTTTCACTTCAGCAAAGTCATCGCCTCTGTCCCAGAGGCGCATATCATCACTCAGTTTGCGCCACGATTCACCGCCGTTATCACTTCGGTAAAATCCGCCGCTGCCTTGTTTGGCGCTTACTACAGCATACAGCCTGTTATGATCGGATGGCGCAATGCAAAAACCTATTCGTCCCAACCCGCTATCAGTTGTAGGTAAGCCATTTTTCAATTGCTTCCAGGTATCACCGCCATCGGTTGATTTATACAGTCCGCTGTTTTTGCCCCACCATTCTCCGTTTTCCCAGGGAGCCAGGCGCGAGGCATACATATCGGCATATACAATCCTTGGGTCTTTGGGGTCAATGGTTACCTGTATGGCGCCGGTATTTTCATCTATAAACAGTACATTTTTCCAGTTCTTACCACCATCTGTCGACCGGTATACTCCCCGCTCTTTATTGGGCCCGTAAGGGTGCCCCAGTACTGCTGCGAATACCCGGTTCTCATTCTTCTGATCCACAGCCAGGCCGCCTATCTGCAGGCCTTCCCGTAATCCCAGGTGAATCCATGTTTTGCCTGCATCTGTCGATTTATAAATACCATCGCCCACACTCAGGTCCGGGCGCTGAATGCCCTCGCCGCTGGCCACATAAACCGTATTTGGATTGGAAGGAGCCACAGCCACATCGCCAATGGAGCCTGTTGGCTGGTCATCAAAAATCGGGTCCCAGGTGCGGCCATAATCGGTTGTTTTCCATACGCCACCATTATTTACGCCCATGTAAAACACATTGGGCTGCTGCCTGCTGCCCGATGCGCCCACGGTGCGCCCTCCCCTGAAGGGCCCGATGCATCGCCACTGCATACAATTGAACAATGCAGGCCCTACCTTTTGTGCAAAGCCATCAGCGGCCGACAACAACAATACAATGCCCGCCAGCAGGCAAGCCCTTCTGAATAAAATTATCATTAAATAAATCGTTACAGTTAATCAGTAAAAAAATCCGGAGCCAGGAAAATCTCCAATTCCCAATTAAAATTATGCTCTGTGATTATCGGGCCGCCAGTTTTTAATGGCTTTCTTGATCTCATCATTACTCATATTTTTCTCGGCTGCCTGCTGCGTCAGTGATACCATTTCATCATCACCTGCAAAGCGCAATGCAATAATCTGGCTCATGGTAATGCGGCGGTCTATGGCCTTACCGGTAAGAATGTAATACCTCAGGCTTTCCTCGGCCCTTATAGCCCTGTCTTGCGCCCTGAGTGCAAATTGCCGGCTATACCAGAAGAGCATAAGCAGAATGACACTTACCGAAAGCGGAACGGCAAAATAATAGAGAAAATGGGAAAATGAATGATGGGAGAGCATCAGTACTTTGCCTATCTCGAATAGCCGGTATATTAAAACAAGAATTACCAGTGTGCCGGTAAATAAATGGAAGGCAGGCACATACCTGCTGTGGTTTGAATAATTTTGCTGTTTCATGAGTTTTTTTTGTGAATGTACAAAAATTTAAATGGTTCGGATAAGCAGTCATTGGTAATCTCCGGATTATCCTGTTTAATTTTCGGCTGTAATTTGTAGGGATAATGTAGATTTGTACCACACTTATTTTATTTTGAGTTTTTCATGCGCATCATCTACATATTGCTTATTGCTTTTTGTTTTTTGCTCACCAGCTGCCTGCCTGCACCTTATTTTCAGAAGGAAGCTTCCATACCGCAGTATGCGTGGATGTATAATTTTAAGCCTGCCTTTACATTCGATATAACAGATACCACAGCTATTTATCAGCCTTATTTCCTCATCCGGCACTCCCAGTCTTACCCTTACTGCAATATATGGATGTGGGTATACGTAAAAGCCCCCGGCGATTCAATACCCAGAAAGGAAAGGGTGAATATCACCCTGGCCGAAGCATCGGGTAAGTGGCTGGGCCGCGGTATGGGTGAGATCTACGAGCAGCGAATGAAGATTGATTTCAGCGACTCTATAAAGTTTCACAGGCCAGGGACCTATACAGTATCTATGGAGCAGAATATGCGCATCAATCCACTGCCCGAAATAATGAATGTGGGTTTCAGACTGGAGAAGAAGGGATAGGTTTGAACTTTAAGACGATATGGTTATTGAATGCCAATCATAAATAGTATGCTTAAACATTGTTCCTGCACGCTTGTTTGTCTTTTGTTTATTGTAGTTTGCGGAAACTGTCAGACTACTTATTCGGTTGCCGGAAGCGAAATGTATATTCCAACATCTGCTGACACAATTGCAGCAAAACGCGCTGCCCATCGCGACTATCAGGGGAATGAACTGATTGCCCGGCTAGGGTTTATTGATACTACTGCTGCTACGCTCCGGGAACTGCAGGATAATCTGAAAATAGGCCTTATTGCCAGGCCGGGTAACTATTATGAAATTGAATCTTTTTCTGTTTCCTGCCTGCCCAAAGGCAAGGATTTTCAGGGCCCCTACAAAATCATTGGTAGTAAAGTGCCCCGATGGATTCTGAATGATTTTCATCTCAGGTCAGGAGACAAAATATTTTTTGATGAAATCAGGGCACGGCGCACAGGGAGTGAGCCCACTTTACCTATCAGGAAAGGGATTTTAATAAAGATTGTTGAATAGCTGGTAGTTTTAGATTGTAGAAAATAGATTAAGATTGATATTTACAACTATCTTTAGTTCTCAATCTGATTGATGATAAGGGTGCAATTCTATATTGTTTTACTGGTTTGCCTTTCTATAAATGGCTGGGCGCAGGTTGATTCAGGTATTGCTAATTCCCATTCAATTCCTGATATCAGAAATATAAAGGGCGATTCGGCCAGAGCAATAAAATCAAAGCATCATGAGTATAACGGAAACGAATTAATTGCTCAATTGGGATATATAGACACAATAGTAGCTATCGACCAAGAATTTAGAGACAACCTTGAAGTCGGATTACGTACTTTGCCAAGTTCAGATTATGAAATAGTATCATTTGAATTTGGGTATGACCTTCAGGGCGGCTGCGACTATCAGGGACCATATTCAATCTGTGGAAATAAAATCCCAAATGAAATTATGAGATATCTTGGAGGAGATAAATACAGATTTAGGTCTGGAGATAAATTTTATATTGATGATATTAGAGTCCGGCGAAAAGGTGCTGGTAATACACATTCAGTAAAACCAATTTATATTAAGATTATAGACCAACCTTGATTTTTCAATCTTTTTCTCTGGTTCTTTCCTGCTCAATAAATCTATCCATCCATATCCGCCATTCAAGAGTGAAGGTTGGGTTGTATTCACGGTAGGTAGATAAAACACTTCTGCAATCATTAAAATGTATCCAGAACAATGGTTCATCCCTAGTCTTGCGATCTTGTTCATATTGATTATCTTTCAATGGCGCTATCCAAGTAAGATTAATCTCGGTTTGCCCTTTCACAGGATCAAATTCCCAATGTTCCTGAACAAAGTATTTATTTATGTTTTCAAAACTCAGGTGTTCATGCTTAATAAATCTATGTTCAATACCACATCCGGGATCAACATATTTTACTGTATCCTCTGGCCCGGTAAATCTTTTAATTATCTCACTGACAGTTAAATTTTTTGATGCCCAATGAGGCTCATTAAAAGCAGGTATGACACCGTTCAGGATTGCCTTACAGAGAATCTCTGAAGGTGGATTTTCAGACCGTCTGACCAGGTTGAAATCTTTAATATTATTGTTGTCATAAAAATCAGTTAGGAGCCATATTTTTCGTATTGCAGTGCCTTCAAAAACACCATGGTTTATCTTATCAGTTTCAATTTTAATGGTTTCTTTAACAATACCGCTATCTTTAAAATAATCTTTCCAAATATTAGTTACTATGCTCTTACAGACATCATTGATAGAATAGTATTTACTGAATTTTTCCCACTTAATCCAGATTTCGTTTCGTATATCTTCATTAAATGCAAAATTGAATTTCGAACTATAATATACAGGTGCAATGCCAATAATGTTTATTGTAGTTTTTCCGGTGCTTAAATCAAAAGCCCATTCTTCACAAATTTTAAGCCTGATAAATCTCCCAGAATCGAATGGTAACGCCAGGGTATCAATTTTCAAAATTTCATTCCCGCTAACCGGCTCAATAAATACGGTAGTATTATAATGGTACTTTGTAGTAAAAAACGAATCAATCTGGTTTTTGGTAAGTTGTTTTCCGAAATTATCATCAGTGTAACATTTTGTATCAATCGATTTACAATCATGGATCAATAATGTCAGGAATGCACTCCAACGGTTATACTCTTCAGTATTTTTAGATGATGGTGTATAAAGCCTCCTTATCACCCGCTTACGCCAAACAGCTATATGTTCATTTTTTAAATTATCCTTTTTGTTGTTTGGCTTGGTTCGGATCTGTCCATAGATTTCGCCACTATTTCCAAGCAATCCAAATACAAGTATTAAAATCAGTAACCGTGCCATGAGCAAGTGATTTTTCACAAACCCAAGATACCACAATTAATTCATTACCCATATCATATCCTCCCAAATAACTAATCATTACTTTTGACCTCAACTTACGACTTACAACTAAATACTTACGACTAACAAAAAATGCGCTTCTTCACATCCGTACATATCATTCTGCTTGCCTACATTATAGCCGCATTGGTGTTTTGGGAGTTCAGCCTGCAGAAGCAGAGCAGCCAGATTTATGAGCAGGAAGTAATGCTGCTGAAAAGCAGGGTAGACAGCGCTGCGAACCCTGTTATTTACAATAGGGAATTGGAGCAACTGGACCACAAACATACTGGACGCACCAGTCAATATATAGGGGAGGGATCTGCATTTCTCATTGTGATACTGATAGGGGCTGTTATTGTTTATTCTTCTTTTGCAAGGCGCATTATGCTTTCCCGCCAGCAGAATAACTTTATGATGTCGGTAACGCACGAACTGAAATCGCCCATAGCTGCCATGAAGCTCAATATGCAGACCCTGGAGAAACACCAGCTCAGTGAGGCTCAGCGCAAGCAGTTGCTCGACCGCTGTATCAAAGAATCGAACCGGCTCAATGATCTCTGCAGCAATATGCTTTTTGCCTCGCAGCTGGAAGGCCGCCAATACAAGCCCGCCAATGAATCCTTCCTGCTATCGGAGCTGGTAGAAGATGCGGTAACTGATTATGCGCACCGCTACCCCCGAAATTTTGAACAGGACATCATGCCCGGTATCCGCATGACGGGCGATAAGATAATGCTGCAGATGGCCATCAATAATCTACTTGAGAATGCCGTAAAATACACCCCCGCCGATAAGCCCATTCTCATATCCCTGGAAAATAATAACAGCCATGCTATAATAAGCGTAGCCGACCAGGGTACAGGTATACCTGATGCAGAAAAGAAAAATGTCTTCAACAAGTTCTACCGCATAGGCAATGAAGAAAGCAGAAAATCGAAAGGCACCGGCCTGGGCCTCTACCTCACCAACAAAATAGTGCTGCAACACAAAGGGCGCATTACCGTAAAAGATAACACGCCCAATGGATCAATATTTGAAATCAGTCTGCCGGTTTAAAGGGTAGTTAATGAACCCAGGTTTTTTCCATTAGCAAACTACCTACTTTCGACTAAAGACTTACGACATCATCAAGGCACCTCCACTACATTCAATATCTCATTAAGTATCTGCTCGCTGGTAATGTTCTCGGCTTCGGCTTCATAGGTAAGCCCTATGCGGTGGCGCATTACATCGTGGCATATGGCCCGCACATCTTCGGGTATCACATAGCCTCTGCGCTTAATGAATGCATAAGCCTTGGCAGCCAGCGCCAGGTTGATGCTGGCACGGGGTGAGCCGCCATAACTGATGTATGGCTTCAGCTTGCCCAGTTTATACTCTTCAGGGAAACGGGTAGCGAAAACGATGTCCAGTATGTACTGCTCAATCTTTTCATCCATATACACCTCGCGTACCAGGGTGCGGGCCTTCATAATATCCTGTGTAGTAACTACAGGGTTTATTTTCACCATGCCGCCCGGGTTCAGGTTGGTGCGTATTATCTGGCGCTCCTCTTCCTTTTTGGGGTAAGTGATGATGATCTTCAGCATAAACCGGTCTACCTGTGCTTCAGGCAGTTCGTAAGTGCCCTCCTGCTCTATGGGGTTCTGGGTAGCCAAAACCAGGAAAGGCTCCTCGAGCGGGTAGGTATGGTCGCCAATGGTTACCTGGCGTTCCTGCATGGCTTCCAGCAGGGCGCTCTGCACCTTGGCCGGGGCGCGGTTTATTTCATCGGCCAGTATAAAGTTGGCGAATATCGGCCCTTTCCTCACCGCAAATTCATGCGCCTGCGGATTGTAGACCATTGTTCCCAGCACATCGGCAGGCAGCAGGTCGGGCGTAAACTGGATACGGGCAAACCGGCCATGTATAGCCGTAGCCAGCGATTTGATAGCCAGCGTTTTTGCCAGTCCGGGTACGCCTTCCAGCAGCACGTGGCCATTGGCAAGCAGACCAATCATCAGGCGCTCTACCATTGTTTTCTGGCCTACCACCGTCTTGTTCAGTTCCATGTTCAGCAAGTCTATAAAAGCACTTTGCTGGTGAATTCGTTCATTCAGTTCGCGGATGTCGACAGATGATGTGATTTCCATATTATATTAAAGTTCAGCGTTTTGTTTCTGAATCCCTGTTTCTGATATTTTGAAAATCAAAAGTAAATAGGGAAAGTTATATAAAGGTATAGTGAAAATAGTTTTAACTTTTTTTAAAAATAATTTTAAGCCTCACTACTTTCTCCCATCCGGTAAAAATAGGCAGGCAACCTTTTGAATTCTACCTTTGACCCGAAAGTGTCCTTTTTATTACTTTAGACTTACTACTTTAGACATATTAGAATAATGGAAAATTTTGAACAAAGGTGGCTGGATACCGAAACGCTGCTGAGAGAACGCTTCGGCAAGCTGCCGGATATGGAGGGTATCCTTTACCTGATTGGCATCAACGAACTGGGCAGCCAGCTACCCAAAAAATTCTCGAAAGAGCAGAAACAGGACCTGATACATGTGGGGGTATGCACCTTGTTGTGCAGGCTGGGCTACTACGAATTTGCCGGGCGTGATGAGGAGGGATGGCCCCATTTTCATGAGCTGATGCACGTACCTGTATCCGGCATCGCAGCACAGGAGCAGATGCTTAAGGAGTGTATGGTTGGGTATTTTGAGGCCACACCGGAATAAGGCTGAATTAGCGACTTTTGAGGGGGTAGCCAATTGGTTTTAGCAGGGACCTTATTCCGGATCTAGTAGTCTGTCGTCAGAGACATATAGCCCTGACCACATCTGTAAGATGCACTAATATATCGAGGCTCTTGTTAAACAGGGATGCCAGCCGGTATCTGAGATCGTTGTTTAGATAATGGTACATGTTCTTTTACTATTTTTTCTATTATTTCAGCGGTAATATCGGGGTAGTCAACTGCTATTTTTTTGCCTTTATCCAGCCACTGGCGGATAAAAGGGTAATTTTTTTCGCTCAGTGTTTTTATTGCTGTGGCGCCCATAGCTTTGGCACCGGCTGCATTGCAGTGCTGTTCGTATTGTGTGAGCATAGGTATCACCAGCACTTTTTTGTTGAGGTACATGGCCTCGGCAGGCCCTTCAAAACCCGCATTGCACAGCAACCCTGTGCAGGAAGCCATACTTTCTATAAATGCCCTGTTTTCAATTTTCCGGAGGGTCACATTACCCGTTGTTCCGGGCGTCTTATTGTGCTTTGAGAATACTTCCCATTTTGCATCAGGAAACTGCGACAGGTGCTTTATAATAGATTCATCGTCGAAGGCCGGCAGGTAAACTGTGTAATGGCCCTTATCCTCAGCGGTCATTTCCCTGACTTCTTTGCGGATAACCGGAGTGAATATATTTTCGGCAAAAGCTTTGAAATGAAAGCCGTATTCGGCCGTGACTGGAGCATAGTGTTTCAGTACCAGCTTGCCTATAATATCTCCCGATTCAGGTTTGGGTGCATTAGGGTGCAGTACCGCGCACTGATGGCTCACAGATATGCAGGGCAGGTGTTTGCGCCGGCATGCCCATGCCGACACCGGCTCAAAATCGTTGATCACCAGGTCGTACTGTTCAATCGGGAACTCCCGGATATCTTTGAGCAGGCGGAAAAGTTTTGCTGTTTTTGCTGTAGCTATAAGATCTACACCCCCCTTCTTTCCGAATATGAAACTCATACCATAAAACCGGTACTTTACCGGGAAGGGCACTTCCACATCGGCCTGTATGCCGCTGATAAGCACATCCACATCGCCAAACTTTGCCAGCTCGGGGTATACATCCCTTGCGCGGCTCAGATGGCCATTACCGGTTCCCTGTATTGCAAAAAGTATCTTCATTTTATAATAGCTGAGGATTTTGATTTCAATGTCGTTTAGTTAAGGATTATCAGCATTTCAAAATCTACATTCGACCAACTTCGTTGTCGGGATTTACATCAGATTAATAGTGGTTCCATCACCGGCTACTCATAGTAAAGCACTATCGGGCTTTCTTAATTAAACGATATTGGATTTGGATTTGTAAGCAACTCTATTACCCCCCTTTCTGCCAATCAACCTGCGCACCCGACTGCCAACTGTAAATTGTCAACTGCCTATAGCCCTCATGCAGCCTCAATTGTCTCTCCCATGTCCTCATATTCTTCATTATCGTGATGGTCTTCATGGGGTTTTGCATGTTTTACGTTGAGTTCCAGCATCAGGCTGGCCATCATTGTTTTGGCTGATTCTTTGCTGCCTTTTTTCTTGTTGATATCAATTGCCTGTGCCACAGGATCCAGGAAGTAATTGTATATGCTCCATTTAGAATCGGTATACTCAAGCGCTGTGAGGTTTTCAATCCAGTCGCCAGAATTCATATAGGTGACGGTACCTTTTGCGGTTTGCACATCGCGTATCTCCGGCTGGTGTATATGCCCGCATATCACATAATCATAATTATTCTCTGCAGCAATATCGCACACGGTTTCTTCAAATTTGTTGATGAATTTCACCGCGCCCTTCACACTGTTTTTTACCCTTTTGGATATCGACATTTTTCCCTGTCCCAGCTTCTGAGAAATAAAATTGGCCAGGCTGTTGATAAGTATCAGGAAATCATAACCTATGGCTCCCAGTTTTGCCAGCCACCTGCTGTGCTGCATTACCACATCAAACACATCGCCATGAAAAATCCATAGGCGCTTGCCATCTATCTTCAACGATAATTTATTGGTTATTTTCAGGGAGCCCAGCTGAAACCCCTTGAACCGCCGAAGCATCTCGTCGTGGTTGCCGGGTATGTAGTATACCGGGGTATCTTTGGCTATAAGCCCTATGAGGTGCTTTACCACCATCATATGGGTAGCGGGCCAGTAGCGCTTGCTGAACTGCCATATATCTATAATATCGCCGTTGAGCACTACGGCCTTGGGTTTTATGCTTTTCAGGTATTGCAGTAGTTCGGTTGCATGGCATCCGTAAGTGCCCAGGTGAACGTCTGACAGTACAACGATGTCCACATCTCTTTTAGCCATGTTTCCCTTCTGCGAAGTATTTGGTTATGCAAAGGGACCACTTTAGTATAAATAAAATATTACCGGAGTGTTAAGTTAACATTATCTGCAGAGATATTAACATTATATCCACATTAAATTAACCGGTTTATGCACAGAAACAAGGCGCTTACATAAAGTCCATTAAATAATTACACAAATATTTGTATCTTGTGCCATAAAACTTAAACTTATGGCCAGACCAGTACTTCAAGTCAAGGGATATGA
>Ga0214164_1001885_pt1 | contig 11448 bp, 10 predicted proteins | sample TroBogepilimnion_13_FD_153003 | JGI IMG/M metagenome (GOLD analysis project Ga0214164, IMG submission 153003) | Freshwater microbial communities from Trout Bog Lake, WI - Practice 03JUN2009 epilimnion v4 | ecosystem: Environmental > Aquatic > Freshwater > Lake > Epilimnion/Euphotic zone ...
GCTGCCCTTGCAATATCATTCAGGCCGTCGCCGTTAGGAGTAAATCCGGATGGGAAGTATAAATCGCACGGCAGGAAAGTTACATTTATTGTATCGCTGGCTGTACCACATTGCTCGGGTACCGTTACCCAATAAATACCCGTATTTTCAACAGTTATTGTAGATCCCTGCTGTTTGGTATTCCAGATGGCCTGATTGTTATTTGCATTGAGCACATAAGAGTCGCCTGTGCATACTGTAGTATCGGGGCCAAGCGATACATTGCCTGTGTTGGAGCCGTTGAGTACAACTTCGGTTGAAGTTTTTTTGCAGCCATTTATAGTCACGGTCAGCGAATAGGTGCCAGCCGTTGTGATTTTTATGGAAGAGTCTGTACTTCCGGTACTCCACAAGTAGGTAGCACCATGTGGTTCTGGCGAGCCAATTGTAAGCGTTTGCCCGGGGCACAGGAATTTTTCAGGTAAGGTGATTACAGGGTCTGGTACAAAGGTCACCATAATAGTATCCGAGCCGGTGCAGCCTCCTTCCGTAACACATAGCCAGTACTTCCCTGAGGATAATGGGTAGATAGCGTTACCGGTGCTTCCGTTGCTCCATAAATAGCTTGCTGCTGCAAAGGTACCTGATGGCTTTAAGGTATCAGGATTGCCGGCACAAAGTGATTGATCTGGCCCAAGGTTGACAGATGGTAATGGTTTCACGGCTACCTGAATTGTATCTCTGGATATACAGGATCCGTTCATAACTTTTACCCAATAAGTACCTGGAGTATTTACGATTATTGAAGAACCTGTGCTGCCTGTATTCCAGGTAAGTACCGATCCTCCTGGAACAGAAGGGCTTAGTGTAATACTCTGGCCTGCACATATAGAGGTATCATCACCCAGGTTTACCGGCAATGCCGAATTGAAGACATGTACGGTATCCGTCCGTATATTGCAGCCTGCCGACATGGTTCGCACCCAATAGGTTCCTCCGGTATCTGTGATAATATAGGCTGTAGTATCTGCATTGCTCCACAAAAAAGGACCGGCGGCAGGTGCAAAGAGTGTGACAGGGGTGCCATTGCAAACAACAGTATCCCTGGAGGAAGTTGTTTCAGATATTGCAAGTGTTACTTTTCTGACCCGGTTATTACCCTGGTCGGCAAAAAGTATATTCCCTGCATTATCAATTGCAATTCCTGTAGGCCGGTATATTAAAGCCGCAGTTGCAAGGCCGCCGTCTCCACCAAAACCAGGAGCGCCGGTACCCGCAATGGTAGTAATGATTCCTGCCGAGCTTATCTTACGCACACAATTATTACCATAATCTGGAAAGTAAATATTACCACAGTCATCAATGGTAAGATATACGGGAGTATTTAAAGTGGCAATTGTGGCTGGCCCGCCATCTCCTGTGTAGCTGCCTGTGAATCCTCCGGGTGTTGTGCCGGTGACACCGCTTCCGGCAATCGTAGTGATTATGCCGGCAGTATTTATTTTCCTGATCCTGTTATTCTCATCATCTGTGATATACAGGTTGCCCATGTGATCAAATGCCATGCCGGTTGGCCAGCTAAGTTCAGTATCAGTAGCTGGCCCGCCATCGCCGCTGAATCCTGCCGTGCCCGTGCCTGCTATGGTAGTAATGATACCTGCTAAATCCACTTTACGGATACGGTTATTATAGGAATCGGCGATATAGATATTGCCTGACTAATCCTGAGCAACACCATATTCATCATACATTTTTGCTGCAACTGCCGGTCCGCCATCACCGCCAAATCCTGCTAAAGCTGATCCGGCAAATGTCGAAATAATACCGGCTCCGTTTACCTTTCTTACCCTGCTGTTGGGCCCATCGGCTATATACATATTCCACGAGAGGTCAAAACACATGCCATTAAGTACTTGCATGGTTGCAATTGTTGCAGGCCCGCCATCACCACTGAACCCCGGTGTACCGGTTCCTGCAAAAGTTGTAATTATTCCTGCTGGGCTTACTTTCCTTACCCTTTGATTGAGCCTGTCTGTAAAAAACAGGTTGCCTGTCGGGTCTGTTCTCAGATCAAAAGGTGTACATCCGGCCAGTGTGGCCGGGCCGCCATCACCGCTATACGCTCCAACACCAGTACCGGCTATAGTAGTAATAATCTGTGCGCAGGATTTATCGGGTATAGATCCAATAAGAAACCATATGACAAAAAGAAAATTTACTAGCTTCATAATTTTCGTTTTTAGTTATAACGAATATATTATTGAGATAAGTGGCTAAAGGGGGGAATGGAAGAATAGTTAACTGTTTTATCCTTACGTTAAATCAAATTTATGAAAAACATTTATTTTACTAGCACGATTTCAAATAAAATTTAATTGATGCAGTGCCTTGATTTACCGGAATCTGTTGCTGCAAAAACAATTCACTAAAAGGCATAAACAAATCCCAATGTCTTATTGGTAAACCGGATCTCATCCATGATGCGAAACCACTTGCTGTTATCAAGCTGGTGGGCGGAGAACATAAAATTATCGAACAGCAGCAGGAAGACGCCCTGAATGACAATTGATTTGCCAAATCCCCCATACATGGCCTGATCTGTTTTTGTGAGCTTTGAGTTTTGAGAATAGATTGCTAATCCCACCCCGGCGCCAATGTATACCACATCCAGCCCTGCATTGATCAGATACAATCTTTTATTGGCTTTGTAGTTTCTGTACGAATCTTCATACCCCAGGTTGGCGGCCAATTCTCGTCTTATATTAAGCAGGCTCAGTGCAGCTATTCCGGTATTCACTACACCCCAGGCCATATTCATTTCACTGAAGTATTTTGTTTCGCTCTGGTTAGTAGTGAAATAACCGATACCACCGGCAGCAATATTACCCAGCCCCCAGGCCCCCAACACCTTCATGCCGGTTTTATTGATCCTGCATTTATGCACATTATATGCGCTTATTGTGTCTTTAAATGAAATTTGCTGGGCAAGTGCTGCTCCAGATGCTGTAAGAAAGTAAAGACAAAGTATAAGGTACCTGGTTTTCAGAAGTAAAGTTTTAATGTAAATCTAAACTAAAAATCAAATCTTGCCGGCTACGCCACCTTCGTAATCTTCAGCATATTGGTAGGCATGTGTTCATGAATGGGAGTGCTTCCCGTATTTACTGCTACTTCACCCTTTTTCAGCAGGCCTTTATCTTTAAGGAAATTGACCTGGTCTGATATTATGCCGTCAAGACTTTCTTCCTTATCGTAGTAAAATGCTTTTACGCCCCAGCTAAGGCTCAACTGGTTCACCAGTTTTTTTGTTTTGGTAAATACATAAAGAGGCGACTGCGGCCTGTAGCTGGATAACATAAAACCGGTATAGCCCGATTGAGTCATCCCTATCAGGGCATTGGCATTAATTTCCTTGGCAATCAGGCAGGCGTTATAGCAAAGCGCATCGCTCAGAAACGAGGGAGAGTGCGGTTGCGGATTCAGGTTGCGGTTATATACAATGGCTTCTTTTTCTACCTCATTGATAATACTCACCATTGTTTTTATCACCAGTTCGGGGTACTGGCCCATAGCTGTTTCTCCGCTCAGCATTACAGCATCGGCACCCTCCAGCACGGCATTGGCCACATCGGTTATTTCACTGCGGTTCGGGCGGGTTCGGTCTATCATGCTCTCCATCATCTGTGTAGCAATTATCACAGGTTTGGCACGGTGTATACATTTGCTCACTATGGTTTTCTGAATCATAGGCACCTGCTCCAGCGGCAGTTCTACGCCAAGGTCGCCACGGGCCACCATCACCGCATCCGAAGCCAAGATCACTTCTCTCAGCTGTTTAAGCGCTTCCGGTTTTTCAATTTTCGAAATGATCTTGGCGCCGCTGTTTTTGCTCTTCAGTATTTCCCGGAGCTGTGTTACATCTTCAGGGCAACGCACAAACGACAAGGCTACCCAGTCTATATCCTGGCTGATAATGAAATCAAGGTCGAAAAGATCTTTTTCAGATAATGATGGCAAAGAAATTTTGGTATCGGGCAGGTTTACACCTTTTTTTGAAGAAAGAATTCCAGGAGAAAGTACTTCAACTTTTACTCGGTTATCGGTAAGAATTTCTTTTACCATCACCTCTATTTTGCCATCATCGAGCAATATTTTTTCACCCACCCTTACATCGTTATGAAAGTTGGGGTAAGAAAGATAGATATGCTCCAGGGTACCTATACAGGGATCGTTTGTAAAATAAAATTCATCGCCTTTCTTCAGGTCAAGTGCATTATCTTTTATATCACCTACCCGTAATTTTGGCCCTTGCAGGTCGCAGAGGATGGCAATGTTCAGCCCCTCGTCGGTGTTGATCTGCTTTATATGGTCCATCACCAGTTTGTGCTGGTCGTGAGTGCCATGCGAGAAATTGAGGCGAAACACATTGACCCCGGCTGTAACAAGTGACAGCAATTTATCGTAAGTATTGCAGGCCGGGCCTACTGTTGCTACTATTTTTGTTTTATGCGACATAAACGTTTCCTGCATGGTGTAAATTTCCCTATTCTTTGCTGCCTGTACTTTAAATACAGATTAAGAATGTACTAAGAAATTTTTCTTCATGCCCTGCAAATATAAGAATAATGCTTGCGCTAAGGTAATGTGGTCTTTATATGCCGCCTTATCTTTAATATGGCAAATAGGTGCAGAAATACAGCCAGCGGCATAAAAAAGCCGGCAAGATAGGTGAAAGGAAAATTCCCGAACCCAGCACTTAGAATACTTTGAGGCCTGCCCCATAAAGCAGGAAAATAAGCAGTGCTGATCAACGTAAAAACAACCATAGCCAGAGATAGTAAACCACAGAAATTCCAGATAAGGTAATTGATGTTAGAGCCTCTTTTATTGAACCTGACCGACCAGGCTACCAGGGGTGCGGTAAGTCCGAAAATGATATCAAAATTATTGCCTCTGAAGGTAGCCTCTTTGGGTAGTATGCCTTCGATATAGCACCAATAAATAAGCAGTTCAACTATAATCCGGAAACTCTGGAACAAAATAATCCAATGGAGCGGAGTCGCCTCAATAATGATTCTGAACCTGCCGCTTCCAAAGAACCAGACTATGAACAGAAAGGCAGGGAAAACAAGGAGCAGGGGTATGCGGGGAGGCAAAGTAACTATTGTAAATATACCTGTGAGCGAAAGTCCGGCTATATAGATGAGCCAAACAATTAGTAGTATGCCGGCGTTGCGTACTATCTTTTTTTGATGGGAAGTTTCAGTGTATGCCTTCAACACTATCCCGTTAATACCATAGCAGATGATGGCCACAAGCAAAAAAGTCAGTAAGAGAAAACATTCTTTCAGCATAATAAAGGTTTCTCTTTCTTAACGGGTTAAACCATTTCCTTCAGTTTTTCAATAACCAAATTTATTTCTTCCCTTGAATTATGTCGCGAAAATGAAAAACGGATCGGCACTCTGTCTGCTGCATTGCCATTATAAATAGCCTTGATAACATGGCTCACAGAGCTGGCACCACTGGTGCAGGCGCTGCCGCCACTTACACAGATTCCGGCCATATCAAGGTTGAACAGGAGCATATCTGAGCGTTCCGTCATAGGGAACGAAACATTAAGCACAGTATAAAGGCTGCTGCCTTCAGTATCACCATTGAAAGCAAGATCATTAAAAGTTTCTTTAAGTTTTCCGGTCATATAGGTCTTCAGGTCCTTAATATAAGCGCTGTCCTGTTCGTAGCGGGCTGTGGCAAGTTCGAGCGCCTTCGCAAAACCAACTATACCATACAGGTTTTCTGTACCGGCCCTCATATTGCGCTCCTGCGAACCGCCGTTGATGTAGGGTTTGATACTTACATTTTCGTTTACGTACAAAATCCCAACACCTTTCGGGCCATGAAATTTATGACTGGCCCCATTAATAAAATGAACATTCAGCTTTTTAAGATCGAAGGGGTAATGGCCCACTGTCTGCACCGTATCGCTGTGGAAAATGGCATTGTATTTTTCGCAGAGGTCGCCCACAGCTTTCATTTTCAGCAGGTTGCCTATTTCGTTATTGGCATGCATCAGGGTTACCACTGTTCGCTCTTTGCTGCCTGCAAGCAATTCTTCCAGGTGGTTAATATCTATATGCCCTTTATCGGTCAGCTTAACTAAACTCAGAGTTGCCTGGCCAGTATGCGCAAGGTATTCCACAGTATGTAGTGTGGCATGGTGTTCAACAGGCGAAGTAATGATATGCCTGCAGCCCAGGTCGCGGATGGCGGCATGCAGTGCCGTATTGGTACTCTCTGTGCCGCCTGAAGTAAAGAAGATTTCGCCGGGGCTGGCATTGAGCGTTTTTGCTACACTTTTGCGCGCCATTTCGATAGCCATTTTTGTTTCCCGGCCATAAGAATAAATGGAGGAAGGGTTACCAAATTTTTCGGTAAGAAAAGGCATCATTGCAGCAAGTACTTCAGGGTCGAGCGAAGTGGTTGCAGCATTATCGAAATAAATACGGCTCATTATGTGATTTTGAATAAGCCTGCAAAATTAACCTATTCTTTTGTAATATTTATAGCTGATCAAATCACAAAATTTTTCCAAATAAAGAAACATAATGTTTTATATGTCATTACCCAATCAATTTCTTTTCAGTCTCCAATGCTTTAGGGAACAGAATATTGTTCTCCAGATGAATGTGTGTGAACAGATCATTCTGAAACTCTTCCAGTTTTTGAAAGGCTACCCTGTAAGTAGTGCAGGCATCGGTGGGTGGGGTAAAATTACTGGTAAGGTTGGCAATCCTGAAAAACCGCTCGCCTTCAATGGTGTGCTCCTGTTCCATCATGCCGATAGGGTTCTCCAACTGGCCGAAAAAAAATGGTGCAATTGCCGATCCCGACTTCCTGGCAGCAGCAAGTTTCTTTATTGCCGGGAAAAGAATGTTCTCTTCCTTTACCATGTGGTGGGTCAGTTCGTTGGTGCAGCCTTCAAAGAGGTCATAAATCTCCGCCAGTTCGGGGTGGCGCTCACCATGCACTTTATTTACTTTGTGCAGAAAAGCAAGCATAGGCGGTATACTTTCCCTTACATAAGTGTGATGAACCGACATAATGTTTTCAACCAATGCATCCAAATCCATCGTCTGGTATGCGTCTTCCGAAATTGGTGTAACTGCTGCTGTTTTCTCAGCCAGTTCAAGTTCTATGGTTGTCATATCCAGGTTCCTTTCCCTGCAAACATCAGCCAGCATTCTGCCGCCTTTGCAGCAAAAATCTATACCGTTTTTCCGGAATACTTCAGCGGTCCTGAAGTTATTGGCCACCATCTGCCCTATAGTATTCTGTGTTTCTGTTTCCTGTATAATCGTCATGATTCTTTTTTTTAATTAAGATGCAAAGTTCTATTGATAGTCTTTAGTGGAATATGCGTGCAATCATATTCTGCAAGATTTTTCTCAACTAAGTTTTTGACCAGCCTGTTAACCAGGATTACATGATTCTAATCATAGTATGATGTGCCACAGATCATACTTTAGTTGCCAGACGATCTATAGCTTGCCCTTTTTGAATATGCCGGCAATAATTGACATTGAACTTTTGCAGACTCTTGGGGCAACTTACAAAAAAGTGGCTATCGGCGAAGTAATCTTCTTTGAAGGTAACAGATGCAATTTCTATTATCAACTGGTGAGCGGTAAAGTGAGATGGGCCAACTTTAATAATGAGGGCAAGGAATATCTACACATGGTGGTAGAACCGGGCGAATCTTTCGGTGAATTGCCGCTTTTTGACGGAGCCCCATATGCCGCTACAGCTATCGCCGATGAAGACTCGATGGTTATAAAACTGCACCAGGCTATATTCCACAAATTGCTGCAAGAGCATCCCGAAATACACTTTTCATTTACCAAACTATTGGCACAACGGCTCAGATTCAAATTCTTTATGCTTACCGAACTGCTGCATAATGAACCTGAAGAACGGATCAAATCGCTCATAGCCTACCTGAGAGAACACCATCATAATATGTGCACTGAATGTGGCAAAATAAAGCTTACCCGCCAGCAAATTGCCAATATGACCTGCCTGCGTGTTGAGACCGTAATACGCGCCATGCGCCACATGCACGAAAAAGGGGAAATTTCCATACAGAAGGGTAAGGTATATATTGGGAACTTTGCGTCGGTTATAGTGCAGAAGTGCCCGAATTAATAAGCTTGTAAAGAATTAATATAAATATCCTATTTTAGCTAATGAAAAGAATCTTAACCGTGCTTCTTTTATCAGCCTTGTTCCTGATTCAGGGATACCATGCAATGGCTTCCGGGGCCTATTACTCACATAATAGCGGAAATGGTAATGATATAATGCTTTTGATTTATTTTTTTATTGGCATTTTAGTCGTTTCTGGTTTGATCAATCTTTTGGCAATAATATTTGCACTAAGGCCTGGGAGGTCGGATCCAGCCAGCTTTTTCATTTACATCGGCATTATCTGTAACCTGTTTATCGGTATTGGTCTGCTGCTCCTTATGCCTGGGGGTAGAAAGGGTGCAGGAGGTGGTCCTTACCAGATAATGATCATATTGGGCGCATTCTCACTTGATGCTTTTTATTTTTATCGTTTGAAAGAAAAGAATAGAGAGCCGAAACAATAGGAAGGGTCATTGAGAACCCTGTTCATCACTATCGCCAGGCACTCTTCATTCTTCCCGATTATAATAATTCGCAATTACTCCCTATTTTACTCCCAACGTATACAGACTATGCAGCAAAAATCCTCAGCCGCCACACCTGCCGCCAGTTCAGGAGCGCTTTCCACGCTTGTTACCGTGTTCTTTTTCTGGGGCTTTATAGCTGCCGGCAACGGGGTTTTTATTCCCTTCTGCAAGCACTACTTTCATCTCGATCAGTTTCAGTCGCAGCTTATAGACTTTGCGTTTTACCTGGCTTACTATATAGGCGCTCTGATACTTTATGCAATAGCTACCCTTTTCGGGAGCGATGTTATAGCCAGGTGGGGTTATAAAAACAGCATTGTTTACGGGCTCCTCTTTTCGGCGCTGGGTGCGGTTATTATGATACTGGCTGTAAATGCCAACACCTTCCCCGGTATGCTCATTGGTCTGTTTGCAGTGGCATTAGGCTTCTCGTTGCAGCAGACCGCAGCAAATCCCTTTGCGGCGCTCCTCGGCCCGCCTGAAACCGGTGCCAATCGTATCAACCTCGGTGGTGGTATTAATTCATTCGGCACTTTCATTGGCCCAATCGTTGTGGCTCTGGCGTTATTTGGCGCTACAAGGGCCAGCGACGATCAGATCAATTCGCTGGGGCTGGGTAAGGTAACTATACTATATGCCTGTGTAGGAGCATTGTTTGTGTTGGCAGCAGCGGTGTTTTTCTTCTCCAGCAAACTGCCTTCAGGCAAGTATGAAACCGATGCCGAAAAATCACCCAACGCACTTATAGCTCTTATTATTATGACCTGCCTGCTCATTGGCATCTTCATCCCTATTTTCCGGAGCTACCTGGTCGAAACAACCGATCCAGTTTTGAAACAGGCCATAGAAATGGGCCGCATAAAATGGCTTGTTGCAGGGCTTGTTATTATAGTTGGTACCTTACTTACATCGCTTGCTCTGGCCAGTCGTAAAAGCGATGGATGGGGCGCTATGAAGTATCCGCAACTGGTGCTGGGCATGCTGGCAATATTTACTTATGTGGGTGTTGAGGTAACCATTCAGAGCAATCTTGGTGCACTGCTGGCAGAGCCCAAATTCGGAGGCTACAGTTCATCTCAGATTGCACCCTTTATCTCCATGTACTGGGGCAGCCTTATGGTAGGCCGCTGGACCGGATCAATCAAGAATTTTAATCCATCCGCATCACTCAGAGCAATACTTATTTTCGTAGTTCCGGTTATTGCTTTTGGGGTAGTACTGGCTGTAAATGCTATAGCACTGAACGATATTTCACCACTCTATTCTTATGGCATCTGTATATTGGTGCTGGCCGTCGCTTTTTATGCCGGACAGGACAAGCCGGCCAAGACTTTACTTCTGTTTGCATCTATGGGTATAATATGTATGGTCACAGGCATACTCACTACAGGCCAGGTGGCAACTTATGCATTCCTGAGTGGCGGCCTGTTCTGTTCTATTATGTGGCCGGCAATATTTGTTCTATCAATTGCAGGCCTAGGCAAATTTACCTCTCAGGGTTCGGCATTTCTGATTATGATGATACTTGGCGGCGCCATTATACCGCCCATACAAGGCAAGCTCGCCGACCTCAAGAGTATAGGCATCCATAACTCCTACTGGATTACAGTTGCCTGCTTTGGCTACCTGGCTGTCTTTGCCATAAGTGTCAGAGGCATATTACGCAGGCAGGGCATAGATTACGACAGCAGTATCGCGGCTGAGCATTAATACTTAAATGCAATGAACGAGATCAGAATCTACAAGTCCATATGGAAAGGGGTAAAACTTTTAGCTGGTTGTCTCCTGTTTGTTGTTCTGGGTATTGGCATGATTCTTCATGATCCTGATAGTCAATGGTTGGGTTGGCTGGGTACTTGTTTCTTTGGCCTTGGTATACCTGTTGGTTTATTTATGGTATTCGATCGCAGGCCAACGGTAATCATGAATGAAAAAGGGATAACAATCCGGAATTGGAAAAAAATATTTCTGGAATGGCAACATGTTAATGAGGCCGCTCTGATCAGCACTGGCAAGTCACAGATGATTTGATTATACATGAAGGATGGTATTTCACTTGATACCTGGAGAGTCGGATTTAGAAAAAAATTGTACCATCTTAATAAAAATATTGGCTATGGAGATGCCTCAATTCCTGTCTTTAATCTTAAAGTAGATCCAGAGCGACTATTAATTCTGGTGGTGATGCTTATAAATGCGGATAGCCCGGACAGAAAAAACTTATTGATTGATCAGGGTGTGGAAGGTGTTGTCTAACTTGTTACCTGTCTCCAAAAGCAATAAGCAGGATAGCTAGTAATGACAGGCACAGCCCGATTATCCGTAATCTGTTTACCTGTTCCTTGAAGATAAGTATTGCAGTAAGTGAAGATACAACTACAATGCTTATATTGAATACGGGTATGGCGGCCGAACTTTGAAGGATATTACTGTTCAGCATCCGGATGATATAATAGATGGAGAAATAATTAGGTATACCCACCACTATACCGGCAATAATACTCCTGTTGTGTATTTTAATCTTTTTGGTTAAGATCATAAAAACTATTACCAAAAGGCCGGAGAGGCCTGCTGTTCCAAAACAAAAGATGGTATACTGAGCCTGTGTGGACTCAGTTTTCAGGTGGTAAGTCTGCACATACTTGATACAAGTATCAAGCAACCCTCCGCCCAAAAAAATCAGTACTGGTAGCAATAGGTTTTGGGGTTTATTGTCAGCTTGCTTTACTCTTGTGGTAAAGTATATGGCAGGTAT
>Ga0214164_1001889_pt1 | contig 11419 bp, 10 predicted proteins | sample TroBogepilimnion_13_FD_153003 | JGI IMG/M metagenome (GOLD analysis project Ga0214164, IMG submission 153003) | Freshwater microbial communities from Trout Bog Lake, WI - Practice 03JUN2009 epilimnion v4 | ecosystem: Environmental > Aquatic > Freshwater > Lake > Epilimnion/Euphotic zone ...
CGGGGGCTCTCCAGGATCTTGTGGTGTCAGATCCCTTGATTCTGGAAGCCCCCGCTCCAACTCAGGTGGACCTCAGACCCTGCTCAATTCCGAAGTGCCAGCAAACTCAACGCTTTTGAGGTTGCCCATAAATAGTAGACACCTGTTAGTCCGACTCGAGGGTCGGCTGAAAGGATGTTCCTATGGGAGCCACGAAGAGAAAATTCAAGCTGGAGTTTCGAACTGAAGCAGCACATCGCGTCATTGACACCGGAAGAACGGTGCGTGACGCTGCTCATGAGCTTTCAGTGCTCGAAAACTCACTGAGCAAATGGGTTCGTGATGAACGTCGACGGATGGATGCGGTCGCTGTGGCCAGCGAAGTGGTCTGCCCTGACCGATGTGGAGTCAGATGGCGGAAGAAGTGCTCCGGTTCCTAGCCAAGAACCACAAAGCGCACGACGACGAGTCCGATCAACACCACCAAGAGCATTGCAGAAGTCACGGCGAGAGACCTTCGTCGAGATACTTCCGCGATGATGCCGCAAACCGTCACTCCCAGCCCCAGCATGACTGCGAGAATTGCACTGAGCACCTGAAACGTCATCGCATCTTCTCCATCTTCACCGAAGAGAAGAGTGAAGCCAGCGCGAAAAGTCCTGTCCCCATTGCTGCTCGATCAGGCGTGTACCAGTTGAGGATCAGTAGCGCTGAACTCACGAGAACTGGGAGCGCTATTCCTCCAGCGATGATCATCGAACAGGTGAGATCGATCCGCTGCCGTGGAATCCAGGTCAGGAAGCTCAGACCTGACATCACGATGAGCGCTGCGGCGGCCACTTGGGATTGCAACGTGTCCGAGAGGGGGAGGTAGTGCACGATGAACGCGACGATCCCGAGGACCATTGCAATTCGAGCGAAGGTCTGAGGTCGCCTGTTCATTACAGACTCGGAAGTACGGGAGGGCATGGTCTCGTTAGGCATGAGATCCGGAAACCCCCCTTCTCGGCGACCAACTGGGGTCGAAGCTGATGATTTTAATGTCTGGTCGATTGACGACCAAGACTCCATTTCCAGCGGACGTGAGGTAGGAGAGGGCTGGCTTATCCCAACCAATGGGGAAGTGGTAGACGTGGCTGGAGAAGTCAGCGGATTCCGGAGTCCAGACAATCATGTCGGGAGCGAAGCTACCGATTTGGCGAAGGATCTCATCGTTCGCGTACTTTCCCTTCGGCCCATCCTTGTCGAAGTGGAAGTAGCACATGTAGTTCGAGTATGAGTCTTGAATCTTCGTGAAATTGAGCGGGGCCGCATTGCCGAAGTACAGGACTCGAGATCCCGTTGGTATGGAGTTGTAGAACCACTCCATCGTCGAGAGCTGATCGGCACTGATTCGTTCAAATTTCTCGTTCCCGTATCGAGCAATTTCAGTGACCGAAGCGAGCAACGAGAGAGCGACCACCAGGGCGATGATCGTCATCTTCTTCGGCTTCACTCGGAGCATGAGGATTCCAATGAGTCCCGAGAGGAACGGGAGCGCGAAGAACACCGCCCGAAGGAGGGCTTCGCCGCCGTAGCCCGTGGCCCCGAGGAAGAAGAATGGGGCAATCGAAAGGACTCCGAGGATCCGGAGTTCTCGGGATCTTCTCCCCTTCCACGTCGACCAAGCGCCGAGGCTGAGGTAGACGCCTGCGAGTCCAACTCGGGCGATCGCGACGAAGAATTCAAGTCCTCCATGCTGCAATCGATCGGTGAGGTTCTGAGCAATGATCGTCGTGAGGCCCACGGACTGGTTGGATTCCTGGTGAACACCGAACAGAAGGGCAAGGTGGCCGCCCCAGAAGAAGTAGCCGCCAACGGTGAACCATGTCAGGAAGATGGCCACCACGATGAGCCAGAACGACCTGAGCGAAGTAGCGCCAGACAGCACCACCACGAGCACCATGGCGATCAACATCACGGGTGAGAGTTGGTGGGCGAGAACGATGGCCACCGTGAACAGTGTGGCGAGAATCAACGGGGCGAGAGGGCTTCGACGATTCGACCACCAGGCCTTCAGCCGACGCACCGAAGGCCCACTCGATGGTGCGAGGTGGAGGATGAGCGCCACGGTCGTCATCGACATGAAGTAGGCAATGGCTTGTGGGGAGAAGTAGTCCTGTCCGATCCAGTTTCCGATGATGAAGAGGAGGAGGGCTGCTGCCCTCGCCCGTTGATCAGCGACGAACTTCGTCAGAATCGAGTGGACCGGCAAGAGGATCACCATGGCGAACAGCCATGGAAACACCCTGATGGCCCCGAATAGATGAGGGAGCCCTGCAGTGCCCGAGAGCGTTGCTCCAGCCCCAAAGGCTCCGAACCATGAGAGCCGATTGTTCAGTTCGACCGAGTGCTGGCCAGTCTGGGCGATGTAGTCGATGAACCCCACATGGTTGTAGGCCTCGAAGAACCGCGGAGCGGATTCGAGCACCATGGGCGTTCCGTGAATCACGGCGATGACGAGCGACAGCGCACCAACCATGAGCCGCCAAAAATTCGCTGATGTCGTGGGAACGAAGTACACCGTCACCAGCGACCCCGCGATGGCGAGCACGAGTGCTGACCACGTCAAGGGGGTGAACGCCGCTGCGAATCCAAGGCCGTTCACCTTCGAGAGATCAATGGAGAAGAGCGAAATCACCCAGAGGACAAGTCCAATGACGATGATGCTCAGTGCGACCGTCGACGAACGCTCCCGTGAAGATTCTGGCGAGTGACGCCGTTCTCCAATGGCCGTCGTCATTCGCTCGTCCCTCCTCGCGTTCTCCGTCTGAATGCCGAGACCCTACTCGCCTGAGACCCAATTGAATCGGCATGGCTGCACGCCCGGCGTTGCGTGGCACCACTCGTCCGCTGCGACACCATTCGTGTGTGATTCTTTCGGGGGAATTCTGGCCTCGCACCACGAATGCAGCACAAGGGAGCTTTTACGCCGACTGGCGCTCAAAGGGAACTCCTCAGACCGGCAGGCAACTTTCCGACCTCAGAGACTCTACTCTCTCCTCACACTCGGCTCGCGTCCCCACCGTGGGCTGTGGCGCATCGATGCCACATCGGTTTCGGTCGGGAACCTCTCGGCCATGTCCACGCCAGGCGGCCAGTTCCCTCACGCATGAACCCCGAATTCGCCTCGCTCGAACGCTCCCGAGGTTGCGAGGGATGCAGTCGTCACACGGAAAGTGGATCTGAGGCCCTCAGCGGCCCCGTTGGGGGTCTCGGTAGATGAATCCGCTTCTTCTGGACCCTGGCTGCTGGCGTTGAAGACGCCAATGCGATCTTGCCACCATCGCGACGGTGTTCAGCTCGGGCGCTGAACCACCAGTTCCTCCACGTCGAGTTTGCAGACGGTGATGCGCTACGCGGTACCCATTACCTTCAGCCGGAATCGAGTCACCGTGTAACCAGTCGCGGTGGCGAGTGCTCCGACAACGATGGCGAGGGATCTCCCCCATGTCCTCACATGGCGGAGTCCCCGGACGATTCCTCGTGGGAGGATCGCCCTCACGTAGTCACGCTCTGCGCTCAAACTGTCACCGCGTCCAGCAATGTCGACCAAAATCGCCTTCGAACGGCCTTCTCGCCAACACCGCGTGAGGAAGTACTTCAGTTTGGTTCGTTCTTCGGGAACGAAGTGATGCACGACGGATTTCGCTGCGTGGACCACCGTCTTGTCGGGAAAGATCTGGCGGGCACGAATGGCGTACTCAGTCTCTTCACATCCATTTCCATCCGTTTTGCTTCGACCGAGTCGAAATTCAAAGTCCCCAACTTCCTGAACGATCGTCGCTCGGATGGCCATCGACGCACCGATGGGATTGCGAATCTCTGCGCCACTTGGTGGCAGACCCTCATAGGAACACCCAACGACCCACATGAACTCGTCAGGAAACCATTGCGGACGACCTGCAGCCCACTTTGGGATGATCCATCCAGACGTCATCATGACATCGTCGTCGTTGAAGGGTTGCACTAACTCCTCAAGCCATGTGGGGGATCCAGCGGCGTCGTCATCCAAGAAGACCACGATGGATCCATTGGCCAATTCGGTTCCAGTGGTTCGAGCCCCCCCAAGGCCTCTTCGCAATCGATTCTCAACGATGACGACTTCCGATACTCCAGGAGCATTCCATTCATCACGGGCTGCGAGGCAGCGCTCGTAGAGCGACGGGTTGTGATCAATGACCACGACGACTTGCGCAGGTCGATGGGACTGGTTGAGCGATGACATCACCGCTTCAACGAGTAATTCCCATCGTTCTTCGGTGTAGGCACAGATGATCACTGAAGAAGATGGGATCTCGGTGCTGTTCACATGTGCTCGGAATTCAGATTCATTCAGCGTCATCGCGACCCCCAACCTTCGACGAGTGCCACGGTACTCGTCACCTTGCGTTGTCGCTCCGTCGAGTGGCGCATGCTCGGCTCCGTTCCACGAACGCTCAGCACTCGGTGGCGCTGCACGGAAACAGTTCCAGGACCAGTGCCTGCAGCGCTGTGGTCAGTCGTCGCAACCATCTCGTGTGCCAAAGTTCCCTGCATTGGCTCATGCTAGTTCCGTCATCAATCGCGATGGGGGTGATGCGCGACCGTTCGCCACCGATCAGAATCGCGCCGCCACGAGCGTCGCCCAGCACCCAGGGAGAACGCACAAGGGTCGCCAATCTGGTGACCAGAGGCATCTCGGACACCCCACCTGATGCCGACCACACAGGATCGGTCGATTGTGTCACCGCAACCGCAACGCTGCACGTTCTGAAGAGGCATCGCGATGCCCAAACCGATCAGGCGGGGCAATTGCCTCCATGGGCGAAGAATCTCCCATTGGGACAAATCGTCGTCTCGTCGAATGCAACACCCGTGATGGCTGCACTGCCGAATTTTGCCCCACGCAAATTTGCGCCCACGAACCGCGTGTGCGAGAGATCGGCGTGTTCAAGCGATGCCCGAGAGAGATCCACACCCCGAAGAACCAAATCACTGAGGTTTGCACCTACGAGATTCGCCGTTGGCCCAAGGAGGTAACCGACGTGGATCGACCAATCCGGAGGCAGTTCGGGCTGACCAAGAATTCCCCCCGACCGAACACCCGACAACGTGGCGGTGGTCATGTTCGCGCGATCGAGGTTCACCCCAAGAAACGCTGCGCCGTTGAACCTCACTCCAGGAGCATCGATGTTGCTCAAATCGGCGCCCCAGAAGTCAGCTCGATCGAACGTTGCTCCTGCGAGTTTGCTCCCGCTCAAATCTGCCCCAGTGAGATTTGCTCCCGTGAAGCGACTGAAGCGGAGGTTGGCCGCGTAGAGCTGCGTCCCAATCGCATGCACTCCAGCGAAATCTGCGCCCTTGGCGAACACCGCCTTCAAGTTCGCATGCGAGATATCGGCACCGACGAGATTCGCGCCTCGAAGATCGACGCTTTGGAGACGAACATATCGAAGTTGTGCGTCGGCGAAGTTCGCTCCCCGAAAGGCTCCAGAAGTAGGAGTCGTCCCACTCGGGCAAGGGTGGGGACTCATCGTGAGGAGGGAGAGGATCCCAGCCTCCGTGCAGGCGTAGTAGGTCGCCGTAGGTTTCGGCGGTGCTGCGGTGGCGCCAACGCTCGTGAGGAACGTCACGGCTGCCATGAGGCCAGCAATTTGGAGTGCAACTCGACGCATCACCTAGCCTGCCTACCTTCCACTCGGTCCAGCCAACATCACGCCGGACGCAACTCTAGATGGGTTCCTTGGCATCACGCCGCACAGCGCGGTGTCGTGCGAGTCGCGACGAGCATCACCTCTGGTGGGGAAACTCCAGTGGCCTAGGTGCCCACCTGCCACCACTCACCATTGGGTCCAGATCACGAGACCTACGTGGCCTCGCTCGCCGTTCCGTGGCGTCGCTGCTCCACACGGTTGAGCGCGGTGTTGAGTAGGCGGAGGGACTCCTCACGAAGGTCACCCAAGGTGCGTCGAACGACGTCGTAGTCAATCGAGGACATCTCGAGGCGACCGTAGATTGCGGTGAGGTCCAATTGCTCAAGGAGGCTCATCACCTTCGACCGCTTCTTCTGTGACGGCAAGATGACGAGCTGCTTCTCGAGTGCGATTGCGAACACCACGCCGTGGAATAAGGGGCTCACGACGACTGCTGACGATGCGACGAGATCCAGAAATTCGACGGGTCCAGCACCGATGACGTTCTCATCGGCGAACCAGTGGGGATACCCGACAGCAACGATGCGCGCCCCGAGGCGTCGGGCAACCCGTCTCGTGGCTCGCACTTGGCGAAGCGTCAGGTGCTGCTCGGCGTACACGAGCACGATGGGTTGCGCGGACGCAACCCGAGCATCGTGCGAGGTTTGGTTCTTGGGAAGGCGCAGCAAGACGGGGTCGAGTGTGAGAGGCGGCGTGACACCCGTTGCATCGGCCACGAGCCGCTGCGTTGTTGTGTCGCGAACCATTACCGAGTCGAAGGCATCGAGAGCGGCCACAATTGCTGATGCTTCAGTTCCAAACGTGGTGGTCCTCCCAACGCTCGCTGCGTAGGAGATCCTGCCGAGATCCTTCGGACCAAACGTCAAGAAGTACGGCGCTCTGAATCCGAACTTGAGCGTCCAGACCTCATCGCTACCCACCACGACCGCGTCGAGGTCGCGCGCGATGTCGTCGAGATCTCTCTCACTCTCAACCAACGCCGTTCTGGCTGTTGCTGTGGCGAAGAACTCAAGGAACCGCCGTTCCTTCTCTGCGTACCCGCGTCGGTGGACGTTGAGCACGCTTGGAGGGCGACGCTTGATGATGAATTGATGCGCTTCATCTTCGTAGAGTTTGTTGTAGGTGCCACGGAGATCAACCAAGATGACGTCATGGCCAAGATCACTGATCGCGTTGGCCAAGATCACCGCCTGCATCGCCGCTCCGTAGTTGTAGGAGTGGTGCATCGTGAGGATGCCGACCTTCACGACTCGACGCCTGCTCGCCGTGTCGCCACCTCAAAGCGCACTTCAACCGCCGCAACGGTCAAAACTGCACTGAAAACTGGGGAACTCATACGTGCGACTCCGCCAAACGTCGTGCCGCTATGAGCAGAAGCCCAAGACGGCTGAAGAGAAAGCAACTCAAACGGCTGCTCCATTCCACTTTACACACAAGGAATCTCCGCGTCGGTGCTTACGAGTTGACGCACAAGAAACCTCCGCGTAGGCGCTTCATTGCCTCACGGAAGAATCTCCGTCAAATGGTTGCGTTTGCCTGGACTCGCTGGTGGCAACGAAGCCGGAGTGACGGACCTGTCGGTGCGTGAGCGAGACCGCGTCCCGACGCGTTGTGTCACTTGCGAAGAGCAGCTTTGACGCAGCGCTGATTCTCGCATCACTCGCTGGCTAGGTCGATTCCACGGCGGTGATGATCCGGAGCACGGCCGCGTCGTTGAGGAAGATCGCCACGACCCTCGTGCGGCGCTTGATCTCCCTGTTAAGCCGCTCGATGGAGTTGGACGACCAAACCTTGGTCCAGTGCTCTCTCGGGAAGAGTGAACAGGCGAGAAGCGCCTCGGTGGTACCAGCCAGAATTGAGGTGGCGTCCGAGAACTCCGCGCTGAGCATCTCTTCGACGTCGAACGACTGCTGACTGACCGAATCCTCACCTCGTCGCGCGAAGACAGTCCGGATGAGCGCAGTAACCCTCTGGCGCTGGGCGCGGACGAGCACGTTGCCTATGAAATGAACCCGACACCGCTGCCAGGCAGCACCGACGAAGTACCGAGAGATGGCTGCTCGCAGCCCGCCGTGGTCATCGGAGGCCGCCAACGGGACCCTGTGGAGGGATCGGCTGCGTAGCGACTGGAACACCTCGGTGAAAAACGCCTCGTCTTGAGAGTCACCAACCGAGGTCGCCAGGACCTCACGCCCACCATTGGCCGAGACGACCGTGACGACCACGACGGCCCGTGAGATGACGTGCCCGTTCACCCGGGCCTTGACTGAGGTGGCGTCGGCGAAGAGGTAACTGAAAGCGAGGTGGGCGAGGTCCCGCGTCCTGAACGTCTCGACGTCGGCGTCGAGCCCTCCACAGATCCTCAACACCTCGGACTTAGAGATCCCAGCGTCAGCCCCGAGCGTCTGGAAGAGGGGGTCGACCTTCCTCGTGGAGACCCTCTGCACGTGTGCCTCCATGATGTCGGCGGAGAGGGCCTGGTGGATGCGTCGCCGGCGCTCCAGGACCGAGGGGAAGACGCTCTCCTTCCGGAGCTTGGCGATCTTGAGGGCAACGTCGGCCGCCTTCATCGTCACGAGCTTCGGACGGGTGCCAGTGCGACGGGTGGTGCGGGCGAGCGAAGGCTCGTGGGGTGCCACCCCAATCACCTCGGCCGCCTCGGCCGCCTCGGCGTCGATCAGGGCTGAGTAGAGGAACGCGACCATGTCGCGCACCGGTCCATGCTCGGGCTCTCACTTCACGCGTCGAGCAGCGTTGTCGGGTCAAACTCTTGCCGGCTCATCCGAGCATTCCTTTAGTGCCCTTTGACTGGCACGTCGAGGTTGCTCTGGTGGCCCGGCTTCTCGGTAGACCTCTCTCGTGACACCACGTCAGGGGACTTGAATGGGCATCCCATGGGTTGCCGCCCGAAAACCGGAAAGAGTTCCTGCGTGAAACGGTGCAGCTAATACCAACCGAGGAGGCATGAACAGCCGAGGTTGAATCCCGCCCTGGAGGAACTCGCAGTCACCTCCGTGCCACGACAACGACCTTCTCGCTCCATGGACGTGGTGATCAGATCTCCACTCTCTCCACGCGCCGTGAACTCCTGAGTGTCCACAAGCCCGGGGCAAAGGATCTCATGAATCTGCACCAATCGTTCACCTCGAACGCTCGTCGGGGGATTCTCGGTGAGGTCGTGGATCGCGCGTCGTCGAGGATTCAATGGGGGGCGTCAGTCGTTCCCCATTCCAGCGACGAGGAGGATCAGACGCTCGTTCCATTCGCCCCCCACGGCACCATTGCGAGGGCGACGTCTTTCGTCATCGCAACCCCGACGAGCGCGATGGCCCCGAAGACAACGCTGCAACCGATCCCAGTCTCGCTGTGGTGCAGTGCAGCGATCGCCACTCCCGTCGAGGTGACGAGAGCCGCCATGACCTGAGCGATCGCGAGGCGGCGGAATCGCCGGTTGATCCGAAGACCCGCGAGCGCCAAATTCCCGGCAACCCGAATGAGGACGGCGAGGAGGAGGAGTCGGAGCAGATTCCCAGCCTGTGCATAGGTCGCACCAAAAATTTTCAGCACAACCGGAGCCAGGATGATTCCGACCACGAGGAGCCCACTAATGACCACGTTGGCGGAGCGAGACAATTCAATTGAGCGCGAAGCGCTGAGACGACGTTCGGTTGCGTTCGACACCACCACACTCGACAGGATGGTGCCCAGTGAATCAGCGGCGATGTAGAGCATCCAGCACACGTAGACCACTCCAGCGAAACTGCCCCCCGCCATCATCGACACAATGACGGGGACTGCACTGTTGATGGCCGCAGCGGCAACTGCACTGATGTACTCCGCGATGACGTGTGGCGCTGTCACCACGAAGGTATCGATCTCTCGTCTGACGAGACCAGCAATGGTTCGGTCAGCCACGATCGCAATCACCGGGACCACGACCATGAGAGGAATGGCCCACGACAAGAGGATGCCGAGTGACGATCCTGAGAGGACCACGAGGAGTACCAACTTCTCCACGCCGAAACCCACATTGCTCACAAAGAGCGTCGTGGTCTTTCGCAGACTGATCAAGATGGCATCTTGCAGGGTGTAGAGCGCCCACACGGCGCTGAGCACCGGAAGCCACAGCCACTCCGAACTCGTGAAGTTTCGGCCAACATGCAGTATCCCGAGAATGAGGCCGATCGTTCCTGCGAGACCAACGACGCCGACGCAGGTCAAGAGGTGAAATCGCCTTGGATTTCGATGGGCTGCGAGTGCTCGAATCAGGACGGAGTACAGGCCACCGCTCGAGACGACGCCAATGCCAGAAACGAGCGCAATCGTTGCACCGGATCTCCCAACTTCTCCTGGTGAGTACAGGTGGGCAGCGATGATCCAGTACACGAATCCAAGTCCGGAGGCTGCGAGGAGTGACGTCGCGGCCGGGCCGAAAATTCTGAGGAGCGACCGATCTGGCGACTGGCTCTGCCCACTCGTCGTCATTGGCGCACTGCCATCAGTCTTCGCATCGCAACCTCAACCTTAGAGCGACGCGTCTTTCCTCGGTGGACAGTCAACGACATTTCGATGCGAGCGTGAACGTCGCGTTTCGCCCATCCTCGAGTCCACGCCTCACACGCCTCTGGTCCGCTCCACCACGGTGGACGAGTGGGGTCCAGACCTGAGGAACTATGAGGAGGCGTAGGCCAGCGAAGCTCCCCGCCAACGACCGGAAATGCGTTGCGAGGCGTTTAAGTAAAAGTGACTATGTGATAAAATTGCCACACTCCGTTCATATTTGTGCGATAACGTAGTAACGTTATGGAACTGATGAACGACGCATTTGTGCCAACGGTTTCGCTTGTGCTGCCGTGCTTCAACGAAGCACAGAATCTTCCCGCAGTTTTCGCCAAGATCCCATCCATCGTCACTGAAGTTCTTTTAGTAGACGGCGGATCTCGCGACGGTTCTGTTGAGGTTGCTCGGTCGCTGCGGCCCGACGTCATCGTTCTCGGACAAGAGGCTCCCGGCAAGGGGCTCGCCCTCACCATCGGGCTCCTCGCCGCCACCTCATCCATTGTCGTGATGGCCGACACCGACTGCTCAACTGACCTCGATGAGCTCGAGGAGTTCGTGGCCGCGCTCGTGGGTGGAGCCGATCTCGCGAAAGGGACCCGCCACCTCCCGCCAGGGGGCTCCGATGACTTCACGAGAATTCGCCTGATCGGCAACTGGTTCCTCGTGCGATTGGTCAACTGCTTGTTCAGGACGAAGTGGACCGACCTGGCGTATGGCTACGCAGCGTTTTGGTCCGATACGGTGCGCTCGATCGGCCTCTCGGAGATTCGCGAACTCCAGCATGAGGTCAATGCCGAGGGATCACGTCGTCCTCAGGTGTACGGTCACGGATTTGAGATTGAGACCCTCATGTTCTGTCGGACCGCCCATCTCGGCTTCACCGTTGCCGAGGTGCCGAGCCACGAACGCCAGCGCATCCATGGTGGGTCGAACCTGAACGTGTTCCGAGATGGCCTCCGCGTCGTCCACTGCATTATGAAGGAGCGGTTCTTCCGGCCCGCTTCGTCGATGCGAGCCACGAACTCCCTCGCCGACCGCATGACAGTGCGGAGGATGAGTACTCCTGCACCGACGCCGCCGAACAACCCACTGCCAGATTCCCTATCACACTGATCAACAGGTCGGGCGTGGCCATCCCAGCCCCC
>Ga0214164_1001890_pt1 | contig 11418 bp, 11 predicted proteins | sample TroBogepilimnion_13_FD_153003 | JGI IMG/M metagenome (GOLD analysis project Ga0214164, IMG submission 153003) | Freshwater microbial communities from Trout Bog Lake, WI - Practice 03JUN2009 epilimnion v4 | ecosystem: Environmental > Aquatic > Freshwater > Lake > Epilimnion/Euphotic zone ...
CGCCGAAGAGGCGGGCATCGCCGGGCTGGCGGTCCACGGCCGCACACGCGCGGATCACTACGAGGGCGATGCCGAGTACGAGACGATCCGCGCCATCAAATCGGCGGTGCGGATACCGGTACTGGCCAACGGGGACATCACCAGCGGCCCCAAGGCCGCCGCAGTCCTCGCCGCCACGGGCGCTGACGGCGTCATGATCGGCCGCGGAGCACAAGGCAAACCATGGATTTTCCGGGAGATTCGCGCTTTTCTGGCCGGAGAGTCCAGACCGCCGGCGCCGGACCCGACGGAAGTCCGTGGTATCATGATTGGGCACCTTGAGCAGTTGTATGCGTTCTACGGCGAGCACGCGGGCCTTCGGGTCGCGCGCAAGCACTTGGGTTGGTATCGGGATAGTGCGCTGAGCGACGACCGGGATGCCGCGCAGACCGATGACTCCACCGAAGAGCGTCTCTTTCGCGCGTTGCGCACGAACGAGAGCGCGACGGAACAATTGGCTCTGGTGCACGAATGGTTGGCGGTGATCAGCGCGCGGTCACCGAACTCGGGTATACACAGCACACCGGCTTCGGTGATGCCGCCGCAGAGCGGATCACGCCGAACCTCATCGGGATAGACGCCTGTCTTCTCATCGCGCGGCCGGCACTAGACGGGGACGAACGGATGACGATCGGTCGCAAGACGAAACAAGCACCCTCTGTGGAGACGGCCGCTCCGACGAGCGCCGCTGCGGAGGACCTTCAGCCCGTATCACTGCGTTCGCACGCACAGCGGTCTTTGGAAACATATTTCAAGAGCCTGAATGGCCATAAGCCATCGGGGCTCTACGCACTCGTGATCCGCGAGGTGGAAGAACCCCTGTTTCGTGCGGTCATGCAGTACACAGACGGGAATCAAGTGCGCGCCGCGGAAGTGCTGGGCATCAATCGCGGCACCTTGCGCCGCAAGCTAGAGGAATACGGCCTTGTCCAATAACCCACTGCGTATCGTCCCTATCCGCCGAGCGTTGCTCAGCGTCTCCGACAAGCAGGGGATCGTTGAACTGGCGAAGGCGTTGAGTACGCGCGGCGTGGAACTGCTCTCCACGGGGGGCACAGCGAAACTGCTCGCTGAGGCCGGTGTGCCCGTTGTCGAGGTGTCGCAACACACCGGCTTCCCAGAAATCATGGATGGCCGGGTCAAGACGCTGCATCCGAAGATTCATGGCGGTCTGCTCGGGCGACGCGGCCAGGATGACGCGGTCATGCAAGCCCACGGGATCTCGCCCATCGATTTGCTGGTCGTCAACTTGTATCCCTTCGCCGCGACGATCGCGCGGCCGAACTGCACCTATGCGGACGGTGTCGAGAACATCGACATCGGCGGGCCTGCGATGCTGCGTGCGGCCGCGAAAAATCATGATCACGTCGCGGTCGTCGTCGACCCAACCGACTACCCCGCCGTATTAACTGCGATGGATAGTGGGGGTACGGATTTCGCGTTGCGGCAGCGCCTCGCTGCACAGACGTACGCCCACACGTCGCGATACGACAGCATGGTGGCCGATTGGATGTTGAATGCATCCGGACACACTGAAGCCCATCCCGCCGCACTGGAGTTGCGCTACACCAAAAAACTCGAACTGCGCTACGGCGAGAACCCACATCAGCGCGGCGCGTTCTACGTCGACACCTCGTCAGGCGCGAACATCGCCACGAGTCGTCAGGTTCAAGGCAAAGAACTGTCGTACAACAACATTGCGGATGCCGACACGGCCCTGGAATGCGTGCGCCAGTTCGATGAACCGGCGTGTGTCATTGTGAAGCACGCCAATCCGTGCGGTGTGGCTTTGGCCGCGTCGATCGCCGGCGCTTACGAGCAGGCGTACCGCACCGATCCGACGTCGGCGTTTGGCGGCATCATTGCGTTCAATCGACCGCTCGATGAGATCACCGCGCGTACCATTTTGGATCGACAATTTGTCGAAGTAATTATCGCGCCCGGCGCGACCGACGCGGCTCTCGCGTTAACGGCTGCCAAAGCGAACGTGCGCGTCTTGTTGACCGCGTCACTCATCGGTCCGAGTCCGCACGCGTCAGAGTACCGCAGCGTCACAGGCGGACTCTTGGTTCAGGATCGTGACTCGGGCATTCGCACGATCGACGATTTGCGCGTCGTCACGCAACGAGCGCCAACGCCCACCGAAATGGCAGATCTCCTGTTTGCATGGCGGGTCTGCAAGTTCGTCAAATCGAATGCGATCATCTACGCGCGCGATCAATTGACGCTCGGGATCGGGGCCGGGCAGATGAGTCGCGTGGTGTCGAGCCGTATCGCCGCCATGAAAGCGGCGGATGCCGGCTTTGATGTCCGGGGGGCCGCGATGGCCTCGGACGCGTTTTTCCCATTCCGCGACGGTCTTGACGTCGCCGCAGAGTACGGCATTACCGCCGTCATTCAGCCGGGTGGATCTTTGCGCGACGACGAAGTGGTCGCAGCGGCCAACGAGCATGGCATGACGATGGTCTACACCGGCATGCGTCACTTCCGCCATTGAACAAGGATCTTTTGTGCGAGTTCTAGTGATTGGATCGGGCGGCCGCGAGCACGCGTTGGCTTGGAAAATCGCGGCATCCCCGCGCGTAACCGAGGTGCTGGTGGCACCGGGTAATGCCGGTACGGCGTTGGAGCCGCGTTGCCGTAATGTGGAGGTTGCCGCCGACGATATTGACGGTCTAGTGGCCCTCGCACAGCAGGAGCACGTCGACCTGACCATTGTGGGCCCGGAAGCGCCATTGGTTCTGGGCGTCGTGGATCGATTCACGGCCGCGGGACTGCGCTGCTTTGGGCCGAGTCAGGCTTGCGCACGCCTCGAAGGGTCGAAAGCGTTCACCAAAGAATTTCTCACCCGGCATCGGATTCCCACGGCAGCGTACGGGCGTTTCACCCGTGAAACCTTTGACCCCGCCTTCGTTCGCGCCCAACGGGTACCGGTGGTCGTCAAGGCCGATGGCCTCGCGGCCGGCAAGGGCGTAGTCATCGCCGCCAGCCACGACGAGGCCATAGCCACGGTGGACGCGATGTTTGCAGGCACCTTTGGTCCTGCCGGCGACGTCGTAGTCGTGGAAGAGTTCCTTGAGGGCGAAGAAGCCAGTTTTATCGTGATGGTCGATGGCCAACACGTGTTGCCGCTGGCCTCCTCACAAGATCACAAGCGCCTCTTGGACGCGGATCAAGGCCCCAACACGGGTGGGATGGGGGCGTACTCGCCCGCGCCCGTAGTCACCCCGCTGATGCATGAGCGGATCATGCGCGAGGTGATTGCGCCCACCGTCGTCGGTCTCGCGGCAGAGGGCACGCCCTACACGGGCTTCCTGTACGCCGGGATCATGGTGGCGCCGGACGGTACGCCGAACGTACTGGAGTTCAACTGCCGCTTCGGCGATCCGGAGACCCAACCGGTGCTGATGCGCTTAGAGTCGGATCTCGTCGATCTCGTCGAAGCCGCACTCACCGGTCGCTTGGACGAAGTCGAGGCGCATTGGGATCCCCGACCGGCCGTCGGCGTCGTCCTCGCCGCCGAGGGTTATCCGGATGCACCGGTCAAAGGGGTCGTCATCGAGGGGCTCATGGCGGCCGCTGCGCTGCCAGGCAAGGTCTTCCACGCCGGCACCGCGATGGCGAACGGACACGTTGTCGTCCAAGGCGGACGCGTGCTCTGTGCAGTAGGCCGTGGCACGAGTGTCGCAAGCGCGTGCCGAGAGGCCTATGCCCTTGTCGACGCCATACACTGGCCCGGCATGCAGGCGCGTCGTGACATCGGCTATCGGGCGATTGCACGCGAGCAGGCGTAACGGCGTGAAAATCTCCCGCAGCCGGTCGCACACACTCTCGGCGGATGACGCACGCTGTCGCGTTGAGCGGATCGCGGCGAAGTTAGCCGAGCGGTTTGGCGCCCGGTGTCGCTGGAATGGCGATTGCTTGCACGTCGAGCACGCGGCCGTACACGGCGCCCTGACCCTGAATGAGGGCAGCGTGCGGCTCGACGCGGAACTCGGCTTCCCGGTCTCGCTCATGCGCGCTCAGGTCGAGGCGGAGATCGACCGCCTACTGGATAAGGAACTGGGGGCCTAATGCCAGTTCACGTGCGACTCGCGACACCGGTCGATGCCGTCGCATTGAGCGACTTTGGCGCACGGACCTTCCTAGACTGGTATTTGGCGGACAATGATCCGTCCGACGTGCACCAACACGTACGGAATACCTACTCGCCCGAACGGCAAGCGGCGGAGTTGACCGAACCGGGCCAATGGGCTCTGCTGGCCGAGGACGACGGCATCATTGCAGGCTATGGGCTGCTGCGCGCCAACCGCCCCTGCCCGGGCTATGAGGCGGCCGGTCTGGCGGAAATCCGTCGGTTTTACGTGGGGCGCGCATGGCACGGTTCAGGCCTTGCGCGGTCGCTGATGCAGTCGGTGACCGGGCACGGTCGCGAAGCCGGTGCTGCTGGGTTCTGGCTGACGTGTTGGGAGCGCAATCCACGCGCGCTCGCCTTTTACGCCAAATGCGGCTTCCAACACGTCGGGTATACAACGTTTACCGTGGGCAACGATCCCCAAACCGATCACGTGTTAGTTCTGACCCCTTAACCACTCGGGCCCCATAGGCCTGCGGAGTTCACGCTATGCGTTTTCCCTTCCTTGCGACGTGCCTCAGTCTGTTTGCCGCGGCGACTGCCGTGGCGACACCCCACCCGACGCTGCGACAAGCCGTCGCGGACCCGGGCCGTAGCGCGGCCTTCGTGGCGCGCGACGCCGCCCGTCACCCCATCGCCGAACTGACGTTCTTTGATGTCCGGCCCAACGATACGGTCGTTGAGTTCTGGCCGGGTGGTGGTTACTGGACGGAGATACTCGCGCCCTACCTGCGCGCTCGCGGTCACTATTCGGTGGCCTTCGCGCCGACCACCGATGAGCCGGAAGTGGATGATGCCTGGCATCAGCGCGTTCACGCCCAGGCCGCGCGCCTCGGTCCGATTGCCGAAACCGTTGTCGGCCCCGGTCACTACGACTTTGCGCCCGCCAACAGTGTCGATCGCGTCCTCACGTTTCGGAATCTCCATAATTGGATGGAGGGCGGATACGCCGAAGACATGCTGCGCGCGGCGTTCCGTGCGCTGAAGCCCGGCGGCATTCTCGGCATTGAAGCGCATCGCGGCCGCACCGATCGGCCGCAAGACCCCAAAGCCGCCGACGGCTACGTTCGGGAAGACTATGCGATCGCTTTAGCGGAAAAAGCAGGGTTCCGACTCGCCGGAAAGAGTGAGATCAATGCCAATCCGCGTGACACGAAGGACTGGGTGGACGGCGTATGGACGCTACCGCCGACGCTGTCGCAGAAAGAGAAAGACCGTGACCGCTATGTCGCGGTGGGTGAAGCGGACAACTTCGTGTTGAAATTCGTTAAGCCTCGCCACTGAGGTTTCCGTCCCGCGTGGCGCGCGGCAGGCTCAATTGGATCACGAGCCCGCCGCCGTCCCGCGCGACAGCGGTCGCTTGGCCGCCGTGCAACTGGACGACACGAGCCACGATCGCCAGTCCTATGCCGTCACCCCCGCTATCCCGTTCGCGCGCCGCCGAGACCCGATAGAACGGCTCGAAAATCCGCGCACGCTCTGCCTCCGGCACACCAGGCCCGCGATCGGCTACGCTGATCTGCACGGATTCGGGCAAGACCTCCAGCGCAACATCGACCGCCGTACCCGCACGGGTATAGCGCAATGCATTACGCACGACATTCTCAACCGCGCTGGCGAGCCAAACCGCGCGCCCGGGAATCGTGCAATGGTCCACCGGCGCGTGCCAGGTGACCGACACCTCCCGTGCGCAGCCCTCAAAAGCCGCATCGCGAACAATATCGTCGATGATGTCGACCACATTGACCGACTCCAAGGGACCCGCCACCGATCCGGCCTCTAATCGGGCGAGGTTGAGAACCTGCGCTATCAGACGGTCGAGGCGCTCCACTTCACGGTCCAATCGCTCCAACGCATCCGGGGCATCCGCGATGTTTTGCCGAGCCAGTCCGAGCGCGACGCGCATCCGCGCCAGCGGAGACCGGAGTTCGTGGGAGACGTCCCGGAGCAGTTGGTCGCGGGTTTGTACGAGCGCTTGGATACGCGTCGCCATGGCGTCGAAATCCTGCGCGAGCCCCACCAACTCAGACGACCGACTTTGTATCTTGCCGGTCACGCGTGTATCGAGCGCGCCGCCCGCCAACTGACGCGTCGCGAGCCCCAACGCACGGACCGGACGGGCAATGGATCGCGTGAGCAAGAAACTCGCAGCCGTCGTCACCAACACGGCAAGCAGAAAAACCAGCCAGCGATCCTCCAGCGGCAAGAACATAAAATTGGGTTGGTAACGGGGCCGCGCCGGACGCACGGAGATCCCGTAGTGGCGGCCGTCATGACCCACCAATGTCGGGAGCGGACGCGACGGTAGAACCGGCAGCGGCGAAACCGCGCTGATACCGCCGTCCGGATACTTCAGCGCATATTCCACCGACGGCGGCAGCGTACGACCCAGCAGTTCGCGGCCGTCGGGGCCAATCACCAAGACACGGGTCGGCGAACGATCGCGCTCCAACCGCGTGAGCCAGGCGATGAGGCCCGGCTCTCCAGCACTATCTAGCGTCTGCGCAGCCTCGAGAAACATGGCCGTTGCATCGCGCGGTTTCGACTCTGGCCGGTCCGACATCACCAACCAGGTGAGCGCTAATGCACCACCGATCGTCAGTACGGTGACCGCCCACAAGGAGACAAAGAATCGTCCGTAAAGAGAATTAGGAAACCGCAACATCGGCAAGACTCCCTTTCAGCCACCTACCCGGTCGCGGTAGGCACTGCGCACTGCGGCCATCGACGCGACCTCGGAACTTCGCCTTAGCCGTGCGTGGGGGGCGTCAATTGATAACCCACGCCGCGCACACCGCGGATTTCAATGCCATCGCCGCCGCCGAGTCCGAGCTTGCGTCGCAAGTTGCTGACATGCGTATCAATGCTGCGATCGTATAACTCGAGTTTGCGACCCAGCGCGTGTTCGGTGAGATCGGCGCGGGACACGACGCGTCCCGTATGACGCGCCAACATTTCCAACACGCGGAATTCGGCACCGGTGAGCGCAATGGTTTGGCCGTTCAAACGGGCTTCGATGCGCGTGGGATCCAAGACGAGGCCGGCGACCGCCAAGACGCCTTCCGCCGGGACCTCGCCGACGCGACGCAGAATCGCCCGTATACGCGCGACCAATTCTCGCGGATTAAAGGGTTTGGGCAAATAATCGTCAGCACCGAGCTCAAGTCCGGCGATCCGATCATCATCATCGCCGCGTGCGGTCAGCATCAGCACCGGCACCCGAGCACCTGGGTGATCGCGCAAGCCGCGCAAGACACCAAAGCCATCCAAATCCGGCAGCATCACATCCAGAATAACCAGATCAGCGGGAGGCGACGCGGGATCGAGCAATGCTGACAGACCACTAGGACCGTCGTGGCGCATCTCAACCTCAAAGCCTTCTCGCCCGAGGTAGGCGCCGAGCATCTCGGTCAGCTCCGTATCGTCGTCTATGAGCAGTATTCGATTCATGGTTGCGACTCCGTCATCGGCACAGTGTGGAGTTGCATCGGACCGGTGTCACGACGGAGCGCGCCGCTTTACGGAACTTTACGTTCAGACCGCACGTGCTCTACATACCGCCATAAATACCAACTGGCCGTCGTCCGGTAAGGGGCCCAGCGGAGCCCATACTCCGCCAGAGCTTTGGGTTTGGGCTGCTCATCCAGACCGTGTAAGAGTCGAAATCCCTCACGCACCCCAAAATCATCCACAGGCAGTACGTCGGGGCGATTCAGGGTAAACATGAGCATCATCTCGGCAGTCCAGCGACCCACACCTCGAACCGTCACGAGTCGTTCGACAATGGCGTCGTCCGACAGTTTACGTAACGTTCGGCGGTCGCCCACCGTTCCATCGAGCGTCTTCGCCGCCACATCGCGCATCGCCCGCTGCTTGGACGCCGAAAGGCCACAGGCGCGCAGCGCCTCGTCTGGCAGCGCCAACAGTTCGTCGGGTGTGGGATAGCGATCGTCGTGCAACGCTTTGAAGCGGCCAAGAATCGCCGCCGCCGCGTTGCCATGGATCTGCTGATGAACGATCGCCGATAACAGCGATTCGTATGGTGATCCTCGGCCCCGCTTCAAACGGCACGGGCCGAGGATTTTGATCGCCTTCCCCAGCAATGGGTCGGCGCGGGTCAGGGTCCGTTCTGCCGAGGCGGGAGCCGGACCCATCGCCTTAGCGCTTCATCGACTGGAAGAAATCATCGTTGGTCTTCGTGTCCTTCATCTTGTCAATGAGGAACTCGATCGCCGCCAATTCGTCCATCGGATGCAGCAACTTGCGCAAGATCCAAATTTTCTGCAGCTCTTCGGACGTGGTGATCAATTCCTCACGGCGCGTACCGGAGCGATTGATATTCACCGCCGGGAAGATTCGCTTCTCGGCAATACGGCGATCCAAATGGATTTCCGAGTTACCGGTGCCCTTGAACTCTTCGAAAATCACGTCATCCATGCGCGAGCCAGTGTCGATCAACGCCGTGGCAATGATCGTCAGCGAACCGCCTTCCTCAACATTGCGCGCCGCACCGAAGAATCGCTTCGGGCGTTGCAGCGCATTTGCGTCGACGCCGCCGGTGAGCACCTTGCCAGAGCTCGGCACCACCGTGTTGTAGGCCCGCGCAAGACGAGTAATGGAATCCAGCAGAATGACGACGTCGCGCTTGTGCTCGACGAGACGCTTCGCCTTCTCGATGACCATCTCAGCGACCTGAACGTGACGGCTCGCCGGCTCGTCAAAGGTCGACGCCACGACTTCACCCTTCACCGTACGCGACATTTCGGTGACTTCCTCGGGCCGCTCGTCGATGAGCAGTACGATGAGGTACACCTCGGGATGGTTGTAGGTAATGCTCGTCGCAATATTTTGCAAGAGCATGGTCTTACCGGCCTTGGGCGGCGAAACAATCAGTCCGCGCTGCCCCTTACCGATCGGCGAACACAGGTCGATGACACGGGCTGTCATGTCCTCGGTGCTACCGGTACCGCGCTCCAGTTTGATGCGCTTTGTCGGATGCAGCGGGGTCAGATTCTCGAACAACGACTTGTTACGCGAACTCTCCGGCACATCAAAATTGATCTGCCCCAGTTTCACGAGTGCGAAGTAGCGCTCGCCTTCCTTCGGCGGCCGGACCAATCCCGAGATGGAATCGCCGGTGCGTAGGTTGAAGCGACGGATCTGACTTGGACTGACATAAATGTCGTCAGGACCGGCCAAGTAGGAGCCGTCTGCCGATCGCAGGAAGCCAAAGCCATCCTGAAGGATCTCGAGCACACCCTCGCCGTGAATCAGTTCGCCATTGCGAGCATGGGCCTTCAGCAACGAGAAGATCACGTCCTGCTTGCGCTGGCGGGCGACATTCTCGATACCGAGACCTTCCGCCACCTGCAGCAATTCGTGGATTGGCTTCTTCTTGAGGTCCGTCAAGCTCATGGAGCGACGGACAGCCTCCAGTTCGGCCATCGAAATGACGCTGAGATCGTCGATCTCCGGGAAGTCATCTTGCTGCTGATCGCGCGAACCGCGCCAGTTCGGATCGCGATTCCCGTCCGCATTACCGCCGCCGCCACCGCCGCGATGCTTCGGACCTTTCTGCCGGTTACGACCTTGGCCACCGCCGCCGCCACCGCCGAGATAGCCCCTCACAGGTTGGCGTCCAGGAAGGCTGCCAGTTGTGCCTTGTTGACGAGTCCAACCTTCTGGGCATGCGGAGCGCCGTTCTTGAACAGGATCAGCGTCGGAATACCACGGATGTTGTACTTCGGTGGCGTCGCCGAGTTTTCATCGATATTGATCTTGGCGATCTGCACGCGCCCGGCGTAATCCGGGGCGAGGTCATCCAAAATCGGAGCAATCGCCTTGCACGGACCGCACCATTCGGCCCAGAAGTCGAGTAATACGGGTACGGCCGACTTCAGGACGTCATGTTCGAAGTTGGCATCGGTGGTGTGAATGATGTTGGAGCCGCTCACGCGGGTAATCCTCCTGAAGGGGTGATTGGGTTGGTTTTGGACGCTAAAAATGGCGTGGTGAACAAGAAATGCTTTGTCTGAGACGGTGTTGGATGGTGGGCGAATAGGCCCGTTGATTCGAGTAACCGTGACGGCGAGGGCGGCTTGCGGCAGAATGGGTGTGTTCGAGGAAGCTGGGATCCCGCCGAAAGGGCGGTATGCTCCAAGGGTGGACCGTTCGCGGTTGGCCTGATTCTCCGAAGTGAGGCTCTAGAGCCCTAGTGCTCGTTCCGCTGCAGGCCCCTGTACGACCCGCTCTCCTGCGGGACGACGGACGACCAAGTGCGGTGGGGCTATCTGGTTGGTAATTATTTTTAGCTGATCCATGGCCGCGGCGCAAGCCCAACAACGGATTGGCGACCTACACCGAGTGTGAACTACGTGACGCAACAGACCCCAGTGACCGAAATCAGCTACGCCAGCCTGCATCTGCCGGAGCCGCTTTTCCGCGGAATCGCCGATGCCGGCTTTGAGCGCTGCACGCCTATTCAGGCCGGGACGCTGCCCCGGGCACTGGCCGGGCTGGATGTTGCCGGACAGGCGCAGACCGGCACCGGCAAGACCGCCGCCTTCCTCGTCGCGATGTTTGCTCAGTTGTTGCGCAATCCAGCGCCAGCCGACCGCCCACTGACCTCGCCTCGCGGCTTCATCCTCGCGCCGACCCGCGAGCTGGCCATTCAAATCCATCGCGACGCCGAACTGTTGGGGCAATACACCGGGCTTAACCTCGGACTCGCTTTCGGCGGCGTCGATTACGAAAAGCAGCGGCGCCAACTGGAAGCCGGCGTCGATATTTTGATCGGCACGCCCGGACGAATCATTGATTACTACAAGCAGCATGTCTTCGACCTGAAGCACGTCCAGGTGTTGGTGCTGGACGAGGCCGATCGGATGTTCGATCTCGGGTTTATTGCCGATATCCGCTATCTGATGCGGCGTCTGCCGGAACCTGCAGCACGCCTGTCCATGCTGTTCTCCGCGACGTTGTCACAGCGCGTGCTCGAACTGGCCTACGAACACATGAACGATCCCGAGCTCGTCCGCATCGAGCCGGAAAAAGTCACAGCCGATCGGGTCCGACAGGTCATTTACTATCCGGCGATGGAGGAAAAAGCGCGCCTGTTGGTGGGTCTGTTACGCAAACACCAAGCGTCGCGCAGCATCATTTTCGTCAACATGAAGCGGACCGCCGAACGCCTCGAAGCGACCCTCAAAGCCAACGACATCCACGCCGAGGCGATGAGCGGGGAT
>Ga0214164_1001895_pt1 | contig 11401 bp, 14 predicted proteins | sample TroBogepilimnion_13_FD_153003 | JGI IMG/M metagenome (GOLD analysis project Ga0214164, IMG submission 153003) | Freshwater microbial communities from Trout Bog Lake, WI - Practice 03JUN2009 epilimnion v4 | ecosystem: Environmental > Aquatic > Freshwater > Lake > Epilimnion/Euphotic zone ...
GACACCGTCGGCGCGGGCGATACCGTCGGCGCGGTTGTGGTTGAAGCGATCGTTGAACAAGGTTTGGCCTCGTTACACGGCGATGTCTTGCGTGATGTATTAACTCGTGCAGCAAAGGCGGCGGCTATTACATGTTCGCGCGCCGGCGCCAACCCGCCTACCAAGGCAGAAATCGACGCGAACTAATGCAACATATTGATGGTTCAGAAATTTCAGTAGCAATTGATTTAGATCAAGGCGCGCGCATTGCTTCGTTGCAGTGGCGCGACCTGCAAGTCGCGGTGCCATTTCGGGGCACACCTGTCTCGTGGGGTTGGTACGCGATGGCGCCATGGGCTGGTCGTATTCGCGATGGAATCATTGTGGATTCGAAGGGTGAAGAAAAAACTTTGCCGACTACTTGGATGCCACCAAACGCTATTCACGGCTTTGGATTCCACTCGTCATGGGAAGAGACCGGACACGGTCGTGCCCGGTTAGAACTCCCGGCTCCGTATAACGGCGCTGTTCTCAGCCAGAGCATCGAAGTCTTGGACGATGCGGTTCGTTGGATTGTGGAATACGAAGCGAATGGTTGTGATCTACCAGCGTGGTTAGGTTTCCATCCGTGGTTCCCACGCGAGCTGTCGCGCGGTGGCGAGGCGGAAGTCGAATTCTCGGCGAAGAAAATGTTGATCCGCGGCGATGATGGATTACCCGATGGTCGTTTAGTGCCGCCCACTCCAGAACCATGGGACGACACATTTACCGAGGTGCAAGGAATTCCATCGGTGGTCTGGCCGGGTGCGCTTCGCATCTCCGTGGAGTCCGACGTGCCATGGTGGACGATTTATACCGAAGACACCGAAGGCGTATGCATCGAACCGCAAACCGCGCCACCGGATGCTGCGAATCTTGGAATTACTGGCGATCATTATCTCGAAGCACTATTTACATTCTCGGAGGAATTTTGAGCATCAATCGCGAACACCTAAAGAAGCTGACCGCCATCGAAGAGCAACGCTTCCTTGATCTACATCCCAAATCGGGTGCGCTCTTTGAGCAAGCGAAGAACGTGATGCCCGGTGGCGTTCCGATGTCATGGATGGCGAAGTGGCCTGGCAAGTATCCAGTCTTCGTGAAGTCCGCGAAGGGTGCGCACTTCACCGACGTCGATGGTCATGAGTACGTGGATTTGTGTCTCGGCGATACCGGGTCGATGACCGGACACTCGCCGGCGCCGACGGTTGCTGCGATCACGGAACAGATGAAGCACGGTTTTACCGCGATGTTGCCGACCGAGGATGCGGTGATTGTGGGGCAAGAGCTCGCACGTCGTTTTGGCTTGCCGCTCTGGCAGTTCACGGTGACCGCGACCGACGCCAACCGCCACTCGATTCGATACTGCCGTTTGATCACAGGCAAGAGCAAGGTGATCGTGATCGATAAGTGTTATCACGGTTCGGTCGACGAAACATTTGCGACGTTAGATCCATCCGGTAATACCGTGAAGCGCGAGGGCAACCTCGGTGCACCGGTCCCATTGGATGAAACCACCCGTGTTGTGGAGTTCAATAACTTGCGCGCGATGGAAGAGGCGTTAAAGCACGGAGATGTTGCAGCGATTTTGATGGAGCCCGCGATGACTAACATCGGTATCGTGTTGCCGGATGATGGTTATCTGCAGGCGGTGGGCGAACTCGCGAAGAAGTACGGCGCGATCTGGATTATCGATGAGACACACACAATTTCGGTCGGCCCTGGTGGAATGACCGCGTTGCACGGGTTGAAGCCCGATATTTTGACGATCGGTAAGGCGATTGCCGGCGGTATTCCGACCGGAACATTCGGAATGACGCACGATGTCGCTGCGCGAATTGCCGAGAAGGTTTCGCGCGAAATCATCGACACCGGCGGGATTGGTTCTACCTTAGCCGGTAACGCTATGAGTTTGGCTGCGATGCGCGCGACGCTGACCCAAGTCCTTACCGATGCGGCTTTCGAGCATATGGTGGCGTTGGGCAATCGTTGGTGCGACGGCGTGGACGCGGCAATCAAGGAATTCAATCTTCCGTGGTCATGCAGCCGGTTAGGCGCGCGCGGTGAATATCTCTTCCAGAAGAATCCGCCCAAGACCGGTAAGGAAGCCGCGGACGCTGGCGACTTTGAACTCGAGCAATATATTCACTTGCGTTTGCTGAACGATGGCTTCTTGATCACGCCGTTCCACAACATGGCCTTGGTCTGTCCAGATACCACCGAGGCGGATATCGACGCGCATACCGACGCATTCCGTGCTTTGTGCGCTGATTTGGTTAAGGGTTAATAAAAGCTAGTTAAAGCCGAGACCGCGGTAAAGATTTAACGCCGCGGTGTTATCGGCGTCGACATACAACATCGCTTCTTTGATGTCCTTGTCATAGAGGTAGCGCAACGCTGTTGTTGCTAGAACTTTTGCGATTCCGCTGCGACCATGCCTCTTTTTTACGCCCAATACATACAACTCACCGACCGCGCCTTGTCGGGCCAAATCGTGATGAATCTTGGTCCAACAGAAGCCGATGATCTGACCACCGTCTTTAGCAAGAAAGAATCCGTTGGGATCGAACCAGCCCTCAGCGATGCGATTTTCTAAATCTTCCATTTCCCAGCCACCTTGATCGGGATGGTGCTCGAAAATTTCGTTGTTGATAGTTAACCACTCCGGCTTATCTGTGGCGAGATTGAATACCTCAATCGTTAATTGATGATCGGGGATTGCGATTGGCTCGGGCAGCGAACGTTCCAACTTCAGAATCGTGCGCATCGGTGTTACACCAAATCTGAAACAGGTGCTTCTTTGCCGGCATTAGGCAGGGTGAAGCGGTATCCAACGTTGCGAACGGTGCCGATGATGGATTCGAATTCTGGGCCAAGCTTTGAACGCAGGCGTCGGATATGAACGTCCACGGTGCGAGTACCACCGAAATAGTCGTAGCCCCAGATTTCTTGCAGCAATTGTGCGCGAGTGAAGACGCGACCAGGGTGTTGCGCCAGATACTTAATGAGTTCGAACTCTTTGAATGTCAGGTCCAACGAGCGTCCGCGAATCTTGGCGGTGTATGCGCTCTCGTCAATAATGATTTCACCGGTGCGAATTTCGCGCGCGGATGGATCGGCCGCAAAGCGATCCGCTTCTTGCTTGCCGATTGCAAGACGAATGCGGGCTTCTACTTCGGCTGGGCCAGCGGTGTCGAGAATGACATCGTCCAAGCCCCAGTCCGCGTTCATCGCAGAGAGCGCGCCTTCGGTGGCGATAACAATGATGGGGCAATCGATGCCGGTGCTGTTCAGCAAGCGAGTTAGCGATTTTGCAGACGGTAGATCGCGGCGAGCATCAAGAAAGAGCGCATCAACTTCGGGGACATCGAGCAAAACACTTGCTTCTGCGGGTAATACGCGAACAGTGTGTTGTAACAACGCAAGACCTGGCAACACTTCAGCGCTTGCGCCGAGCGTATTCGTCAGAAGAAGAATGCGGGCCATCAGGCGCTTAAGAATACTCTAGACTTTTAGACATGGCACAACCACATGAACTCCGCGATAGGGGCTTGCGCCTCACACCTCAGCGTGAATTAGTCCTGGCCGCGGTTCGCCAACTCGGTCACGCCACACCGGAAGAGGTCGCGGAGAAAGTTCGCGAGACCCACCCAGGCATCAATCTTTCTACCGTCTATCGCAACCTCGAAACACTCGAGAACGTGGGACTGGTTCAACACACACACTTGGGTCACGGTGGCGCGACGTATCACGCGGCCGAAGAGCTAACACACTTGCATCTGGTCTGTGGAAAATGCGAATCCGTTGGTGATGCACCGATCGACGTAGCCGCTAACTTTGTGCAGTCGCTTTCCGATGATTACGGATTCAAAACAGATGTCACTCACTTCGCGATTTATGGCACCTGCGCTGCATGTGCTGCGAAGGCATGACCGCAGTAATAGTTGAGGCCGGCCCCGACGCCGGCGCGGTCTGGCATTTCGGCGAACCTAATCACGAACAACGCGCTCTCTTCGCTGGCACCGCGTGGGCGGACCTATCTCATCGCGGCGTAATTTCGGTCAGCGGTGAAGATCGCCTGACCTGGTTGCATGATTTAACGACTCAGTACTTGTTAGAACTTGCACCTGGCGTCTGGACGACCGGATTGATTCTCGATCCCAACGGGCGCATCGAACACCAATTCTTTTTGGTGGACGATGGAACGACCTCGTGGTTGCACACCGAAAAAGAGAAGGTCGCGCCGTTGGTGGATTACCTGACCAAGATGAAATTTATGTTGCGCGTTGACGTGAAGGATGTCAGCGATGAGTTCGCTGTTTTGCGTGCGCCCGGACTCGCGGATTCCATCGGAGGACCATACGCATTGGTTCCACGAGCAGAATTAGCCGAAACAATCGCGGCTTTTAACTCCGCGCATACCCAAGTGGGCACGTGGGCGCTGGATGCAGAACGCGTTGCGGCGGGCCGAGCGCGTTTGTTATTCGAAACCGATCACAAATCGATTCCAAATGAATTGGGATTCTTAAACAATTCGGTGCATATGCAAAAAGGGTGTTACCGCGGACAAGAGACGGTGGCAAAAGTTTTTAATCTCGGTCAACCACCACGTCGCCTAACGCTTTTGCATCTCGATGGCAGCGCCGTCACGATGCCGGTGACCGGATCAAAGGTTGAATTGGATGGCAAAGAAGTCGGCTACATCGGCACGGTTGCACGCCATTACGAATTAGGACCAATCGCGCTTGCTGTTATCAAGCGGACCGTTCCGATGGATGCGACCTTGACCGCGGATGGCGTTGTGGCCGCGCAGGAGAAGAGCTTCTAACTAGTAGGGCTTGTAACTAATAGACCAGCGCTTGCGTATCTGGCTCCATGATCTCGGCCAAGAACGAGGCCGAGCCAGCAATCGTGATACCTGGCAACAAGTCACCAGAATTAATGTCGCGACGTTGTGCGCATTGCGTGCACAGTGTGAGGCGACCACCTTCAATAATCTGATCACGCAATTGCGCGAGCGCGGTGGCATGCGGCAGAGAAAACTCCTCGGCCTTGCCGGGCAACGCAAACCACGAGGCCTCACCGGTTAGCCACAACGAGACGGGAATGCCCGATGCCACGGCGGTCGCCGCAACCGTAAACGCTTGCGAACAACGTTCTGCTTGTTCAGCACCAGCGGTCACTTTGATGACTAACTTTTTGCTCATACGCATACTGTAGCTCTGATACTCGAAGCCTCGGTAGACTGCACTAATGGAGACGCTGACGACTGCGCTGTTGGTTGCGGTGCCGGTTCTTCTCGGAATATTTCTCATCTACTGGGGCGGCAAGACCGTCAATAAGAACTGGAAACGTTAATGGCATTCACAATCCCCGAAGGTCTGCACGAAGAGCTTTATCCGTTGGCGTGGTTGGTCGGCACCTGGCGTGGTTCGGGCGTGGGCGAGTATCCCGGCATCGAGCGCTTTGAGTTCTTTCACGAAGTGACCTTCAATCACGACGGACGTAATTTTCTTAACTATTACTCGCGTTCATGGTTAACCAACGAGGCGAAAGAGATCTTGAAGCCGCTTGCGTCCGAGGTCGGTTTCTGGCGTCCTCGCCCTAAGAATGTTTTGGAAGTTTCACTCGCGCATTCCACCGGCATCGCCGAGAGCTGGGTTGGCGTCTACGACGGACCAAAGATTCAACTAGTGATGGATAAGGGAATTCCTGCGCCGTCGGCGAAGGTGGTTGAAGAAGGAACTCGCTTGTATGGATTAGTCGAAGGACAACTCTTCTTCGCCTATGACATGGCCTATGGCGGACATCCATTGCAGGCGCATATCTGGTCAACGATGGAACGGCAGAGCAATGGCTAAAGAGAATCAGGCGCACAAGCACGGAGCATTTGCTGGCGAACCACTCGCTCAACTGACTCGCAACGGCTTAGTTGAATCGGTGCACGTTGGTCACCTCGTCGTATTGGGCGCGGATGGCAAGGTTCAAATTTCTAAGGGCGACGTGAAGTCGCCGATCTTCCCGCGTTCGACCGTGAAATCATTTCAGGCGTCCGCGATGTTGCGAAACGGATTGAAAGTATCGCCGAAGGATTTGGCGCTCGTCGCCTCTTCGCATTCGGGCAGCAAGATGCACCAAGACGCGGTGCTCGAAATCTTGAAGCAATATGGCTTGAAGGAATCGGATTTGATGAACGCGACCGACAAGCCGTTGGGCACACGCGAGCGCGAACAATGGGGGGATAAAGCGCCGACCCGGTTGGCGATGAACTGCAGTGGAAAGCACGCGGGCATGCTCGCGACCTGCGAAATAAATGGCTGGGACAAGACCACGTATCTGAACTTTGATCACCCGCTTCAAATCGCGATCAAGCGCGAGATTGAAACGATGGCGGGCGAGGGCGTTGCAAACGAGACCTTCGATGGTTGTGGCGCTCCACTCTTTGCAATTTCTACTAAGTCACTCGCGCACGCGATTCGCACCATCACGATTTCAGATGATCCGATTCACCAACAAGTGATGAACGCGTGCCGTCAATATCCAGAGATGGTCGCGGGAGAAGATCGTTTGGCGACTCGCATGATGCAGGGCGTCGATGGTATGTATATGAAGGATGGTGCGGAAGGTGTACTTGTTGCATCGTTGCGCGATGGACGCACAATGGCGTTCAAGATTGCCGATGGATCACCACGGGCGTTGGGCATCATCGCGCAGGCAATCGCCGCGACGTGGGGCGTAACTACACCTGATGAGAAGGTCAATGTCTATGGTGGCTCGGACATCGTGGGCGGAATGAGCGCGATTCTTTAGTTCGCTTGATGCTCGACTATCGCTAAATGCAGGGCAGGTTTAGACTTCTTTTATGACTTCCCAAGCTCATCGCGTCGCGACGCTGATGGTGCACACATCACCGCTGGATCAAGCCGGTACCGGCGATGCTGGTGGCATGAATGTGTATGTCGTGGAGAATGCCATAAAAATGGCGCAGGCCGGTGTGGAAGTAGATATCTTCACTCGCGCCACATCACCCAACCTTCCGAAGTCGGTTCGGATTGCCGATGGCGTGACGGTCCGTCACTTAGAAGCGGGTCCGTTCGAAGGTTTATCGAAGGAAGAATTGCCGTCGCAGATTTCGGCGTTGACCTCGTCATTCATGCACGAGACCGCGGAATTTGGTCCACAGTATTACGACATCATCCATTCGCATTACTGGATCAGCGGCCAATTGGGATGGATGGTTTCGGAGCAAACCCGTATTCCTTTGGTCCACACCATGCACACGATGGCGCGCGTAAAAAACCTTGCGTTGGCCGATGGCGAAAAACCAGAGCCGTTGGTTCGCGCGATTGGTGAAGAACAAGTTGTCCGTAACGCCAAGGGCTTGATTGCTAACACCGACGCAGAAGCCGCCAGCCTGGTCTCGCTGTACGACGCCTGTCCCGACAATGTTTTTGTTGTGACTCCTGGCGTCGACCTACAACGTTTCACACCCGGAAGCGGCAAGAGCGCCGCACGTGAAAAGTTGAATATCGCACCCGACGCGTTGATGCTGACCTTTGTTGGTCGAATCCAACCGCACAAGGGTCCCGAAGTATTGATTCGCGCCGCTGCTGAAATGGTTCACCACTCGCCGCATCTGCGCGCGAAGTTAGCGATCGTGATCATGGGTGGCGCATCCGGAAATGGATCGACCGAACCAGAACGCCTTACCGCGCTCGCACAATTCTTGGGCGTCCATGACATCGTGCACTTCATGCCGCCGGTGTCGCGCGACGAGCTCGCGGATTGGTACCGAGCATCGGACTTGGTCTGTGTGCCAAGTTATTCAGAATCATTTGGTCTTGTAGCGCTCGAAGCACAAGCCTGCGGTACTCCTGTCGTTGCAACAGCTGTTGGTGGATTGCGCACCGCGGTATCGGATGGAATCTCTGGCTCGTTGGTTGATGGCCATGATCCCAAGGCGTGGTCCGCTGTTATCTCGCGTTTATTGGCCGAACCACATCGTCGTTTGTTGTTGTCGATGGGCGCGGTCGAGCACGCATCTCACTTTGGCTGGGAGGCCACCGCTCGTCGCACCTTGGATGTCTACGACACCATCTTGTCGCGCGGCTCGGAACAATCGCTCAGCATTGTTATTTAGGTTCTAGGTTTATTAACCAGTATGAGCCTGCAATCAGCCGTTATTGAGGATTTTCTCGAATCACATGATCTTGATTATGAGAAGTCAGGGGATGCGACTTATTTTCTGACGCTGCCGGGTGAAAAGAAATTGCAGACGCATGTGGCGCTGGTCTTGGGCGAGCATTCGCTCAGCATTAACGCCTTTGTTATCCGCAAGCCGGATGAGAACGCCGAGGCGGTGCACGAATGGTTGTTGAAGAAGAACGCGTCGATGTATTCGGTCGCCTTTGCGATCAATGAATTAGGCGATGTATTTCTCGTCGGCCGCTTGCCGTATTCAGCAATCACTGAACAAGAGTTAGATCGAGTCTTGGGTGCGGTCTTGCAGTATTCGGACTCGTCCTTTAATCCATTGTTGGAGCTCGGCTTCTCCACAGCGATTCGCCGTGAATGGGCCTGGCGAGTATCGCGCGGCGAATCACTCGCAAATCTGAAGGCGTTCGAGCACCTGATTTAGCGCGATTTTTCTCGGTTAAGATTGGCGCATGACTTCGAAGCTAATCTTGCTCCGCCACGGCGAGAGCGAATGGAATGCAAAGAACCTTTTCACCGGTTGGGTAGACGTTCGTCTCTCCGAAACCGGCGAGTCCGAAGCAAAGCGCGGCGGCGCGCTATTGAAAGAGCGCGGCCTGTTGCCTGAGGTTGTTCATACATCCTTGTTGCGACGCGCAATTCACACCTCGCAATTAGCGCTGGATGTAGCCGATCGTCATTGGATTCCGGTTCGCCGTTCCTGGCGCTTGAATGAGCGTCACTACGGTGCGTTGCAGGGTAAAGATAAAAAAGAGACGCTGGCGGCTTACGGCGAAGAGCAGTTCCAACTGTGGCGCCGCTCCTTTGATGTGCCACCACCACCTATCGACGACAACAATCAATATTCACAAGCGGGCGATCCGCGGTACGCCGACCTCGGTGCTGCAATGCCGAAGACCGAGTGCCTGAAAGATGTGATCGTGCGAATGCTTCCGTATTGGGAAGAAGCAATCGTTCCTGACTTGAAGGCGGGCAAGGTTGTTCTCGTGACTGCTCACGGCAACTCATTGCGCGCGTTGGTGAAGCACCTGGATGGCATTTCGGATGCAGATATCGCGGGCCTCAATATTCCAACAGGTATTCCATTGCTCTACGAGCTCGATGGAAATCTTAAGCCAGTAAAAGCTGGTGGCGAGTATCTAGATGCTGATGCAGCGAAGGCCGCTATTGAAGCGGTAGCGAACCAGGGTAAGAAGTAAAAGCGTAAACGAAGGTTTTAGTTCTGGACGACGGCGTATTCGCCGGTGACCAAGAAGTAGACGCGACGCGCAATCGAAACCGCGTGATCGCTGCAACGCTCGTAATAACGACCGAGCAGCGTCATGTCGATAGCTGCTTCAACGCCGTGTGGCCACGAATCTTCTAGCAAGATTCCGATCAACTTACGATGCAACTTGTCCATCTCATCATCATCGCTCTCGATTTCTAGAGCGCGAACTGAATCGCGGTGTTCCATAACAGCAGATACCTTGTCGATGATGGCGTTCGCGGCGCGACCCATCTCGGTAATCGTGACGGTGAGCTCTGGTGGCACAGCGCAGTTGGGATAGCGCATCCGTGCTTGCTTAGCGATGTGGTGAGCAAGATCGCCCATCCGCTCGAGATCGGCGCTCATGCGAAGTGAAGTAACAAGAGTGCGAAGGTCAGATGCAACCGGCTGCTGGCGAGCCATCAAGTTAATGGCACGAGCATCCAAGTCATGCTGAATCGAATCGATGACTTCATCTTCTTGAATAACTTTTTCCGCCAACGCGAGGTCAGCGTTGAGAAGTGCGGTGGTCGCTGTTGCCATGGCATCTTTTACTAAGACCGCCATTTGGAGCAGGCTGGCACCGATGCTGTCTAGTTCGTCATGAAAGGCGTCGCGCATAGGCAAAGAATAATGGAGATGGTGGTGCCAGGACGGGTGGACTGTGAACAGGTCTTTAACAATCGGTAAAGAAATGGCTTTTTCCAGCCTATTCACCGCTTTGGGTATGAGGAGAACAGGTGAGACTCCTACGATTAGCCCATGGCATGGCTGAAGCGAAAAGAGGACGAGAACCGTCCCAGCCCGTCGTTATTTGCAGTACCGCAATCAACCCTTGCCCCTGAATTTATCGATCTCCTTCGCGCGGTCGATGCCGAGAGCATCGTTTTGAATTCGACCGATATTGTCGATTACGCATCTGAAGGCATCGCAACATTTCATTTGATCAAAGATGAACGTATTGCGAATGAATCACTCGTTCGCCTGGTTCGCGCAGTGCGGCGATCGGGTGTAACTCAAGAAGCGACGCTAGAACTTCCGCGTGGCCCCATCGGTGCCGGTACTCACGATTTATTGGTTCGCGTGATTCCGCTTGGCGTCGCCGGTCAGATTGCCATCCTTATCTTCGATGATTCAGAGATGCGTCGATTGGATTCAATTCGCCGTGACTTTGTCGCCAACATTTCACATGAACTCAAGACGCCCATCGGCGCACTCTCTATCTTGAGTGAAGCGGTGTTGGGTGCAAGTGATGACCCAGAAGCAATTACCCGCTTTGCCAATCGCATGCAGACCGAAGCCAAGCGGCTCTCTGATTTGGTCCAAGAAATTATTAATCTCTCTCGCTTGCAAGATGATGATCCGCTAAAGCGGGCCGGCACATTCTCGATTGTTGAATCGGTCAAGGAAGCAATCGATCAATCTCGATTAACTTCGGAATCACGGCGCACCGACATCATTTTCGCCAGTGACTGTGAGTCGCTTGTTAAAGGTGACCAAGTCCAGATCACAATGGCGATTCATAATCTGGTTGAGAATGCGATTAATTACAGCCCAGAGGGCACTCGGGTAGCGGTCGCGGTAAAACCAAATAACGGTCTATTAGAAATCTCGGTTTCGGATCAAGGCATTGGTATTCCTGAAAAAGATTTGGAACGAATCTTTGAGCGCTTCTACCGCGTCGATCCTGCGCGTTCTCGCCTAACGGGTGGAACCGGCCTTGGTCTTTCCATCGTGAAGCACATCGTTACTAACCATGGTGGCGACATTGCAGTCTGGAGCGTTGAAGGAGCGGGCAGCACCTTCACTATTCGACTTCCGATTTTTAACCCTGAACCATCCGATCTTGATTCCGCAGAAGACACAACAGCCGTGGAGGCACACTCATGACAAAAATCCTTGTTGTCGAAGACGAGGCAT
>Ga0214164_1001896_pt1 | contig 11401 bp, 11 predicted proteins | sample TroBogepilimnion_13_FD_153003 | JGI IMG/M metagenome (GOLD analysis project Ga0214164, IMG submission 153003) | Freshwater microbial communities from Trout Bog Lake, WI - Practice 03JUN2009 epilimnion v4 | ecosystem: Environmental > Aquatic > Freshwater > Lake > Epilimnion/Euphotic zone ...
TGGATTACGCAGATTTCACGGATTTTAGCTTTGATTTTCTTATACCTACAAAACTACTCTTTTGAAAGTCAAACTTTTACTGCCGAAATTGATAAGAAGACCTACTTCAAATCTATAGGCTTTCAAGTAATTGAGAATCTGAGCTAAATGCACATCTTCCAATTGTACAATAGCTTTTAACTCAACCAGCACCTTTCCTGCAACAATAAAATCTGCCCTGCGTGTTCCTATTTCTTCTTTATATCCTTTATAATATATTGGTTGTTCCACTTCTCTTGAAAAATCAAGTTTTGCATCTGTAAACTCAAGGGCTAAAGCACGTTGATAAATAACTTCCTGAAAACCATTACCTGAAAATTTATGCACTTCATAGGCACACCCTATAATTTTTTCAGTAATATCGCCATATTTCAAATTAGTCGACATCCTATTGGTTTATTTTTCCGGGTAATCAGTGCAATCATTTAAATCCGTGATTCAGACATCAATACGCCCTCGCAAACAAAACCCGCTGCACCGAAGGCTTCCCGGTAAGTACGCATGCTCCATCCTCCAGCTCATTATTCAGCGGTATGCACCGGATGGTAGCCTTGGTCAGTTCCTTGATCTTTTCCTCAGTTTCGCTAGTGCCATCCCAGTGGGCGGAAACGAAGCCGGGCTTTTCATCCAGTATTTTCACAAATTCATCCCAGGTATCCACTTTTATGGTATGCTCCGTTCTGAAATTAAGCGCCCTCTGGAACATATTTTTCTGGATATCATCCAGCAATTGCACAATATATTCTGCAAGGTTATCCAGCGAAACGCTTGATTTTTCCTTGGTATCCCGGCGCGCTATCTCAGCTACATTATTGGCAATATCACGTGCACCCAATGCAACTCGCACCGGCACTCCCTTAAGTTCATATTCAGCAAATTTCCATCCCGGACGGGTATTTTCATCATCGTCCAGTTTCACTCTCACATTCAGTTTCTTAAGGGTCCTGAAGAGTTCCTGGGTTACCTGGGTTACTTTAGCCTGTGCCTCAGGGTCTTTAGCGAACATAGGCACTATCACTACCTGCAATGGCGCTAATTTAGGGGGCAAAATCAGGCCATCATCATCACTGTGTGCCATTACAATAGCCCCAACAAGCCGGGTAGAAACTCCCCATGAGGTTGCCCATACATAATCATAATTATTGCTCTTATCCTGGAATTTTACATCAAATGCCTTTGCGAAATTCTGCCCAAGGAAGTGAGAAGTACCAGCCTGCAGCGCCTTGCCATCCTGCATCAGCGCCTCTATGCAATAAGTATCTTCTGCCCCTGCAAAACGCTCGTTGGCCGTTTTTACCCCTCTTATTACCGGCAATGCCATAAACTCTTCGGCAAATGTGGCATACACTTCCAGCATCTGTTTGGTTTCGGCTATAGCTTCTTCCCTGGTGGCATGTGCTGTATGCCCTTCCTGCCACAGGAATTCCGTGGTGCGCAGAAACAAACGCGTACGCATCTCCCAGCGCACCACATTGGCCCACTGATTAATGAGCAGCGGCAGGTCGCGGTAAGATTGTATCCAGTCCTTATAGGTGTTCCAGATTATGGTTTCCGATGTTGGCCTTACTATAAGTTCTTCTTCCAGTTTGGCTTCCGGGTCTACTATTACGCCCCCGCCGTTCGGGTCGTTCTTCAGACGGTAATGGGTTACCACAGCACATTCCTTGGCAAAACCCTCCACATGGGCCGCCTCCTTGCTCAGGAAACTCTTAGGTATAAACAGCGGGAAATAGGCGTTCTGATGGCCGGTTTCTTTAAACCTTTTATCCAGTTCATCTCTCATATGTTCCCATAGCGCATAGCCATGAGGCTTGATAACCATGCACCCTTTTACCGCTGAATAGTCGGCCAGGCCGCTTTTCAGCACTAAGTCATTATACCACTGCGAGTAATCGTCGGCCCGATTTGTTAAAATTTTTGCCATAACTAAACCTTGAACTTAATTAATCATCTATTAATTGGTGAAATGTAGCAAAAGTACTAATTTCACATAGGATTTTTAGCTTAAAAAACAACTTGATATGAAACGTTTGGTGTTAATTGGTTTAATGCTCATCGGATTAGGAACCATAACCTATGCACAAACCGATGATATTTATCAGAACAGCCGAGATCACAGGGGCGGTGATGATGCTGCAAATAATAATCAGGATAAAAATTCCAATGTCCAGCAGTCTCAGGATAATAATGCAAATGACAATTATCAGAGCTATAATAACCCCGATGATTATATAGACTATGATGATGATTCCTACAGTACACGCATCAACCGGTTTGATAACTCGTTTTATAATATGGGTTATTATAGTGCTTTCTACAATCCGTTCTGGTACAACCGCTATTGGGTAGACCCTTATTGGGGTTATAACCCATGGTATGCCGGAGTGGGTATCGGTTTTGGATTTGGCCCGTATTGGTCTGGTGGATGGGGCTGGAACTCGTGGTATGGATATGGCGGTTTCGGCTGCTGGAATTACCCCTTCTATGCCGGCGGATGGTATGGTGTAGGCTATGGCGGCTACTGGAACAGGTATTATGCAGGGTTTGAAGGTGGCAGAGGTTTCAGGGTTGGTTATTCTTATGGTCCTCGTTATACAAGTGGTCTGGGATACCGTGCCGGTTTCCGCGGATCAGCTGGCGGCAGTGGCTTCAGAACTTCCGGCAACAGCCAGATGGGGCTCAGGTCATCTACTTTAGCATCAGCATCTCACAGCAGCGGCAGCGGTTTCAGGACTTCTTCATCCGGTGCCGGCAATAATGGCTTCCGGAGCAGTGGCGGCAGTGGTCAGAGAGTTTCAGGCGGTTCGCAGGGGCAACGGTTTAGCCAGGGTGGCAACTCAGGCAGGGGGCAGTCTTCCGGCAGCGGTTTCCGCAGTTCTGGCGCACAGCAGCGTAGTTCAGGTGGTGGCGGTGGTTTCAGAGGCGGCAACAGCGGCGCTGGCCGTTCAGCAGGTGCAGCCCGTAGTTTTGGTGGCAATGGCGGTGGCCGCAGTTTTGGCGGCGGTGGCCGTAGTTTCGGTGGCGGCGGCGGAGCACGTAGCGGTGGCGGTGGTGGTTCCCGTGGCGGTGGCGGAGGTTCTCGTGGTGGCGGCGGTGGTCGCAGGTAACAATATTCAGATCAGATCATTCTTATAAAATGGCATTGTTACTTATAGTGATAATGCCATTTTTCAATAGAGCCCTTCACGCGTCTTTTTAACAACCTTTATAATTTTGTTCTTTTAAACATTCGGATTTATAGATTGTCCAACAAACATAATTGTATCCATATGTGTAATTATAGATTTTTAATTGTACCCGCACTTTTAGGAATAACCATTGCATCCAGGGCCCAGGATGTGAATGAGGCTTATAACCTTTCCAATACCACTGTTCAGGGCACTGCCCGGTCCATGGGTTTTGGCAATGCGCTGGGTTCGGTGGGGGGAGATTTCAGCTCATTAAGTGTTAACCCGGCCGGTATAGGCATATACAGCAGCTCTGAGTTCACCATTACCCCATCTCTCAAGATGAGTAATGCCAGCAGTGAGTATGCCGGCATTACTACTTCCGATAACAGCTCTGCTTTCAATTTCAACAACTTAGGCTTTGTTTTCACCAGCGCTCCCAAAGGGAGAAGGTATGACCACAGGGCCTGGAAATCAGTTGCTTTTGGAATCGGGTTTAACCGTACCGCCGATTTCAACAACAGCTATACCTATACCGGGCAAACCAACACCAGTTCCGGGTCGCAGGTATTTGAGTCTGACGCCAATAAAAACCCATCGGCAGCATTGGGTTCCGGAGCGGGCAGTTCGCTTGGCAATATGGGCTACAATGCCTACCTGCTCAATCAGAATGCATCTGGCCAGTTTGTTTCGGTAGTGCCATTCAGCGGCGGTATTGAGCAGATGAAAAGCAGACAAACCTATGGCGGCATATCAGAGGTTGCGCTCTCCCTGGGGGGTAATTACAAAGAAAAGCTGCTGCTGGGTATTACTTTAGGCTTACCGGTGGTCAATTATCAGAGCAATACATCTTACCAGGAGTCATTGGCTGAAGGCAATGTAGCCGGCAACCCATCCGGGTTCTCCAATTTCGGTTACAGCCAGAATACCAATATCAGCGGCGGCGGCATTAATGCCAAACTGGGCGCTATTTATAAGGTTACCAACTTCTTAAGGATAGGCGCAGCCTTCCATACCCCTACCTATTATTCTCTGAATGATGTTTCGAACAGGAGCCTGGCCGCTTCCACCGATTCGGGCAACATCTTCACCGGCAATAACCAGAACCAGTTTAATTATGGCCTTTCTACGCCATGGAAAGGGGTGCTCAGCGCCACATTCATTATCCGCAAGTTTGGCTTCATTACTGCCGATTATGAATATGTAGATTACAGCTCCATGCGCTACATGTTCCCCGGCGGTATGGACTTCACCAACAATGTGCCTTTCCAGGCCGAGGCCGACCAGATCAACCAGACGATCAAGAAAACCTACCAGGGTGCATCCAATTTACGGCTGGGCGCTGAGTTCAGGCTATCAAGCGCATTTATGGTGCGCGGCGGGGTAGGGTATTACGGCAATGCCTACACTGCTTATGGCGAGAATACCCAGAACGGATACTACACCACCCAGCGCATAGACCTGAGCCTTGGCGCCGGTTTTCACTGGAGGCACTTCTTTACCGATATAGCCCTGGTGCACGGTATGTATACCGGCTACGAGCAGCCCTATACGGTAGACTACACCCAGGTGGTAAGCGGCCCCGCAGCCACCATACCCACCTCAAAAGTCACCTACACCACCGACAATGTAGCCCTGACCATGGGTGTGAAATTTGATAACGGCAGGCAGCACCGGCACCATCGCAGGTATCAGCAATATAATTGATCCATACAAACAGATAATATATTAAGCCCCGGTTTTTCCGGGGTTTTTGATGTTTAAAGATGTTGTTGTCCCGGCTTTAGCGGTGCTATTTTGCTTCAGTTGCGGTAGCACCGTTCAAGTGAGGTTGGCTATTGAGCTTGCCTGATAAACTATTGCAAAAAATACCTGAAATGATGGTCTTTGCGACGAAGGAAGTAACCTAAGGAATTGATGCAAATACACTAAACCATCCGCTCCATTATGCCCCGGTAGTGGGCAACCGCTATGTAGCAACATCAATCATTTGTACATGCTCCATAGGAGCTATCCAATTCGCACCCATCAGGATAAAATATTCAGGACATAGGTAGAGACGGATTGAATCCGTCTAAACCCGCACCCATCAGGATAAAATATTCAGGACATATGTAGAGACGGATTGAATCCGTCTAAACCCACGCCCATCAGGAATTTTGTAAACGCTTCACTTTTTCCAAGGAGGAGTACCAGATATGGGGAAGTTGGTTTTTTGGAGCGGGCCGGGGTGAGTTCACCCGCATCCATCAGGATCAAATTATTAGGCCCGAATTAGTCGGAAAAAATTTATTGGATGCAATTAAAATATGCATGGGAAATTGGCGCATTTATTTCCCCAAAATAATTAAAGTCTCTGCACTGGCGATAGCCAGACGTAAGATCACCCTCTCCTTTGGAGAGGGCAGGGGGTGAGGTCACCCGCGCCCATCCGGATAAAATTATCAAACCCGAATTAGCCGGAAAAACTATAATAGATGCAATTTTTTTTTGTATTAAAATCTGATTTTAGTTAACTTTAGATAAATATTGTTTTATGGTACAGGCACAATATATTGTAGATGGTAAAGGGAACCGGATTTCCGTTATTTTACCGGTTAAAGATTATGAAAAAATGCTCGAAATGATGGAAGAGCTGGAAGATATAAGGATGTATGACGAGGTAAAAGCTAAGAACGAAGGCAGTATATTGCTTGAAGATTATATTGAAAGCCGCAATCTGAAACATGCCTGATTATACATCGTTTATCTAAAACGGCGGAAAAGCAATTGGATAAATTGCCACGAGCTGTTACTCTTGAAATTATAGCGATTATTAAAAAACTCGCTGAAACACCCAGGCCAAGAGGCTATATTAAACTTACCAACCGGCCCGGATACCGGATTAGGAAGGGCAACTACCGGATAATTTATGACATTTATGATAAGCTGCTCCTGATAGAGGTAATTTCGGTAGGAAACAGAAAGGATATTTATGATTAAGTGTTTATTCCCGCCATGTACTACTTGCTAAATTGATTTGACTTAGCATGAATTTAATAGGCTGAAGGGCACATATGGCCAGACAAAAATGAATGTATATACTTGCCACCGGATAAAGCAGGTTTACGGTTTTTATTTGAGATGTATTCAGTGAGTGTTGTGTGAAATTATTTGTTTAGTCTGCGCTGAGTTTCCCTCCTGTTGCAGCCGATGTCTCCACGAAGCAAAGCCTATTGTATTTAGGGTGGGACTCAGCGCATCTGAGTGCATTGGCTCATGTTCTTTCCAATCAACAAGACAAAATAAACCCTAATTAGCCAATCAAAATAAATATGCCTTAAAATTTGGAAATATCAACTTCTTTCCATAGCTTTGTTCCAAATTTTATGTTATTAGTCAACTTATTAAACTATGAAGCAATTTTATTGGCATTATGAGTGTAGCGAAGGATAATTTCCCCTAAAGTTCAACAAGCATTATACCCGGATTATACCTTTTTATACCTTTTTATACCTAAATATACCTTTTTATACCCGATTATACCCTAATTATACCCTGTTTTTCATACTAAAAATTAAACATAAAATTTGATAACCAGTATATTAAGTATAATAATTAAACTAACATTTTTTCCATTATACCCTGATTCTAAAACTAATTGATTTACTATAATATAGAACAAGAAAATAGCAGATCCATCCAAATTTCCCGTCTGGCGCCTGTAGCAGGACCTTGTGTCTAGCAGACACGTGTCTGAGCAATTTAGGCAGTTTATAACTGCCGTTTCATTCAGTGATTGGACAATGAGATATGATGAGATAATCGGAAATTAATTTATATCAGCCACCAGCAAGGGTTTCAGCGTTTACCATTATCCCATTGCTTTTTATTGAGACAATGGGATAACCAAGAAAAACGCCTTTTGCAGGGAAGTTCCGTCTGGCGCGTCTTTAGCAGGGCCTTGTGCATAGCTGGCACGTGTCTGAGCAATTTAGGTAGTTTTCAACTGCCGTTTCATTCTGTGATTGGACAATGGGATATGATGAGATAATCGTAAAATGATTTATATAAGCCACCAGCAAGGATTTCAACGTTTATCATTATCCCATTGCTTTATATTGAGACAATGGGATAACCAAGAAAAACGCCTTTTGCAGGGAAGTTCCGTCTGGCGCCTGTAGCGGGGCCTTGAGTCTAGCGGACAAGTGTCTGAGCAATCTCACCAGTTTTCAACCGCCGTTTCATTCAGTAATTGGACTATAGGATATGACGAGATAATCGGAAATTAATTTATATCAGCCACCAGCAAGGATTTTAGCTATCGTCCTTATCCCATTGCGTGTTTTTAAGCACATGGGATAACCAAACAAAGCACCTTTTGCAGGTAGGTTGTGTCTGGCGCGTTTTTCGTAAACCTTTGTGCATAGCTGACACGTGTCTGAGCAATCTCACCAGTTTTCAACTGCCGTTTCATACGGTAATTGGATTATGGGATATGATGAGATAATCGGAAATTAATTTATATCAGCTACCAGCAAGGGTTTCGGCGTTTACTATTATCCCATTGCGTGTTTTTAAAAACGTGGGATAACCAAACAAAAAGACTTTTTCGGGAGGCGCCACTGGTCGAAGCGGGCTTCGGCACAGCAGGGCTGTGGGGCTTCTACCAGTGAGGTTAGTTTCAAAGATTTTAGAGTGAGAACGCCCTGGTGTATAGAGCCCGGGTTTTCATTTCAAAGCGCTTACAGATAGAAATGTGCTGTATGCGATTTGCTCAACGGCTGCTTACTCAACTATAAGTGTACCTTCATAAATTTCTGTCATGTTTATTTCTACACTTATCGACGATAGCGCCACCGTATCTTCCCTATTTTCATATTTCTTCATTTCCCACAATCCATGTTCATTCAGCAAATAAACCTCAACCAGTACAGTAACTGAATCAACCAAAACATATTCTTTCAGTGAAGGAATATCTTTATACCGATCAAACTTAAGGCCCCGATCATAATTTCTTGTAGATGGCGATAAAACCTCAATCAGCAATACCGGGTTCAGCAAATTGTACTGATCATTTTCGCGCGTTTCCGGTTTTCCGCATACCACCGAAATATCCGGGTAAGCAATAAAGGTATTTTGTTCGGCATGCACCCGCTGGTCGCTGCCATAAGGCCTGCACGGCTTGCTTCTTAATTTGTTCCATAAGTTGGCAAAAAGATTGCCTGTAATAATATTATGCTGGTTTTTTGCTCCCGACATCGCCAATATCTCGCCCTGGTAATACTCATGTTTCTCCTCCGACGCGTTTTCAAACGTCAGGTACTCCTCTATGGTGAAATAACGCTTGTGTTGAGCTAAAGCCGGTTCATTTACTTCCATTGTATAAAGATAAGAAAATTCCAAATAAATCATGCCCCGAGGGTAAACGAAACTGGTTATATAGGAATTATAATAAACTAAACCCCGGTATAAATACCATTGGTATTACGTTCGTGGCTAGTCTCCAGCTCTTTTTACCTGATATCTCTGCAAATTCAATACCGAAATTAAAAAATTTACATGTCCAAGCCAAGTCTCAAAAAAACAAGCTGTCCGCAGGTTCAATACCAAACTTGCGGATAGTGCCAACCAGGGCACTAAAGCCGAAGTCTGTTTCATATAGATAGAAATGCCCACTGAACGAAGCGGTACTCCGACCAGTGTTTTTTTCATCCCGCCCGAAGCATTACTAAAGCTATTACACAATTGCGCCTTATCTTTAACCGCATAACCGCTTCTGATTGAACAAAACAATCGAACTTACCAAAACCATCCGTTTTCTTACCAGGGTAGGCCTTCTGATAGCGGGTTTACTACTGGCATGTTTGGTTGTATCGTGTATCAGCTACCTGCTTTGTGGTCACGACCGGCTGGCGGGGTGGTATATGGGGCTTAATGCGCCTTTCTATAAAAGCAGCGAATGGAGCACTTCGTTTTTCACCAGGGGCATAAAGAGCGACGGGAATATGTATTGCGTGCTGGGTGTGCTGGTGTCGGGCGTGTTTTTATGGCTTGTCTGGGCTGGGTGGAGCAAGCAAAATAGGCAGCCCGCCACCATCACTTACCATACCGGAGATATAATACCTGTATTGCTTTGCCTCACTGCCACCGGCCTGCTGTGGCTATGGGGCAACAGCACCGCAATGCCTGCCAGTGATGAGGTTTTTTCGGCACTGAATGTGGCGGGGATACATCCGTTTCAGGCGGTGTCTTACTACATGCTGCCCAACAATCATCTGCTTTTTAATCTGCTCAATAACCTGGTCTTTCATTTCTGCGCCGATAAGGTTTTTACCGGCAGGCTCATCTCCCTGGTGGCTTATGCATCGTGCATTATTATCCTTTACTACTGGCTGCAAACCTTCTTCAGAAACAGGTGGCTGGCGCTGCTCGTGAGCATCACACTGGGGTTGCAGTTCCAGGTTTGGGGGTTTGGTTTTCAGGCCCGGGGTTATGAACTGTATCTGCTGGCAGAGTGGGGTATGGTGGTGTCCTTGTTCGGGTACCTCACTGTCGGCGGCAATAAATGGCTGCGGCTGAATGTGCTTAGCTGCACGGTGGGGTTTTTCTGTCTTCCTTCATTTCTGTATTTCTATGCGGCGCAGGTGGTTTTTATGCTGCTGTACAGGCTTGCTTATAAAAAGAGGGATGTTGTGTTCTGGAAATACCAGTTGGCCACAATCGGGTTAACTTATCTGTGCTATTTGCCCGCCCTTTGTTTTTCGGGCCTGGAGGCTATTACCCACAATCCCTATGTGGCATCTATGGGGACCTTCAAAAACACCGGCAGGGCAGCCTTTATACAATGGATGTTTCCGTTTATTAAGCCCTACATTACCCATATTTTTTCTGACCTGCAATGGAACAATGTGCCGGTGAGTATTGTGCTGTTCTTCGTGCCACTGGTGCTGTTGTTAGTGAGGAAAAACAAGCCTTTGCAGCTGTTTGGGTTGCTGTATGTGTGCATGTGGGTTATGTTTTTTGTGGTCACCATACTCATGATCAAGGTGCCTTTTGAGCGCAACCTCACCGGGCAGTACAGCATTACGCTTGCGGGTGTGCTGCTGGTGGCCTACTGGCTGGCCGATGCCCTGGCCCGGCTGGGCAGGACGCCACTGGTAAAGTGGCTACTCTTCCCCGGTATTATACTGCTGTTTGCCATTCACTTTGTGCGCACCAATGAGTTTTTCCTTAAAGACACCCTTTACGAATATGATGTGAATGCCTTTTACAAAGAAAAGACCGGATGGCTGGCCAATCTGCCTGCCGGCTGCACGGTGGCGTTCTCGGAGGAGGATTTTTACTCCTATTACCTATGCCTCCACAACGGCTATAAAGTGAGCCGCTACCCTACGGGTACCGAAGACTACTATATAAAGGAGGCCTTTGAGGCAGCGCCAGGCAACTATGAGCTGGCTAAAAAGCAGGATGGCAATGAGATATGGAAACGGAAGTGAGTAGATGCTTACCATTTAAGGGATTTTACAAATCTCAAATAATAAAGAGCATTTAATCATCATCACTAAGCAGCTTTTTTCACTTTATTTCTTTCCACAAAAAAAATCGGATAAAATGGCTTTTAAGAATACTCAATCATCAGCAACTATGGATTTCGCCTCTTCAAACCCATTTTATCCTATCATCTCAGCAGTAAATTTTATCTTGCAGCCTTATGGAGTCAGTATTTTCTTATAGTCAGTTGTATGAGTTTACGAATTCGGTATTCAGGAGTATGGGTTGCAGCGAGGCTGATGCGGCTGTGGCTGCGCGGGTGCTGCTGAGCGCGGATATGCGGGGCATAGAGAGTCATGGGGTGGCACGGCTGAGTGGCTATGTGCGGCTGTGGGAGGCGGGCAGGATCAATGCCCGGCCGGATATAAAGATAGTGTATGAAACACCCTCGACGGCTGTGGTGGATGGCGATGCGGGGCTGGGGCTGGTGGTGGCGCCATGGGCCATGCAGGTGGCTATAGATAAGGCGAAGATAGCGGGCACCGGGTGGGTGAGTGTGCGCAATAGTAACCACTTCGGGATAGCGGGCATACATGCCATGATGGCGCTGGAGCACGACATGACAGGGATTGCGATGACCAATGCGAGCGCACTGGTGGCGCCTACCTTCAGTATGGAGCGGATGCTGGGTACCAACCCGATTGCTGTGGCGATACCGGCGG
>Ga0214164_1001902_pt1 | contig 11379 bp, 3 predicted proteins | sample TroBogepilimnion_13_FD_153003 | JGI IMG/M metagenome (GOLD analysis project Ga0214164, IMG submission 153003) | Freshwater microbial communities from Trout Bog Lake, WI - Practice 03JUN2009 epilimnion v4 | ecosystem: Environmental > Aquatic > Freshwater > Lake > Epilimnion/Euphotic zone ...
TGACAATGCTTTTGCAGGATTTCAAACACGTCAAGTCATTGGTTTGGGATTAAATTATACTTTTTAAATTACCTAATTTTAATAGAAAAAAAAGACCTTTTGTTGTAATCTCAAAAGGTCTTTTTATTTATTCTTCTTCCTCTTTTTCAACGGCATCTTTATAATCAGGATATAAAAACTTGTTGTAGGGAAAACGAGTGATGTGAATTTCTCTGACAGCTTCATAAACTATTTCTCTAAACTGTTCAAAGTTTTCTTTTTCTGTAGCTGATATAAAAAGAGCTTTTTTTGCACCTACATTGCTCATCCATGTTGTTTTCCATTCCTCTAAACTGTAGTGTTTGGTAGTTTTTTCAGTAATCAAATCGTCGTCGTCAATGGTCAAATGTTTAAAGGCATCAATTTTATTAAAAACCATAATAGTTGGCTTATTGTTGCTTTTAATGTCTAATAAAATTTGATTTACAGAGGCAATATGGTCTTCAAAATCGGGATGGGAAATGTCAACAACATGAAGTAATAAATCAGCTTCTCGAACTTCATCTAATGTGCTTTTAAAAGATTCAACCAATTGAGTAGGTAACTTTCTAATAAAACCAACAGTGTCAGAAAGTAGAAAAGGCATGTTTTTAATGACTACTTTTCTAACCGTGGTGTCCAATGTGGCAAATAATTTATTTTCTACAAACACATCGCTTTTACCAACTGCATTCATTAATGTCGATTTACCAACATTGGTATAGCCAACCAAAGCAACACGAACCATGGCACCACGATTGCCTCTTTGAACTGACATTTGACGGTCAATAGTTTTAATCTTTTCTTTTAATAATGCAATTCTATCACGAACAATTCGACGGTCAGTTTCAATTTCTGTTTCCCCTGGTCCACGCAGACCGATTCCTCCTTTTTGGCGTTCAAGGTGCGTCCACATTCCAGAAAGTCTTGGTAGTAAATATTGACATTGCGCTAATTCTACTTGAGTTCTAGCGTAAGATGTTTCTGCTCTTTGAGCAAAAATATCTAAAATTAGGTTGGTTCTATCTAAAACTTTGCAATCAAGAAGTTTGGATAAATTCTTTTGTTGAGAAGGTGATAATTCATCGTCAAAAATGACAGTAGATATTTCATTTTCTTTGACATAGACGTGAATTTCATCCATTTTTCCAGTTCCTAAAAAAGTTTTAGGATTAGGTTTCTCTAATTTCTGCCAAAATCTTTTGATAACTTCCCCACCAGCCGTGAAAGTTAAAAACGCTAACTCATCAAGATATTCTTTAAGTTTTTCTTCATTTTGATTTTGAGTTACAATGCCAACAATGACTGTTTTTTCAAAATTTGTTTTTTCTATTTCTAACATGGTTCTTTTTTCTTGTACAAAAATAGATAAAATGCATAAAAAATCGATTATCTGCGAACAATATTCTTTAGTAAAAAAATCTTTAGTTAAAACTTTTAATTTTCTTCCTTTATTTGTAAATTTTGTTAAATTTGGGGATTAATTAAAAACTAAAAAACTCAAAAACCACTAAAATTAATAAATAATAATGAAAAAAATTACCTTTTTACTATTTGCTTTATTGTTTTCGTTCGTTGGTTATTCTCAATTTCCGACACCTGGTACAGAAGGATTTGAAAACACAACTGGTCCAGATTTAGCATTGCCAGTTGCAGTATCCCCATGGACTTTAGGTACAGGAGCTACTGGAAATCAATGGGCAGTATTTGACAACGGAGTAGCGGGCTCCCCTCAAAAAAGATGGGATAGAGCGACAACCAATTTTTATAATGGTACACAAGCTGCTTTTATTAACAGAAAACAAAACGGAGCTGCCGGAGTTGTTTCCGAAGATTATTTAGCAACACCTTTAGTTACTGTTCCAGCAAATGGGCAGTTAACTTTTTATACAAGAACGGGATTTAATGTTGCTGATGCTGTAAATTATTTGATTAAAGTGAATACAAATACAACAGCAGGTTCTCAAACTACGTTAGCAAATTATACAACAACAGTACAAAGTTGGGATCAAACTACTATAGCTGCTACTTACAATGTATATGAGTTGAAAACAGTTGATCTTTCAGCTTATGCTTGGCAACAAATTTTTATTGCATTTGTTAGAAATTTTAATCAACCAACAGCAGCTCTAGGGGGAAATAGTTGGTATATAGATGATGTTAAATTAGTTCAGCGTTGTTTGGAACCAACAACGTTAACTGCTACAGGTATTACACAAAGTACAGCTAATTTGAGTTGGACTAATCCAAGTGGTTCCACTTCATGGGAAATTGAAGTAATTCCTTCAACAAGCAGTCCAACTGGCGTTGGGGTTGTATATAGTGGGACATTGCCATATGTAGCAACAGGATTAACACCAACTACAGGATACGTATATTATGTTAGATCATTATGTTCAAATAGCAATAGCAATTGGGTTGGCCCATATAACTTTACGACTTTAACACCTGGATTAACATGTGCCACGGCGATTACAGTTTCTTCATTGCCTTACAGTACTAGTGATAATACAGCAAATTACGGTGACACCTATGATGTAACGCAACCAACAGCTTGTGCCGGAACAGCTACAAATTATATGCAGGGGAATGATGTGTTTTATTCTTACACAGCAACCACAACAGGGGCTATTAGTGTTACTATGACACCTACGGGATCTAGCTCTGGTGTTTTTGTTTATCAGGGATGTTCCAATGTAGGAGTAACTTGTTTAGCTGGTGTAGCAAATACTGGAAGTGGAGTGAGAACAATACCAAGTTTGAATGTTACAGCAGGACAGACTTATATTATTGTACTTTCTTCTAGTGCAACAACACAAACATATCCTTATTCTTTAGTTATCCAACAATTAAATTGTGCTCAACCCACTGCTTTAGCGGTGGCTAATACTACATCAACAGGAACTCAATTAAGTTGGACCAACGCAACCTCTACTTCATGGGAGTATGCGGTTCAAACAGCGGGTTCAGCAATACCATCTGGTTCGGGAACACAAACATCTTCAAGCACTAATACACCGGTAACTGGTTTAACACCAGACACTGCATATCAGTATTGGGTAAGAGCTGATTGTGGAAATGGAACTTTTAGTGCTTGGGCTGGACCTTTCGCATTCACTACCGCAGTTGCACCACCAGTTTGTGGTGGACTTTTTGTAGATGCAGGTGGACAGGCAGGAAATTATGCAAATAATGCTAATATTACGTATCCAATTTGCCCTGTGAACCCAGGCGATCAGGTAACAGTAACTTTTACATCTTTTAATACCCAATTAAATACGGACTTATTAAAAGTATATAATGGAAATGGGACTACAGGAACTTTGTTAGCCACATATTCTGGAACAACCATACCTCCAGCAGTCACCTCTTCTTCACCTGATGGATGTTTAACTTTTGTATTTACTTCAGATGGAACTACAAATGCAGCTGGTTGGGTTGCTAATGTAACCTGTGCGCCAGCACCATCTTGTCAAAGCCCAATTGTATTAAATACATCAGCAATATCATATAATTCAGTTACAGTAGGTTGGACACAACCACAAAATCCAGATACAAGTGTAGCCTCAGCTTGGGAAGTGATAGCTTTACCTTGTGGATCTGCCGCTCCAACAGCAACTGCTACGGGAGTTATATCTGCCTCATCGAATCCATTTGCTGTAACAGGATTATCTCCATTAACATGTTATGATTTTTATGTAAGAGCAGTTTGTTCTTCTTCAAGTTCTAGTTTATGGAGCGGTCCAGTATCAGCTACAACTACTGTTGCTCCAGTTGGCTGTGGTGGTAATTTTGTGGATTCAGGCGGAATTTCAGGAAATTATAGCAACAATGAAAATACGCCTACATTAATATGTCCAACAAATTCAACTGATGTAGTAACAGTAACATTTACTGCTTTTAACACTCAAGCAAATAATGACGTTTTAAAAGTGTATGATGGAAGTAATGCTTCTGCTCCACTAATAGGAACCTATTCTGGAAATTTAACAACAACGTTGCCTGGACCAATTGTTTCATCAGTCCCTGGAGGTTGTTTGTATTTTGTTTTTACTTCTAACGCAAGTACAACACGAGCTGGATGGGTTGCCAATATTACTTGTGCACCTGCTCCAACTTGTCCTAAGCCAACAGCATTAGTAACGTCATCAGTTACTTCTAATTCAGGAACATTAACATGGACCAACAATAGTACAGCAATTCAATTTGAAATGTTGGCTTTACCATGTGGTTCAGCTGCACCGACAGCTTCAAGTTCAGGAACTATAATTACTCCTACAACTAACACATACACATTTACAGGATTAACCCCATTGACTTGTTATACTTTATATGTAAGAGCGGTATGTTCTTCTTCAGATAGTAGTTTATGGTCAGCAGGAGTAAATATTACGACACTTATTGCTCCACCTGCTTGTGGAGGTAATTTTGTTGATTCAGGAGGGGCTTCTGGAAACTATTCAAATAATGAAAACATTACAACAACTATTTGTGCTACTAATCCAACGGATTTAGTAACCGTTACATTTACTTCATTTAATGTTGAAAATAGTTTTGATTTTCTGAATGTATATGATGGAAATAGTGCCACAGGAACTTTGCTTGGAACTTACACAGGTACTACTTTGCCTCCAGCAATGACCAATTCAACTCCAGGAGGATGTTTAACTTTTGTATTTACTTCTGATAGTTCAGTAACTTCTACAGGATGGGTTGCCAATATTACTTGTGCTCCAGCTCCAACGTGTCCAGCACCTTCTGCATTAGCAACGTCAGCAGTGACATCTAATTCAGGAACATTAACATGGACTAACAATAGTACTGCAACTCAATTCGAAATGTTGGCTTTACCTTGTGGTTCAGCTGCACCGACAGCTTCTAGTACAGGTATAATAATTACACCTACAACTAACAATACATATACATTTACCGGATTAACACCAAATACTTGCTATACATTATATTTAAGAGCAGTTTGTTCTTCAACAGATAGTAGCGTTTGGTCTACAGGTATTAATATTACTACATTATTGGCTCCACCAGCTTGTGGAGGTACTTTTACTGATCCAGGAGGAGCAAGTGGTAATTATGCAAATAGTTCAAACGTAACAACTGTTATTTGTCCTTCTTCTGGGCAACAAGCTACGGTAACTTTTACCTCATTTGATTTAGAAGACGGTTTTGATTTCCTAAATATTTATGATGGAAATAGTACTACAGGTACTTTATTAGGAACATATACAGGTACCACATTACCTCCTAGTGTAACATCTTCAACTGTTGATGGTTGTTTAACTTTTGTATTTACGTCTGATAGTTCAGTAACTGCTACAGGATGGGTTGCAAATGTAACTTGCGCACCACCTCCAACATGTCCAAAACCAACAGCAGTATCAGTTTCAAATATTACTCAAAATAGTGCAACAATTGCTTGGACACAAATTGGAACCGCTACTTCGTGGCAAATTTTAGTATTACCAGCTGGATCACCTGCTCCAACAGCTACTTCGACAGGTTGGGTAACAGCTACAACCAATCCATTTAACTATAGTGGGTTCACATCTGGATCTAAAGATGTCTACATTAGAGCAGTTTGTAGTACTACAGACAGTAGTTTCTGGTCAAATGTAGTAAGTTTTGCTACACCACCACCTAGTTGTATTAATAATACTGCTGCAGGAAATACTTGTGCAATTGCCACTCCAATTTGTAATTTAAACGGCTATTGTGGAAATACATCAGCTTCTTATACAGCGGATTATTGGCCGGAATTACTTAATGCTTTTTGTGGTTCGATTGAAAATAATTCTTTCCTAACTTTTGTAGCAAGCTCATCGACTATATCTTTTGATGTTTGGGTAACAAATAGTCAACAAGGAGGAGGTATTCAAATTATGGTTTTTAGTGCGGCAACTTGTGGTTCAGGTCCAGTAACTAGTTATACATGTTGGAGTCCGGGAACTGTTGCTAGTGGAGCGGTTAATGTTTCGGCTACTGGTTTAACAGTGGGAAATACTTACTATATCATGATCGACGGTTTTGCTGGTGATGTTTGTAGTTATGTAATAGCAAGTAGTTCAGGTATTCAATCACCAGTATTAATATCAGAATCTACACAAACAAATACATCAACTATTTGTTTAGGTCAAACAGCTACATTAAATGCTACTGGTGGTACTGGGCAATATACTTGGTCTCCTGCAACCAACTTAAGTGCTGCAACAGGGTCATCAGTTGTTTTTACTCCTACTACTATAGGTACTTATACTTTGACAGCAACTTCGTCAGATAATAATCCTTTGTGTCCTCAATCATCTTCTAGTTCACAAACTATTACGGTGACTGGAATGGTTACACCAACGTTTACGCAAATAGCACCGTTCTGTGTTGGCACAACAGCTCCTGTTTTACCGACATCATCAAATGATGCTACGCCAATTACAGGGACTTGGTCTCCTAGTGTGGTTGATAATACAACGGTTGGTACTACGCAATATACTTTTACACCAAGTTCGACACAATGTGCTAATCCAATAACTATGAGTATTACTGTAAATCCAGGTACTACTCCATTATTTTTAGAACCAGCTCCATTTTGCGCTGGTGCTACAGCGCCAGTATTACCAACAACTTCAACAAATGGTATTACTGGAACTTGGTCACCTGCAACAGTGAGTAACACTGCAAGCGGAACATATACATTTACTCCTACTTCAGGACAATGCGCAAGCACAGTTACGATGAATATAACCGTAAATACAAATTGCGCTTTTGGCAGTTATGCAAGTGCTGTTTGGTTAGCAAATTGTTCTACTTCTAACTTCTTTAACACGGTTGGTTCCGGGGCAGACATCATAGGACCTGCGTCAAATATTTTCCCAGATTCTAATTTGGGAACATACTTGCAAAATTCAAGTTCATTAATGTTAAAAGGAGCAGAAATAAAAACATTTAAAAACGCATCTTCGAATGTTTGTAGCGCGCGCTTAAATTATAGAATATACCCTCAAGCAGGAACACCAGGAACTTTTCAAGTAATGGATTTACCTTGGTTCAGCGATTGTGGCTCTGGAGCCTTTAATGTTGGTGGTGGACCATGTAATGTGGGAGATCAAAAATGGCACAAAGTACTGCCAGACGCATTATATCCAACAGAAAACCCTATTGATTTGACGACATACCCTCCAGGGAATTATACTATTCAAGTATATTATGATATTTCTGGAAGTTCTACAACAACAACAGGATGTAGTGAAACTGTATTTATTGATAATAATGGTGCTTACTACACAGCGTCATTTACAATTCAAGCGCAACCATCTTATACAAGCACTAATCCAACTACATGTGGAGGAACAAATGGGTCGATAACCATTTCTGGATTGGCTCCGAACACATCTTATGGGGTAAGTTATATTCAAAATACTGAAGTTACTGTTGGTCCACAAACGATTAGCTCTGATAACAATGGTACCATTGTAATAAATGGGTTAAATGCGGGAACTTATTCTAATTTCTTGGTGACTATAAATGGATGTTCATATCCTTACAATACTCCAATTGTTTTAGTTGATCCAACACCTCCTTCTGTTTCAGTTAATAGCCCTACAGTTTGTGCAAGTCAACCAGCAACAGTTACAGCTACACCAACATCAATTGGAAATTATTCTTATGCATGGACGGTTCCAACTTCGGGAACTGACCCTGGAAATGTAGCGACATTTACAACGACAGTGGCTGGGGTTTATTCGGTAGTTATTACAGATACTACAACAGGATGTTTAAGTACAAGTGCATCAGGCACAGTAGGATTTAATCCAGTAATTGTTCCAACTTTTGCAACTATACCAACAGTTTGTAATGGAGCAACTGCACCTGTTTTACCAACATCGTCAACTAATGCCACTCCTATAACGGGAACCTGGTTGCCAGCTTCAATTGACTCAACGGTTGCTGGGGATACTACCTTTACATTTACACCAGATTTAGGGCAATGTTCTCAACCAATTTCTATTGTCGTAACTGTTACTCCAGCAATAACAATTCAAACGACAGTTACACAACCAACATGTGCGCTGCCTTCAGGAACCATTCAGGTGACTTCACCTATTTCAAGTTTAGGAGCAACTCCAACGGATTTATTCATCTCTGAAGTAACAGACTCTAATTCGGGTTCTTTATCTTACATAGAGCTATTCAATGGAACAGGCGCAACAATTAATTTATCGAACTATGCAATTAAAACAGCGAATAATGGGAATGCTTATTCTTTCACACTACCTTTAAACAACGTTAATTTGACTACGGGAAGTACTTATGTAATTGCTTTAGGGAATGATGATAGTTGCCCGTCTACTCCAGGAGGAGATGGATCTCTTGCAGCTCAAAGTAGCCCTTCTGGCTCTGTAAACTTTGCGGTTAATGGGAATGACCATTTCGGTTTGTTTAATGGAACCACTCAAATAGATAGTTGGGGTATTTTTGGTAATAGCAATTGGGCTCCTTCAAGCATAGGTACTGAAGGTGCAGATTTTAGAAGAAAAAACACAATTTCTCCATTGCCTAATACTACTTATAATAATAGCGATTGGGATATTATTGATTATGCAGGAAGTGGTGCAGCTAATTGTGCTAATAATGATTATTCAAATATTGGTATCTATTCCTTACCTCCTGTATCAAGCTATCAGTACAGTATTGATGGAGGTGCTTATTCTTCAAATACAACATTTGCAGGATTGCCTACTGGGGATCATATTGTTTCAGTTTTAGATACTACAACAGGATGTTCTGCAAGTACAACAGTTACTATTAACACTGCTACACCAGTTCCTGCTGTGACTACTTTTTCATATACCTCACCGGTTTGTGCAAATGTAGCCGCTACATTAACACCAACCCCTAGTGTTGGATTCACTTCAGGTGGACAGTATACAGCATCACCAGTTGGTTTACTTATTGATGCAAATACGGGTGTTGTTAACTTAGCATCATCAACTCCAGGAACATACAGTGTGACTTATACCGTTTTAGATAATAGTGCATTATGTATTTCTGGAACTAGTAGCTCTACTCCATTAGTAATTAATGTGGTACCAACAGCAACGGTTAATAGCCCTTCTGCTTGTGCGGGACAATCTGCAACAGTGACTGCAACAGCTCTACCTACTACTGGAACATATAATTATGTTTGGACAAATACTGTTGGAGCAACTGATCCAGGAAATGTTTCTTCTTTTGGAGCTACAATGGCTGGAACTTATTCAGTTATAGTAACAGATGCCTTATCAGGTTGTGCAAGCGCAAGTGCTTCTGGAACCGTGACTATTAATGCCTTACCAACTGTAACAGTAAATAGCCCAACAGTTTGCCAAGGACAGACAGCAACAGTGACTGCAGTAGCTTCTCCAACGGGAACCTTTACTTATGTTTGGACTGTACCAACTGGTGCTTCTAACCCAGGAAATGTAGCTACTTTTAATGCAACGGTTTCTGGAAACTATGGGGTTACCATTACTGATACAACAACAGGTTGTACCAGTGTAAGCGCAACAAGTACTGTAACTATAAATGCTTTACCAACGGTTACTGTTACAGGAGATACAGTGTGTCAAGGATCTCAAGCAACGATAACAGCTAATCCAATTCCAACAACTGGAACCTATAATTATGTTTGGACAGGACCAACCACTCCAGGAAATGTGGCTTCATTTACTACAACAACTGCTGGAACCTATTCAGTTATTATTACTGATACTACAACGGGTTGTACAAGTGTAAGTGCTTCTGGAACGGCAGCGTTTATTCCTGCATTTGATTTCACAATAAATGGAGAATGTATTAACAATGATTTTATTTTAGAAGTTGTACCAACAGGTAGTTCATTTGATTTGAATACATCTAATTTTACTTGGCAATTTGATAGTAATACTGTAGGATCAAATAACGCTACTTTTGATGTTACATCTTATGTTCATGCTGCAACACCTGCGCCACAATTACCTTTAACATTTTCAGTAAATGTTACTACTGCAGATGGTTGTCAACAAAGTCATCCTATTACTTTAGATAGAATTTATTGTGATATTCAAAAAGGGATCTCACCTAATCCAAATCCAGATGGTAAAAATGACTTCTTTGATTTAAGATTGATGAATGTACAAACACTATCTATATTTAACAGATATGGTACTAAAGTGTATTCTAAAGGCGATTATACTAACGAATGGATTGGACAATCGGACAGCGGAAGTGAATTACCAGATGGAACATACTATTATGTAATTGATTTTAAAAATGACCAACCTACTAAAACAGGATGGATTTACATAAATAGACAGAACAAGTAACAAACTAATTATAAATGATAAATTTCAAAACAATGAAAAAAATATATTTCTTAACTGTGTTTGCTTTGATGACATTTATTAATGTCAACGCTCAACAAGATCCACAGTACACACAATATATGTATAATATGAGTGTTATTAATCCTGCTTACGCTGGTTCTAAAGAAAATATGACTGGTGGTGTAATCTATAGAAAACAATGGGTTGAAATAGAGGGGGCTCCAACCACGGGAACCTTCTTTATCAACAGTCCTGTTGGAAAAAATGTAGGGTTAGGATTATCTGCTATTAATGATAAGATTGGTCCTGTTGAAGAAACGAACATTTATGCAGATTTCTCATATACCTTAAATCTTGGTGGAGAACATAGACTTGCTTTTGGTATTAAAGGTGGAGGAACTTTTCACAAAGTAGGTTTGTTTTCTGACATTGGTAACGGACATGTTCCGGATTTAGATGACCCTGCCTTTCAACAAAATTCAAGTAAATCGTTTTTGAATATTGGATCAGGATTGTTTTATTATACTAATAAATACTATGTTGCTTTTTCAGTGCCAAATATGTTAAAAAATAGTTATTTAAGCTATAATGGTGTTCAATATGGAAATGAAGTCTTGCATTATTTCTTAACAGGAGGTTATGTATTTGATTTAAATCCGACTTTAAAATTTAAGCCATCTACTATGATAAAATCTGCTTTTGGAGCACCTGTTTCAGTTGATTTATCTGCTAATTTCTTGTTTTATGATAAATTTGAAATTGGAGCAACGTATAGACTTCAGGATTCCTTTGGTGCTATGGTTAATTATGCAATCAATCCAGGATTAAGAATTGGTTATGCCTATGATCATATCATTTCAGATTTGAAAGTGACGACACCTGCATCTCATGAGATAATGATTTTATTCGATTTGAATTTCCCGAAAAAAGTATCACAATCTCCAAGATATTTCTAATATAAAATAATAGTAAAAATGAAAAATCTATATATAGCATTAATTTTTGTAGCAAT
>Ga0214164_1001903_pt1 | contig 11379 bp, 1 predicted proteins | sample TroBogepilimnion_13_FD_153003 | JGI IMG/M metagenome (GOLD analysis project Ga0214164, IMG submission 153003) | Freshwater microbial communities from Trout Bog Lake, WI - Practice 03JUN2009 epilimnion v4 | ecosystem: Environmental > Aquatic > Freshwater > Lake > Epilimnion/Euphotic zone ...
TAGGATTATTAAAAACACTCCAGAGATGTAATACAACAATTTCAAATAGTGATTTCGTTTCTCTTCGTATTTATCATTATATCGATCCGAAATAACATTATAAGCTGTATTGACTGCTTCTTGTTCTAGTTCTTCCGAATCAAAATGTTTTTTTATTAAACTAGCATTGGTAATTTTAAAATTTTCAGTGTCATTTAAAGCTAAATAATTTACATTTTGCTGCCCTATAATCTTTTCTTGTAGAAAAACGTTCGCTATTTTTTGGGAATTAACAAGCGCTTCATTCAAAATAACAATAACTTTCTCATGCTCCTTTTTTAGAAAACTAATATTTGCTAAACCAATCAAAGCCTCAGTTTTTATCAAAATATTGGCTTCCTTGGTTTGATTGGCCCCAACATTGGCATGGTCAAAAAATTGTTTAGCCTTTTCTAAATCTCTATTTTCTAGATAAAAAGAACCTGCTACAATTTCATAATTCAATTTCAAATCGAGATTATTATCAAAAATACTTTTGGAAGAATTCTCTAATTCCATAAGCAATTTTATACCACTTTCAAGTTTCCCTTCTTTTAACAAAAATTGAGCATTCTCTAATGAAATACTTACTTCAGAATATCTTTTCAATGAAATATCTAAAAGTTCAGAAGTGGTTTGCTCCAAAGAAGTCATGATCTTTAAGGATTGCTTATCTAAAGCCAGCGATCTTAAAATAGCTATTTTTTCTATTTCAATAGCTATCTTTTCCTTAACAGTTAAATAGTCATTGTAATTTTTTTCTTCATATAAAAAGTTCAAAGCACTACTATAATCCCCTTTAACTTGATAAGCTTTTGCAATCAATAAATTGATTTTAGCTTTTTCAGCATAAGTAATAGTGGTTTTACTTAATAAATGTTGGGCTATTTTTAAAGATTGATCAGGATTGGAATTAATTAAACTTTCAATATCATTGGAAAGATAATGTTGATTCATTAAAATCTGAGCACAAACAGTAGTATGGGTAGCACCTATAAAAAATAATAAACAAAGAAAATTAATACATTTCTTTACAACCATATTCTCTAGAATAAAATCATATTTACTTAAAAATACAATAGATTTATATATAGTTTAAAGTTTCTATTAAAAGCATAAAGAAAGAAAATAACCAAAACAATGTTTCTCAATTGGATGCCTAATAAAGTAAAACTACTAATATCAAGGTCAAATGTACTAAAATTAATAAAACACTTGGCAATAAAAAGACAATTTAAGCAGTATTTTAGAATTTACGACACGTTAAACAATATAAAAATTCCTGATTTTTAGCTGTCTAAAATCTGATTCGTGATTATAAAAAAATAATTTTCTACAAAATAAGAGACTTTTATTTCCTATTTATTTATGAGTTCCACTACAATTCAACCTTCCTAAAGTGCCAACTCAATTAACCGCTCAAAAACAAAAACAAATCATAGCAAAAAAACTCTTGAATCCCTTGTTCGAGATAAATGAATTAGTAATAATGCTGTTATTAAATTACTGCCATTATGGGAATGTCTGAAATAAAATAAAAAGATTAAATGGATATAAAACCTTATAAAAGTAAAGGATGCCCTTTGACTTCTTTTAGAAAAAGATAAACGGTTTTGGCTAGTACACTGGTCAAAAGTGTGGGTTTTGTTCGTAGCATGTTCGTACCAAGTTCGCAATTGGTTCGCAAAAGGGGGTGGTTTTGCGAACAAGCTGCGAAGATAACAGCAGGAAGTTAGGAAGGAGTGGGCCGTATTAAGTGATCAATTGGCAGATGAGTTCAATCTTAAAAAACCCGCTTTTGAGGTGGAAAGGGCTTTTTAAAGTGTATTTTTGAAAATTGAGACTTTCATTATGGCCAACTGGACTTACAATGTGACAAACTGGAGTTTCAACGCACTCAAATGGAATTTTATTCTATCAAATACTCCATTTATAGCCAATTAGTGAAATTATGAGACGTTATTAGCTTGTGAAAGTCTATTCTTCTCTATATTCTATTCTCTTTCCTCTATTTTCTTTTCTCTTTTCTCTTTTCTCTTTTCTCTTTTCTCTTTTCTCTTTTCTCTTTTCTCTTTTCTCTTTTCTCTTTTCTCTTTTCTTTCACAAACAAAAAAACCCCCACTCTTTCGAGTGGGGGCCTTTCAATTTAGTTTGTTGTTTCTTGTTTAGTGATAAAAATTATCTTTTCACTGCACGAAGTGTTGTCACATCGCTACCTTGAGTTACAGTGATAATATAAACACCAGATGGGAAACGATCTCCGATTTGAAGACCAGATACTTCACTTGGATTCATATCACGTTGATCAATTAATTTACCTAACATGTCATATACTTTAATTCCAACTGTAGCTTCACTAGAAGTAGTCAAGTTTAAGTTAAAGTTTTCAGTAAATGGATTTGGAGCAACAGTTACTCCAAAAGGAGTAGTACTATCTTTAGCAATTACATCTGTAGTTCCACCGTCTGTTAAACAAGCATTGTAATAAACAACAACTGCTGTGTTATATACTGTTACACCACAAGTATTAGTGAAAGAAGCTCTGTAATAATTCGCTCCAGTTGCTGGGCTAGTTACAGTGTAACTAGTTCCAGTTTGTCCAGAAATATCTGTAAATCCTGCTGTAGCAGAAGTAGTAGACGATTGCCATTGGATAGCTCCATTAGAACCTGTTCCTATTGTCAATATTTTAACTACTGATGAACTTAAACAAATTCCGTGACCAGAGGCTCCAGTTGGGTTAGTTACATTAGCTACAATCGCTTTGGCAACTGGTGCTCCTGGAACTGTAATAGTTATTGGAGTTGTAGTTACTGTTGAACAACCTCCAATGGTAACAGAAGCTCTATATTGAGTAGTAGCCGTTAAGTTTCCTGTGTTTAACGTCGGAGTAACTGAAGTAGTTACATTAGTCCATGTAGTAAATGGAGAAACTGATTTTTGCCATACTATTGCTCCTACTGAACCAGACAAGGTTAAAGTAGTTCCTGTTCCAGTACATACTGTTGTGTTTGCAGCAGAAACTGTTCCTGCTGTAGCAGCAGTTGCAACGACAAACGATACTGCATTAGATGTTGCAGAAGAACAAGCTCCACTAGTTACTAACACTCTGAAATACGTATCAGCAGTTACATTAGATACTATATAAGTAGCAGCTGTTCCTGTAGAAGTTGTAGTGAAAGTTGGAGCTGTACCTGTAGATGATGGCGCATTTACATACGTTGTTCCACCATCAGTAGAGTATTGCCATTGGATAGTTCCAGTATTACCTGCCACTGCCAATGTTCCTGCAAGACCTGAACTACATACTGTTCCACCACCTCTTACAGTACCTGCAACTGATAATGGGTTTACAGTTACTGTTTTAGCAGCGCTGTAAGCAGCAGTACATGATCCACTTGTTACCATACTTCTAATATAGAATTTAGAAAGTGGTGCATAAGCAACTCCTGTCAATGTATACGAAGAAGTTGTTGCTCCACTAATATTAGTGAATCCTGCAGTAGCTGACGTAGTAGATACTTGCCATTGAATAGCACTACCTACATAAGTAGCAGAACTAAAAGTAAGATCTCCACCTGTACAAACAGTTGCTGGACAAGTAACAGTTCCTGCAACTGCAGTAGGTGTTACTGTTATTTCAACAACTCCTGAAAAAGCTGAACATGCACCGTTTGTTACTAAAGCTCTATACCAAGTGTTTACTGCAACAGCTGCTGCAGTATAACTACTACTAGTAGCTCCTGCGATAGCAGCCCATGTTGGTGTAGTAGCTGTATAATTAGTACATTTTTGCCAAGCAATAGTAGCTCCAAATGAAACTCCGTCTAATGAAAGCGTAGTACTATTTGTGATAGGTGCTGTTAAAGCAGCTCCTGTAGCATCAAATCCTGTTGTTTGTGGTTTACATACTGTTACATCTCCTCCAGAAATAGTTCCGGTAGTTGGAGGTGTACTTACTAATATATGAATAGGTGTTGTAGAATCTACTGATCCACAAGCTCCATTAGTAGCAACAACTCTAAAATAAGTTGCTGTTGTTAAAGCACCAGTTACAAAAGTTAATGCTGGGTTAGCAGCAGAAATAGCTGTTTGAGAATAAGCTGTTCCAACGTTAGTCCAACTTGTACCATCTGTAGAAGATTGCCATTGGATATTTCCAATGCTTCCTGCCGCTAAAGATAAAGTAACACTAGATCCTGAACAAGTTGTCAAAGCTGGAGTTAATTTGGTTACTGCAGTAATTGCAGCCGTTTTAGCAGCAACAGCAAGCTGTTGTAAAGTAATAGTAGAAGACGTAGCATCAGTACAAGTACCTCCACTAACTACTACATGATATCTTGTTGCTGTAGCCGGAACCGTAGCAGAAGTTCTTGTAATAGTTAACGTTGCTGTAGTAACTCCAGAATAATTACTATTATTTGTTAATGCAGTCCAAGTAGTTTGTGTACCTGTTTGCACATACCATTGGTAACCTAATGAAGAAGCTCCAGCAGCTACAACAGTAGCAGTAGCAGTAGCTCCAGTAACATTACAAATAGTTGGATTACTTGGTTGAGTAGTAATGTTAGTTCCTGTAGTTACAGTAGCATCTGCATCATTACAATCCGCACCAGCAGAAGTAACTGAATATCCTGTTGGAGTTGAAGCTCCATAACACAATGAGACTGCTGAACCTACTGTATAACCGTCACCGTCAGCATCTACATAGAAGCTTCCTGTATGCCATATTGCAGCATTAGTATCATCACAATCAGTTCCTGCAGAAGTAACTGAATATCCTGTTGGAGTGGTTGCTCCGTAACATAATGAAACTGCTGAACCTACTGTATAACCATCACCGTCAGCATCTACATAGAAACTTCCTGTGTGCCATTTAGTAGCATTAGTATCATCACAATCAGTGTTGTTGGTTACATAACCTGATGGTTGTGAACAAGCTTGTTGAGAAACAGCAGCATTTCCGTATCCATCACCGTCAGCATCTTGATAATAAGTAACAAGAGGAAGAACAGTAGCAGTAACTGGAGTTCTTGCAGTTTCACAATTTTCATCAATAGTAATATTGAAGAAACAGTTATAAGCATTAGCTGTAGTAGCAGGTGCCGTACTTAAATCTGAAACGTTTCCGTTAATAGTAAATGAACTAAAAGCAGCAGGATACGTTTGGGTAGCAGTACTGGTTCCTAATGAATTACTTGACCCCATACCATAAGCAGCCACTAATCTATAACCTGTTCCAACAGGAATAGTATAGTTAAGTGTTACTGTTTGAGAAACTGAATTGGCAGTTCCTGTATTTAATGTTGGAGTAAATGTTACATCCGAAGTACCTGACACTATGTTTCCTGTATTATCATATAGTCTGATAGTAATAGGAGTAAGAGCAGCAACAGTATTTTTTGGATATACAGTAACTGTTTTTAATTTAAAAGCTCTAGTAGCATCAAAAGACAACCCTTTATAGTTAGCCGTTGCAGTTGATGTTCCTGTTGGAGTTGTTTGACCCGCACTAGCAGATGATGTAATTGTAGAAGATACATAATAAGTAGTAGTTGCACTAACTGTTGGACCATAAGTTGTTCCTGTAGTTAACGCAGATCCACCTGTTGCAGCTCCATACCAAGTAAGGATACCTGCTCCTGAAGCAGTTAAACTGGCTACTCCACTGTTACAAACTGTTGCACCAGTTACAGTAGGTGTACCAGTATTTGAAATAGTAATTGCAATTGGTGTAGATGCTACTGGTGTACCAGCAGAACAAGACACATTACAAAGGTAACTAGAGTTTACTGTTGGATAGGCTACATAAGTTGCTGAAGTAGCTCCAGAAATGTTACTAAAAGTAGTTCCATTAGTAGAAATTTGCCATTGGTAAGTAACATTAGCTCCTACCGTAGCATTTTGTAAACTCAAAGTTGTTGGTGCTCCACCACATACACTAGAGGTAGAAGCTACCGTATTACCTGGAGTTGGAGTACCTGAACAAGAAGCTGTTTGAGCATAAGAGAAATAACCTCCGGTATAGCTAGTATACGCTGGAGCAGTTGTAAAAGTAAGCTGTGGAGACAATACTGTACTCACACTATTAATAGTAGTTACAAACGGAGTAACTGGATTGATAGTAGCCGTTGCACTAAAGTTAGGCGTAGTACCTGCAACAACATCATAAGTACCTTGATCTGAAGTCGCTTGTACTATAATATTAGAAGCCGTCATATCTGGAGCACCTAAATAAAGGTTGAATGATGAAGCTGTACCACCATCTCCACTAACACGAGTGATATTCCATCTTCTTGCTGCTAAATGAGAAGCATTAGCAGAAGTAGTTCCTGAATTGGAATTAATTGCCTGAACGACAAATTTTCCTCCTCCAGCACAACCTAACAAAGCAGGCATAAAAACACCACCATTACCTAAAGGCAACGATTTAACTTGTGTAATAGAACTACCATTAATAACGGAAACCTGAACCGGCCCATCTATATAAGTAGATTGGGCTGCTGTTGTATTAGCAAATGTTGAACCAAAACCTGGTACACTTGAAGAAGTATCATTCAAATTATCTGTTCCTGTAGTTAACAAATTAGTAGATGAGGTATGAAGTACTCCATTGGTCATTGTAACCGCAGGAATCCACATTGGAAGATTCAAAGTCACACCACCTGTACTTGTATTATTTATATTTATTCCACTAATATTAGCACTTGTTTTACCAGCTGTCAAAGCCCATAAACTAGCAGAAAATGTTCCGGTACCAGAAATACTTTGCGCTGTAGTTGTAGGAGCAACTGCGCCATTAATAAAGTTACCCATGTAAAGCGTATATGAATTCGAAGGAGTAAGCATCGTACCATTATTTACTAAATTACCTCCTAAATAAAGTGTTGTAGACGCTCCATATTGTTTAAAGGCACTTCCTGAGTTAATAGTAAAATCGCCTTGAACGTTCATGTTACAAGCACCATTATTTCCACTACCAGTCATTACATTCATGAATCTATTTGTACCATCAGGAGCATTAACAATTAAGTTTCCTAATGACAACAAACCTCCCACACCATATTTTTGGAAAATACAGTTGAATCCATACGTTAAAACAGATCCTTTTTGTGTAGAAGACCCATCTCCAATTTGCAACGTGTGACCTAAGCCAGCTTTATAATGATTAGGTGAATCATATACAAAAGCACCTGAACCTTCAAAGTTTTTAGCATAAAAACTCAAAGATAATGAAGATGGTGCGCCAGCTTGAATAGGTTGTGAGAATTGAATTGCTGTACCTGAAATACTAGTAACAACTGTACCATCCAATAGACCTGTACCTGAGACAACCATCCCTGGAATAATATTTGCATTAGCTGCACTCAAAACTGATGATAAAGAACCTGGAGAAACAGGGTCAAAAGTAATTGTTTGAGCCGATGTAATAGGATTTGTAGACAATCCTGTTACTGGATTCGATAAGGTTACTAAAACCAAACCTGATCCTAATCCTCCAAAATTATCTGAAGTAATATTTGTTATAACAGTTCCTGTTGGGATACCTGTTCCAGAAACTCCTTCACCTGCAGCTAAATTTGTATTTGCTGCATTGATATCCATTGTAAGTGTATTACAGCCATTAGCCATTGATGAAAATTGTAATGATGCACCAGTACTAAGAGCAGCTGTGGTTCCAGCAGATAAAGTAAGGGTTATTGCACCAGAGATAAAGTTAACGTTAACCGCTGAAATTTTTGTTCCTGAAGCAATACCAGTACCTGAAACATACATTCCAGTAGAAAACATATTAGAACCAGCACCATTTGCTGTCATTGATAATGTAGTAGAACCAGAGGTTGCAGCAGCGGAAATAGTATAAGAAAATGTTCCAGTACTTCCTGCTGTTGTTAACGTATATTGACTTAATGTAGAAGCGGTAAGTGCATCGCCAGAATTCACAAGTGGGTCTACAATTGTTATTTTACCTCCTGTTAAATTCAAATTAGAGGTTTCAATTTTAAAGATACTACCTCCAAAACCAACACTTGTTGAAGCATTGCCATTATCATTACCATCTACGATGATGTCTCCACCTGTATGGTTAAAATAACTGTTTTCTCTGTGTGCTACATAACCATTTACGGTTACAGTACCACCACTGCAAGTATACGTTCCATAGTTATCCAAAGCGGAATTGTTACCTGAACAACCCACTGTTAATGAACCTGAAGCATTTACTAAAGTACCACCATTATTAATCAATACGTTTCCTGCAACAGCTGTACCACTCACGGTTACTGTGTGTCCAGAGGCAATGATTACCGTTTGACAAGCTGTTGGAACAACTCCTCCAACCCATGTTGAACCGCTAGTCCACGCTCCTGTTGTAGCAGAGGTAACTGCTCCCGAAGTAGAAACCATAGAAGAAGATCCTGTTCCTAAATAAAACGGAGCAGCTGTTAATGAAGAAAATGGAATTCCAGTTCTAAAAGCAAACGGAGTAGTTGTTCCATTTTGATGTGTCCCTGCTAAAGATGCTGAAGCACCCATTATATGAGAAGTTCCATCTTTTGCAACATATCCTCCTGTAGCATAGGCTCCAATTCTAAAGGTATTTGTAGTTGCATTTGGAGTGAACGTAATTGCAGATCCAGTACCTGATGTATTACTGTTTGGTGTTGAAATCGCCCAGTTTCCATCATATCTATTATTTACTGTATAAGCACCATCAGTAACTGATAATCCTGTAGTAACCGTACTTGCATCAGTATACGTAACCGCTACCTCACCCGCCGTTGCAGGAGCTGCATCTGGATATACTAAAGCCCAACGGCTATTTCCATTACTATCTAGCAATTGATAAATTGTACCCCAAGAATTGGTAATCCCAAAAGGAAAATCAACTCCTGCAGGAACTACAGTTGTATAATTACCTTGAATCCATTTAGAAACAGTTCCGCCAATAAATCCAGTTCCAGGAGTTGGCGTTTCAGTAATAGCGCCATAATTACCAATAGTGATTTTATTCGTTCCTAATGCTATTCTACCAGTAGAATTTAAAAACTTAGTACTGATTTTAACATTGTTGGCATTCCAACTAATGTTAGGTGTTGCAGTACTCGTATTTGTGATTTGCAAATTAGCAATTACATTTTGCGTATTTGTTGTATTACTAGTTGTAGCATTTGTTCCTCCTATAAAACTTGAACCATCTACCGTTACCGTTTGAAGTGTAGAACCGTTTAAATTCAATACAGCAGAATAAGAAGTATAAGCAGGATTAGTAGTATCTAATCTTCCTCCAGAAACTACATTAATATCATGAGCTACAAATAATTTTTTCCCATTGGCAGGAATACCGCCTTCAAAAACATTAAATCTAGCACCAGCACCACTGATGTTTAAGTCATCATTAACCGTAAAAATATCTTGAACAGTACCTGTATTAGCCCATTGAAGCATAGCACTAGATCCCGCAATATTTACATCATATGCACCTGTGAACTTACAATCAATTGAAACTGTATTGTTGGTATTCACAATTACATTATCTGCTGGAGTTGGCACCGCCACATCCCAAATGGAAGCATTAGACCAAAGTCCAGTACCTGTACTATTAACATCTGTAGCGGCTCTTGAAACAAGTGAAATGTTATCAATAGCTGCAGGAGGCGTACTAGCTGCACCTGAGTTATTAGTCCATACAAAAATCAAACGAAATGTAGTCCCTGCAAAACTTGGCGGGATAAAAGCAGTTTGTTTTGTAGTTCCAACCTGTGAAGTATGATTAAAAGTTACCAAAGTCGCACCTGGCCAAACTGCAGTATTTAAGAACGGAGAAGTTACTTGAGTATCTGTACCCACAACTGATTGAGAAGTTGGAGCCACCCATACTTGCCATCCATTCGATGATGTATTTGGCGACTTCACGTCAAAAGTTAACGTCATCGCTTTTTCAGCACTAGAAACGGTTACATCTCTATAAAAATATATAGTTCTGTTTCCATTAAATCCAAAATAAGCATTAGAGGCTCCTCCATCATTAGAAACATAAGCTGCATTACCAGAAATGCTTGATGAAGTTGCACCAAAACTATACGTTACTGCTGTTGAAGATAACGCGATAGTTGGCTGAGACAGCGTAATAGTGGTACCACTTACGTTAGTAACATAAGTATTTGCTGCTAGAACAGCTGTACCCGAAGTAACAGCTATAGATTGTCCTATAACAATACCAGGATTAGCTACTGTTAACGTAATTGTCCCTGAAGCATTTGCTACAGTAGCCGAAGAACCTACAGCTCCTGCATTTGATCCAAAACCAAATGTAAGCGTTACTGCGGTTGCAGATGCTGCAGTAGTAGCATTCGACAACGTTAAAGCAGTTCCAGAAATAGCAGATACATACGTATTTGCTGCTAAAACACCACTTGATGCTGTAACCTTCATACCTGGATAGATAAGTGGGTTACCCGCTGTTAAGGTTAACGTGGTAGTTCCAGAAACTACTGATGCAGTGGATGCCGTAGTTGTATTAGAAACACCAGTTCCTACAACCCATTTCGAAGGGTTGACCCCTTGATTGGCAACCGTCCACCCATTAGCAGCAAAAGTGCTACCATTGTTAAACCCACCATCCCCCGCAGGGTTGATGATTGTCGTTTGAGCTTGAATACCTATGGAGGCAAACAATAACATCAAAACAACACCTAATGTAAAACCAAACTTAGTTGGCTTCACCTCTTTGTGCTTTCCGCCTTGCAACGAAAGAGACAACAAAAGACCTTTTAAAGTGTAATTGTTAAACATAATTAAAATGTTGGTTAATAAATAATTGAAATGCTAAAATAATACATCATTCCTTTAATAAAAATATATGTATTTCTAATTTACCGAAATTTTAAAGTTTTTTGACTAAAGTTAAGCAAATAATAAGAGGTTAAAAACACCCTAATAGCAGTATAATAGTGCATTTTAACTGATTTTTACCGAAATTTTAAAACATCTTCTATAAATAAATTACCATAGGAAAAAAGCAAGGAAAAAAGTGATTTTTTACGCTTTTTTGTAACAAAAAAGAACAAAAACCCTTCGAAAAAAGACGGAAAAAGAGGCAATAAATAGTCCTATTAAGAATACAAAAAGCATTAATAGACTTTAGAAATAGAAAATAATTGGAACTATAAACAAGGGGCATCCACCTTCAAAAACCGGTGTACCTATCCCATTTTGGTTACTATTTTTCAACCAAATTAAACAATAGAGTCTATACAGTTTATTGAACACTCCCTTGCACAATTAAAATTTCAGGTTCAAAGCCTCAATTTTGAGGTTCTGAACGTGAATTTTCATGTTATTAACCTCAATTTTCAGACA
>Ga0214164_1001905_pt1 | contig 11372 bp, 7 predicted proteins | sample TroBogepilimnion_13_FD_153003 | JGI IMG/M metagenome (GOLD analysis project Ga0214164, IMG submission 153003) | Freshwater microbial communities from Trout Bog Lake, WI - Practice 03JUN2009 epilimnion v4 | ecosystem: Environmental > Aquatic > Freshwater > Lake > Epilimnion/Euphotic zone ...
CCGCAGGTATCATCATTGCCCCGAGCGACCTTACCGACCTGTTGCCGGTATTTATGGCCAAGGATGTGGACTCGCTGATAACGCAGTTTGAGGGAAATGTGATTGAGAATGCAGGCGTTATTAAAATGGACTTCCTGGGGCTGAAAACCCTTACCATAATCAAGGATGCGCTGGAACTGATAAAACGGAATTACAATGTAGTTATTGATATTGATACTATTCCGCTTGATGATGCCGAGACCTATGAGCTATACCAGGCTGGAGATACCAATGGAACCTTCCAGTTTGAAAGCGCCGGGATGCAGAAGCACCTCATTAACCTGAAACCAGATAAGTTTGATGACCTGATTGCGATGAATGCCCTGTATCGTCCGGGGCCGATGGAGTATATACCCAACTACATCAAGCGAAAACACGGGTTTGAACCTATAAGTTACGATTTGCCTGCTTTGGAAGAATATCTGGGCGATACCTATGGAATCACGGTATACCAGGAGCAGGTGATGCTGCTGTCGCAAAGTATAGGGGGCTTCAGTAAGGGCGATGCCGACGTGCTGCGCAAGGCAATGGGTAAAAAGCAGAAGGCGGTGCTGGATAAAATGAAGGGGCAGTTTATTGAGGGAGCAAAAGCAAAGGGCCACCCTGAGGATAAGCTGCAAAAAATATGGACCGACTGGGAAGCTTTTGCCCAATATGCCTTCAATAAATCGCACTCTACCTGCTATGCCCTGGTAGCTTATCAGACTGCCTACCTCAAGGCCCACTACCCTGCCGAATATATGGCTGCGGTGCTCAATAACCAGAACAATATTGAGAAGATAAAGTTCTATATGGAGGAATGCCAGCGTATGGGCCTGCAGGTGCTTGGGCCCGATGTGAATGAAAGCCTCAAAGGGTTTGCTGTGGCCAAAGGGCATGAAAATGTTATCCGTTTCGGCCTTAACGCAATTAAAGGCGTAGGTGAGGCAGCAGTGGAGGATATAATAGCGGAACGGGAAAGTAATGGGCCATACCTGACTATTTATGATTTTATAAAACGGGTCAATCAGCGCACTGTCAATAAGAAGTCGATGGAAAGCCTGGTGCTGGCGGGAGGGCTGGACTGCTTTACGGAACAAATGCACAGGGCGCAATACTTCTATGCACCTCCTACCGACCCCATAACCGGACTGGAAAGACTGGTGCGATTTGGCAACCAGTTTCAGGCGAGTTCATCCATGTCTTTCAACAGCCTGTTTGGCGATACTGCCATGCCGGAAGTGAAACCGCCTATTATTCCTGATTGTGAAAAATGGAGCCTGCCGGAATTGCTGGACAGGGAGAAGGAAGTGGTAGGCATTTACCTCAGCGCTCACCCGCTGGATGGATTCAAATTTGAAATGGACAATTACGGAATGACCCCGGTAAGCGAACTGGAAGCCAACAGAGGCCGGAACATTCGTATAGCCGGGTTTGTAACCGATGTAGGGCATATGACCTCAAAGAAGGGCACTAAGTTTGGCAAGCTTACCATCAACGATTATTCGGGGCATTATGAAATAATGCTTTGGGAAAAGAACTATGTGCAGTATGGCAACTTCCTGGTGAATGGCCAGAAACTGATGATACAGTGCATTTATGATGAGCATAAGTTCCGCCCCGGTACCATGGAGCTGAACATTCAGAACATGATGCTGCTTGACGAGGTGCGGAAACTGCTTACCAAGCGGATACATATATCTTTACCCTTATTGAAAGTTGATAAAGCATTTGTAGATTTTATTGATGCCAATGTAAAAGGCCATCCCGGCAACACAGAAATGATACTGCATATAGCCGACTGGAACGGTATGGAAGTAAAAATGAAATCGCAGGGCCGGAAAATAGAAGTAAATGACGACCTGATAAAGTACCTGAATGATAATGAAGAAGAGGTAAAGTACTTTTTGGATAAGACTTAAGATAAATCAATCCAAGTTGTGCAACACTTTGAAAGTGTGGCACAACTATGTATAGAACTTACGCCACCATAAAATTACATAATTTAAATAACACCCTGGCTCCCACAATCGCATCAATGCTTTCTGTTGCAGGATTGCCTGACGATACTTCATTCAGGTCAAAACCTACGATTTCCCTGCCGCTATCATGCAGCATCTTGAAGAGGTAAAAAATCTGTTCTACCTCAAAACCACCGGGTACAGGTGTGCCGGTATTGGGGCATAATTTAGGATCAAGTCCATCTATATCAAAACTGATGTATACCTTTTGTGGCAAGGCTGTTATGATTTGCTGGCAGATAGTCTTCCAGTTTGCGCCCTCATACTGTTGGGCTTTAATGTCTTTATCAAAGAAAGTGGTTATGCGGCCATTACTGGCTTCAATTATTTCCAGTTCTTCATCGCAATAATCACGGATACCTACCTGCACCAGCTTTTTTAGCTGCGGTATCTGCTGTAGTGTATTATACATAATGGATGCATGAGAATAGGTAAACCCTTCATAGGCTATCCTAAGATCGGCATGGGCATCTATCTGCAATATGCCGAATTCACTGTGCATGTCCGCCAGCGCCTTAACAAATCCAAGAGGCGTGCTGTGGTCGCCACCTATAAGGCCTACTTTTTTGCCTGCCTGCAGCAACTTAAGGGATTTGTCGTAAACCCAATCGCACAGCATTTGTCCGGCTTCATTTATCTCCTTCATTTTACCACTGAGCAGTTCATTATCGGCTATCTTTTCGCCATCTGCCAGGCTCGATATGATCTGTTCCGCTTCCCTTCTCAGCCAGTCACTTGTATTCTTTATCTTGTCATCCACAGGCTGCATGTAGAAGCCCTTCTTCCAGCCATCCTTCACATCGGGATCAAAAAGATCAACCTGCATCGCAGCTTCGAAAATCTGCTCTGGTCCAAGTGCAGTGCCCGCGCGATAGGAAACAGTTACCTCCCATGGCACAGGAATTAAAACCAGTTGGGCTTCATCTTCACTGAAGGGCAACCCGAATATATTATTGGCTTTAAGCCCTACCGAATTAGGATCGAATTGAGAAAGGTCAGACATGGCGCAAAAGTAAGGTATTGATTGATAATTGGAGATTGAAAAGTGGGTAAGTTCACAGATTAATAAGTTGGCGTTTTCTATTTGTATTATCCTAAACAAAGTACTTTTACATTTTTGATTGATGAACCATGAAGCAGATTACCGCCAATATTTACCAGATAAGCCTGAGCATTGTGAATGTTTTTGTAATAGAAGATAATGGTCTCACTTTAATTGATACCGGACCGGCTGGCAGCTCAGATAAAATATTTGCTGAGCTGAAAAAGGCCGGCAAAAATCCTAATAATATTAATCGCATTATTCTTACTCACTTACACAGTGACCATACCGGTAGTGCTGCGGAACTTAAGCGGAAACTAAAAGTGCCTTTAATCGCCCACCCTGCAGATGCCGCACTGATAGAAAAAGGCCTCTCAAGCCGTTCGGGTAATGGCGCTCAACCCATGCAGTTAAGCCCCGGCGCTATAAACTGGCTGATATATCATGCATTCATCAAGCGCGCCCCTAAAACTATAGAACCGGTAAAAATTGATGAACTTATTAATGAGAATGATATGCTTCCGGTCGCAGGAGGTTTAAGGATAATTCATACCCCGGGCCATAGCGCCGGCCATATAAGTCTGCATGCAAAAAATGAAGGCGTACTTATCGCTGCTGATAGCTGCGCCAATTCAGCCGGCCTTGGTCTCAGCATTTTGTACGAAGACAGAGAACTAGGTATACAAAGTATCCAAAAAGCTGCATCCCACGACTTCGAAAAGGCCGGTTTCGGGCATGGAAAACTGATTATGAAGGATGCGGCAAAACAAATGAGGCAGGTTTTTGGAAGAATTTAGAACCTTGTAATTTAGGGTATACTTAAATAAACCAGAAGATTATTGGTTCTGGGTTTCATCTTCCTCCTTCTTTTTCTCCTTATACTCCATCTTCCCGAACTTATAAGTAAAATTAATACCAAACGACTGATAAGGTATCTTCCGGTTACTGTTCACTGTAAAATCAGTTCCGGTAACAGCAGTGGCCTGATTGGTATATTGGTTAAACGGATTGGTGGTGGTTACCGCAATGCTGGCTTTCTTTTTCGTAAGCACCTTCCTCGCAGCAAAACTATAACTGGTAAACGAAGGAAATTTGCCCTGAATCTCCGTTCTGGCTGAATTGAAATTACCAAAAAACTCAGCAACCAGTGTGCCGCTGAATTTATAACTGGCATTGATGTTGCTGCGGTAATTATAACTGCTGAAGGTTGTGCCCGGCACCAGGTTGCTTACTATATATTTGTTGAATACCTGAAAGTTGCCTCTCACTTCGAGTTTCTGGTTTACGGCTAATATACCAGAAATATTTATGCCGGCAAGTTGCTGGTTTCCAGCATTTTCATTGGTAGTAACTGTAGCATTTTTATAAATCGTATGCCCTATAGTTATGCTGTCGTAATTCAATATATAAGTTTGCTCATCATCCCGGGTATTCCGGTAAAAGCAGTTGATCAGTATACTGCTACCCTGCTCAAAAAACCGGGAGTAGGTCAGTTCAGCAGCATTGGTTCGCTCCGGTTTCAGGTAGGGATTGCCCTGCAGCAGGCTCGTAGGGTCGGTGGCATCTATAAAAGGGTTAAGCTGCCGGTAGCCAGCCCGCTGTATGCGCCTGTAGTAACTAGCCTTTATGGTCTGGTTCTTGCCCAGTTTCCTCGATACTATAATGGAGGGTATAAACGAGTTATAAGATGGCGCTACATTTCCTGTGTCTGTGGGTATCCCATTGTTGGTATACTCATCCCTTACTCCCAGCTTCAGGCTATACACATCCCACATCGGAAAGGTGAGCGATACATAAGCAGCATAAACATCCCTGCTGAAATTGAAATTATTAGTCTGGTTCAATTGGTAAGTTTCTGATGAAGTATCTAAAGCCGAGTTTTCGGAATAGCATGATATACGGCTGAAAGAACCCTTTGTGCCCACATTCAGTACCATATCCTTATCCAGCGGATGTGCATAGTCAGCCATTACATAGGTTTCATTATCCGTAAGTTTGTTGAGTCCGTTGCCGCCCGCAAAAGGATTGATGGATCCTGCCGAATCCTGGTATTGGTCAAACCACGTCCTGCCGCTGCCATTACTACCCTGCACGGCAAGGTTCAGTTCCTGCCCTTCTTTAGCCATCTTCTTCAAGTAATTGATATTCCAGTCTGCTGTTTTATACCGGAAAGTATTATTTGAATACCGTACCGTATTATCAACCGCAATAGGATAGAATACTGTTTCTGCCTGGTTGTTGGTACCATGGTTAGTGGTCCTGAAATTATTGTAGCTTACCGAGGCCGAAAGTGTACTTTTTTTATTCGTATTCCACTCCATACCCAGTTGCCCCCTGTATCCGTTTTTCTCCAGCGTACCGGGGCCGCTCTGCACTATTTCCGAGCTATCGATGTTTCGGGCAGAGTTGGTTTTGAGTTTGTCAGATGTATTGATTGTGGTTCCTTTCAGCTGGGCATTTCCGCTCAGCGAGGCGCTCAGGTCTATTTTGCCCTTACGGGCATGTATATTGGCCGATCCGTTGTTGAGTCGGGTTCCACCAGTTACAGCAACACTTCCGTTGATGCCTTGTGATTTATTGTCTTTCAGTATAATATTGATTATACCCCCTGTACCCTGTGCATCATATTGCGCACCCGGACTGGTGATGACTTCTATGCTTTTAATCTGGCTGGCTGGTATGGCCATCAGCGCCTCGGCCAGATTGTTGTCGAACATTGTTGAGGGCTTGCCGTTGATAAACACACGAATATTCTGGCTACCCAGAAGTTCCACATTGCCATCTACATCCACCGATACCTGTGGCACTTTTTTCAGAATATCGGTAGCTACGCCACCCTGGCTGGTAAGGTCCTTTTCTACATTATACACCAGTTTGTCCAGATGGTATTCCATAAAGTTTTTGGAGCCGGTTACGGTTACATCCTTCAGCAACTTGGTATTTGATGAGATACGTACATCACCGGAATTGACAATGATGCGTTTATCTGAAATTTCAATTCCTTCTACTATTTTCTGACCATAACCCAGAAAATCGACCTTGAGCAAGTATCTGCCCACTGGCAGATTATCTATTACAAACAGGCCGCCATCATCGGTTATCATTCCACCAGCCACTGTATTATTGTTAATTGCAAAACACGTAACTGTGGCATAGGCAATGGCACTGCCCGAAACGGAGTCTACTACTCTGCCTTTTATTTTTCCCGGGCCCGAAATACCCACCTGTTGTGGAAATGCCTGAAAGCATAAAAACAGAAGCAAGCAGGCACACAGGGTTAATTTCATGCGGTGGAATATCAGTTTTGGGGCAAAAATATAACAGCAAACTGTACAAATCCTGAATGTGGGTAAATGCTTTCTCCCCAAAATTATTAAAGTCAGGAATGGTCTGATGGTATACCATTTCCGGTTTAATAAAACAGTTAGAAGGGAATGAGTATAATTATAAAGCCAAAAAACGAATTTGTTATAAAACGGTTTGGACATGTTTCAATAAGATTGAAGAAATTGATATCCAACACAAGCCTTTATTATAGTCATGGATCCTGTTTTATCTAAATAATACTGAAATTTGTATTGTTTATCCTCCTTTTTATCATAGCAGCATTTTATTTTTCCAATTTCTGCCGATTACTTTTCCTTTTTTACATTTTACCCCTTACCTTTGCGCAAAATTTCACGGACTTTATTAGATATATAACTGATATTTATGTTGAATGTAGGTAAAATCAAACAGATCATCGGGCCGGTTGTGGACGTTTATTTTGGTAATGGCGGCAAGCTTCCCGAGATTTTTAACGCGCTTGAGCTGACCCGTGAGAACGGTGATAAGCTGGTGCTTGAAGTGCAGCAGCACCTTGGTGAAGACAGTGTGCGTGCGGTAGCGATGGATGGTACTGAGGGCCTGGTGCGCGGCACTGAGGTGCGCGATACCGGCAAAGCAATAGCCATGCCGGTAGGTGAGCAGATCAATGGCCGCCTCTTCAACGTAACCGGTGATGCTATTGACGGTTTGCCACAATGCGACAAAACAGGTGGCCGGCCGATACACAACAAACCGCCGAAGTTTGAAAACCTGAGTACTTCTTCTGAGATACTCTATACAGGTATCAAGGTTATTGACCTTATCGAGCCTTATGCAAAGGGTGGTAAGATTGGACTGTTTGGTGGTGCAGGTGTGGGTAAAACCGTACTTATCCAGGAACTGATCAATAACATCGCTAAAGCATATGCCGGTCTTTCGGTATTTGCAGGTGTGGGTGAGCGTACACGTGAAGGTAATGACCTGATGCGTGAAATGATCGAAGCCGACATCGTGCGTTATGGAGACAAATTCAAGCACAGCATGGAAGCTGGCGGCTGGGATCTGAGCACCGTTGATCTTAACGAACTCAAAGACAGTAAAGCAACATTCGTATTCGGGCAGATGAACGAACCACCCGGCGCCCGTGCCCGTGTGGCCCTTTCCGGTCTTACAGTTGCGGAATATTTCCGTGATGGAGATGGTACAGGTAAAGGTAAAGACATCCTGTTCTTCGTAGATAACATCTTCCGTTTCACACAGGCAGGTTCTGAGGTATCGGCGCTTTTAGGTCGTATGCCTTCAGCGGTGGGTTATCAGCCTACACTGGCTACAGAAATGGGATTGATGCAGGAGCGTATCACTTCTACCAAAAATGGTTCGATCACTTCTGTGCAGGCGGTATATGTGCCTGCGGATGACTTGACCGATCCGGCGCCGGCAACTACATTCGCCCACCTGGATGCAACAACCGTTCTGGATCGTAAAATAGCTGACCTTGGTATCTATCCGGCGGTAAACCCACTGGAGTCTACATCACGTATCCTTACTCCTATTATTGTAGGTAATGTACATTACGATTGCGCTAACCGCGTAAAACTGATCTTACAGCGCTATAAGGAACTACAGGACATCATCGCCATCCTGGGTATGGATGAGCTGAGCGAAGATGATAAGCTCACAGTGGCCCGCGCCCGTAAGGTGCAGCGCTTCCTGTCGCAGCCGTTCCATGTGGCTGAGGCATTTACCGGTCTGAAAGGTGTACTGGTGCCAATCGAAGAAACAATCCGTGGTTTCAATATGATTATGGATGGTGAAGTAGATGAGTATCCGGATGCAGCGTTCAACCTGGTTGGAACCATTGATGATGCGATTGCGAAAGGCAAGTTGCTCATACAGCAGGCTAAGAACTAAATTCGATAATTCGGCAATTTGATAATTTGATAATGCACTTGTATTGTCAACAAATTAAATTTCCGAATTGCCGAATTTCCGAATTGCCAAATTGTCAAATTATCAAATTAGAGAAATGCAACTAGATATATTATCACCCGAAAAAAGGGTATTCAGCGGTAAAGTTTATGGCATAATGCTGCCGGGTGTTGAAGGTTCTTTCGAGATGCTGGATCATCATGCGCCTATTATTGCTGCACTGGGCAAGGGCAAGATGAAGGTAATCAAGGAAAAGAAAACTGACCTTAATGCCTCCGGCAATACCGAAATGTATGAAATCAGCGGTGGTTTTGTGGAAATGCTTAATAACAATGCAAGCGTTCTGGTAGAAGATGCGAAACTGGTGTAGCTGATTTGTTGAAACATATTTAAGGTGCCGGGCTGAATGCCCGGCATTTTTATTTTATTCAATACCTGAAGTCCTTTGTCTGAATGGCAGGAATTCATTTGGCCCCGTTCTGGTTTTGTATTGCTGTTTGATTTTTGAATATAGTTCCTAAATTTGACTGATAATTTCACAGACGCATAGTGCTTTATCTTAATTCTTCCACCTTCCCGACTCTTACCACCGACCGCCTCGTATTAAGGCGACCGTTAGCGACTGACGACAGAGAAATACTTTCGCTGAGAAGCGATGCTAACGTTAATAAATACCTGGACCGTCCTATAGCCTCATCCATCCGGGATGCACAGCAATTTCTGCAGAAATTGAATAGTACAATTGATAATAATGAAGGAATTGCATGGGCTATAAACCTGAAAGGGGACACTACCTTACTTGGGGTCGTTTGCTTCTGGAATATTTCAAAAGAGACTGCAATCGCGGAGATCGGCTTTGAACTCACGCCCCGCTACCAGGGACGAGGAATAATGCTAGAGGCTGTGCTAAAAGCAGTGAATTATGCATTTACTACGATGAATGTAACTGCCATTGAAGGGTGGACCCATAAGGAAAACATATCGTCCATGAGGCTTATGGAAAAGTGTAATTTCTGCAGAGATACGGAGGCCGAGGCTAACCATGAGGGCCAAGACTATTTCGGCAACCTGGTTATTTATTCTTTGAAACAACAAAAAAATGTAAACCTATGATGCAGCGTCCAATACCAGGCGAATACAATCCCTATTTCCAGGCCTATATAGACCTTGTGCCCAAGGGCGATTTTCTTGACCAGTTATATAAGAATACGAAGTCAGCAACCGATCTGTTTGAAAAGATACCGGTTGAAAAACATAACTACCGTTATGCTGCAGATAAGTGGAATATAAAGGAAATGATCATGCATATGATTGATGTGGAACGGGTAATGTGCTACCGTGCCCTTGTAGCCTCGCGGGGCGACAATAAAACGATTCTATATGGCATGGATGACCACCTCTATGTTCTCAACGCTATTGTTGCAGGCCGACTGTTTAATGACCTAGTTGAAGAGTTCAAAGCAGTGCGCAATGCTACTGAAAAGTTTTTTGAAACAATATCAGAAAAGCAAAGCAAATTTGTTGCAAATCTGGACACTCAGCCAATAACCGCCCGGGCTTTAGGGTACATAATAACAGGGCATACTTTGCACCATTTAAAGGGGATAAAGGAAAATTATTTATAATTCAGTTTTAGCTGACTGTTCTGTCCGGGTTGGGTATCTGAGAGGCTTATCCTTATTGCAGCTGCCATAGCGGTAGTTTTATTTTGTGTTTATGGTTTGATGAAAACTCTATATCATTGCTCCGCTTGCTATCAATAATCAAAAAAACACAGCCAGTTTCAACTTTGCAAAAAACGGAACCCCGGGTGTATAACTTACCTGATCCACCGGTGTTTTTTCATTGTATAATCTTGAGGTATACTCAAACTGCGATTCATCCCACTGCTGATTGAAGAGATTCTCTATAGCAATTCCAACTTCATATCTTTTACGGGTATAATTCAATGCCAGGTCGGTGATAAAATAGCCACGCGCTGTGAGGCTATAATCGCTGTTAGCGGCCCTGTCGTGAAGGTAGCGGTAACTTATGCCTCCGCTTATGCCATTTTCAAACCTGAAATTAAGCGCTGCAGTGCTGGTTAAGGTTGGGGCAAGCGGCACATAATTATGGCCTGCTGCACTATCAGCAAAGCGGGGATGGGCAAGGTTCCAATTCATATTGGCATAAAGCCATTTGGTTATCTGGTAGCGGGCCGAAAAATCTATTCCTGTCCTTACGGTCTTGCCGCTCGGAGTTACCGGTCCTCCCGGTTGATTAACCAGGTCCTGCCCAAATGTAAATTCCTGCTGCAGGTAAAGATACCATAAAGCAGCATTTATATAAAGGTTGGGAATTGGCTTCCAGTTAGCGCCAAGATCGGCGCCATATGCAGCAGGGAGTGTTTCAAAGCCCTGGTTGCCTATTACCACCCTGGCATCATTGGAATGAAACCCTTTGCCTGCTTTAGCGTATAGCTGAAACTGATCATTAAAAATATATTCCGCACTCAGTTTCGGGCTTATTATTGCCTTTTGGGCATTGGGATTTAATCCGGTAAAAACACCTGTAGCAAAAGTATCTGCCTGTGGGGCCAGGTTCTGGTAAAAGAAATGGAAGTAGTCTAACCTGGTACCGGCATTAAATAGCCACCTGCCTTTATGTATTGTTTCATCTATATAGCTGTTTATATTTAACTCCCTGGCTTTGCCATATTGCAGGTAACCCAGAAATTGCCCGTTCGCTGTATGGTCGAGTTCGCTGGGATAAATATTATCGTACCGGAAACCTCCTCCGATTGTGGTAGTAAATGCAGCATCGCCAACAGAAGCCGTTTTTGAGATTTTACTGTTATAACCGCTCACATCCCGGTTATCGCGCTGACGGAATTCATCTCCTGCTTTGGGGAAGTAATAGTAATAAGTAAAATTACTGATGAGGTTAAAAAAGTAATGGGAATACCAAAACTGGTTATCCAAGGTCCAGCCATTTGTGAGATTGGTTGTGAGTTTAATGCTGGCATTGGTTCTAGTGGTATAACCACCCTGGGCTGTATCCAGCGCTCCAAAACGATT
>Ga0214164_1001907_pt1 | contig 11369 bp, 10 predicted proteins | sample TroBogepilimnion_13_FD_153003 | JGI IMG/M metagenome (GOLD analysis project Ga0214164, IMG submission 153003) | Freshwater microbial communities from Trout Bog Lake, WI - Practice 03JUN2009 epilimnion v4 | ecosystem: Environmental > Aquatic > Freshwater > Lake > Epilimnion/Euphotic zone ...
ATAAAGAAGTTTAGGTCTTTAGACGAACTGACGTTGTGTGTAATATTAAAAGAACCAAAAAGTGAAAAATATATTTCTACTCCTATTGATTTTATTTTCTAGCCAATTTTTAATAGCTCAAAGTGATTTTAATAAAGCTATTAAAGTTGAAATCAATCTTGTGAGAAAATATGATAGCGTAATCCATAAAGATTTTCTTCGTTATGAAATAGAAAAAGAGCAAAATGTAATAAATTCTGATTCTGTGAAAGTAAAATATTTTGACATAAGTATAGATGTAATAAATACTTCGTCAAAACCTATTTACTTGTGGTTTATGCATTGTTCGTGGTTTGATAATTTTGAAATAAATAATGATTATATGAATTTTGATGGATGGGGTTGTGATAAAAACAATCCACATGTAAAGGAAATTAAAGCTGGTGATAAGCTAAACTTTAAGATAGCTTTAAATCAATGTATTAAGTTTGACTATCCTAGCAATGGAACTATTTATGGACCGCAAGTTGAGTACACAAAATTAGGACTAATCGTAATTGGAGATATTTACCAGAAAGAAAGCATTAATGTGTTTGATTATGATTTATATATGAACGATAAAAGTAAAAGAATTATAATTTGGAGTAATCCATTAAAACTATTAGAGTACCAATCTAAACCATTGGAAATTAGGATACCAAGAAATAAATAATTGTAAAACACTACACACAACAGCTAAGGGTTCGTTGCAGCTTCAAGCCAAACAATGAAACCTCGTGAAAAAAGGTCAATTACATTCAACAAGTTGCCGAGAAAATCCCCTACTTCTTCAACAACCTGCTTTTCATTTTACTAAAAAACTCCGGTGTTACGCCAATGTAAGAAGCCAAGTGTTTTTGTGCTACTTTTTGTAGTAAGGTGGGGTATTTCTTGCACAATTTTTCAAAGCGTTCTTCGGCTGTTAAGCTTAAATTGTCCATCAGTCGTTCTTGGTGTGCCACTAAAGAGTTTTCGGCTAAGATTCTAAAAAAGCGTTCCAACTTGGGTATCGCTTCATACAACTGTTGTTGGTTTTCTTTAGAGATAGCCACTACTTCGGCATCTTCTAACACTTCAATAAAAAGATTACCCGGTTTTCCGGAAACATAACTGTACATGTCGCCAATCCACCAGCCTTCGCAAGCAAAGTGCAAGACGTGTTCGATGATGTTGTCATTGATGTTGAAGCTTCTTAAAATGCCAGAATTGACATAATAGGTATAATCGGCAATTTCACCCGAACTCAATAAAATGGTTTTGGTTTTGTAGTGTTTGGTTTCTGTTTTAGATAAAAACAGAGCTGCTTCTTCGGGAGTTAAAGAAATGTGTTTGGCGATATTTTGTAAAATGGATTGCATTAGTTCAAAAATACAACTTTTAAACTTTAATTTAGTTTCTTTTTGGAACACAGATTTAAGAAATTCATTAAATACGTTCATTCAGATATTAAATTCAGTTATAAAGAGAATTGTTTTGATGGAACACAGATTTAAATACGTTCATTCAGATATTAAATTCAGTAATAAAGAGAATTGTTTTGTTGGAACACAGATTTAAGAAATTTAAGAAATTGATAAAATATGTCCCTTCAAATATATAATTTAAGAGGAAGGAATTAATTTTAGAAACACAGATTTAAGAAATTAAACAGATTATTAAAATTTCTCTGATTTCTTAAATCTGTGTTCTAAATAATCATCACATCTAATACCTATTATTAAAATTTATCTAATTTCTTAAATCTGTGTTCCCAATAATCGCCATATCAAATACCGTTGTATTAAAATTTCTCTGATTTCTCAAAATCTGTGTTCCCAATAATCGCCATATCAAATACCGTTGTATTAAAATTTCTCTGATTTCTCAAAATCTGTGTTCCAAATAATCATCACATCTAATACCTATTATTAAAATTTATCTGATTTCTCCAAATCTGTGTTCCAAATAATCATCATTTTCAAAACGTATTTTTATATTTGAATCATGAAAACAGAGAAAGAAAAAATGTTGGCAGGCGAAATCTATTTTGCTAACGATAAAATTCTGATTGCTGAGCGGTTGCGTGCCAAGAAACTACTGCATAAACTGAACGTCACTGAATATCTAATGAACGGAAATGCGCGAAACATTCTCTGTGAACTGTTGCCTAATGCACACAAAAGACTGTATATAGAACCTCCATTCCATTGCGATTACGGGTATAATATTCATTCGGGTGAGAATGTATATTTCAATGTGAATTGCGTAGTTCTTGACACAATGGAAGTCAAAATAGGTAACAATGTGTTCTTTGGCCCTGGAGTTCATGTCTATACCGCTACGCATCCCCTGGACGCCGTAGAAAGACGCACCGTCGAGTTTTCAAAACCGGTTTCTATTGGTGATGATTGTTGGATTGGCGGGAATACGGTTATTTGTCCAGGGGTTACTATAGGCAATGGATGCACAATTGGTGCTGGTTCGGTAGTAACAAAAGATATTCCTGATCATTCTTTGGCCGTTGGAAATCCTGCAAAGGTGATTCGAGAATTGAACAAATAAAAAAACCTCAAAAGCAGATGCCTTTGAGGTTTGGTTTTATATGGTAAACCGTTTCAAGAAACTGCTTCTTTAATACGTTTCATAGCTTCCGTAAGTAATGCCTCGCTAGTAGCATACGAAAAACGAATGCAGTTTGCATTTCCAAAAGCATCTCCTGTTACTGTGGCTACATTAGCTTCTGACAATAAATACATAGAAAAATCATCAGCATTATTGATTAGTTTTCCACGTAATGTCTTTCCGAAATAGTAAGATACATCAGGGAAAACATAGAAGGCACCTTCTGGAACATTTAGTTTAAACCCAGGAATCGCTTTTACTAAACCAACTACTAAATCTCTACGATTTTTAAACGCTGAAACCATATCATTCAACACGCTTGGATCTGCATCTACAGCCGTGATAGTAGCTCTTTGTGCAATAGAATTGGCTCCAGAAGTTACTTGACCTTGCATTTTAGTACAGGCTTTAGCAATTACTTCGGAGGCACCGATATAACCAATTCTCCAACCTGTCATGGCGAATGCTTTTGCGACACCATTGACCGTTATGGTTCTATCAAACATCCCAGGAATTGATGCAATGCTGCAGAATGTTCCAGAGAAATTAATGTGTTCGTAAATTTCGTCAGCAACTACATAGATATTATCGTGTTTCAAAATAACATTTGATAAAGCTGTTAATTCTTCACGATTATATACAGAACCACTCGGATTGCAAGGAGAACTGTACCAAATCATTTTGGTTTTTGGAGTAATGGCTTTTTCTAATTGTTCCGGGGTGATTTTAAAATCAGTTTCCACTGAAGTTGGAACTTCAACAGGAATACCACCGGCTATTTTGATGATTTCAAAGTATGAAACCCAATAAGGCGCAGGAAGAATTACTTCATCACCAGGGTTAATCATACATTGTGCAATGTTGTATAAAGATTGCTTAGCTCCCGTAGAAACGACGATGTTTCCTGGTTTGTAGTCTAAATTATTATCGCGTTTGAATTTTCTGCAAATGGCTTCTTTCAAATCCATATACCCATCAACAGGCGAATAAGTAGAATAGTTTTCATCAATTGCTTTCTTAGCGGCTTCTTTAATGAAATCAGGCGTGTTAAAATCGGGTTCCCCCAAACTTAAACTGATAATATCTTTTCCTTGTGCTTTTAATTCTCTAGCCAATGCTGCCATTGCAAGAGTTTGTGAGGTCGTTAAACTATTGATTCTGTCTGATAATGGATTGCTCATTGTTGTGTTGTGCTTTGTTATGATAATTGTGGTTGTCTTCCTAAATCTCTTAAATGCGTAAAGTGCGAATAGATAGCCGCTCTAGTGGTTTTGAATTCGTAGTAAGGAAGATTACATTCCTTAGCCGTTTCTTTTACAAACTCAGCAATTTTGTTGTAATGAACGTGACTAATATTCGGGAAAATATGATGTTCAATTTGATGATTTAATCCACCAGTATAATAGTTTACTAACCAATTTTTAGGAGCAAAGTTGGCTGTTGTGTATAATTGATGTACCGCCCAAGTGTTTTCAATTTCGCCACTTTCATTAGGAATTGGGTTGTCAGTTTCATTAACAACGTGTGCCAATTGGAACACCACGCTTAAAATAACTCCGGCCGTGTAGTGCATTACAAAAAACCCTACCAACACTTTCCACCATGTAATTCCTAAAACCATAGGAAGTACTAACCAAATAGAGAAATATATAGCTTTGGTGATCACTAAAGTTGTCCAACGAACGACAGGCTTTTTGAATTCACCATAAGATAAATTTCTTTTTAAGTAACGTTTCATTTGAAGAAAATCAGTGGTGATTGCCCAATTAAAGGTTAATAATCCATATAAGAAAACAGAGTAGTATTGCTGGAATTTATGGTGTTTGTACCATTTAGCTTCTTTAGTAAAACGTAAAATTCTACCCGCTTCTAAATCTTCATCGTGACCAAGGATGTTGGTGTAAGTGTGGTGCAAAACGTTATGTTGCACTTGCCAGTTGTATACATTTCCAGCTAAGATATAGATGCTGCCCCCCATGAATTTGTTAATCCAAGAGATATTAGAATATGCACCGTGATTACCATCGTGCATAACATTCATTCCAACACCAGCCATTCCAACACCAATGACTACGTTTAGTAAAAGGTAGGTCCAAAAAGGCATGTTCATGGTTAAAAGAAAGAAGTAAGGTGTCAAGAAAATGGAAAACATAACCACTGTTTTCAAGTGTAATTTCCAATTTCCAGTTTTATCTATATTGTTTTCTTTGAAGTAGTCATTTACTCTTTTGTTAAGAGTTCTAAAAAATTTAAGATTGTCGCTTTTAGAAAAGACAGGTGCATTTGTATCCATAAATTATTTATGTAATTTGGCGCAAAGGTAATTATTATAATTTTTTAATAGATTAAAACGCCTCTTAAATATTAACTAAAAGTAGTATTTTTGTTGAAAATTCAATTTATGGAAGAAATTCTAAAGCAATTCCCCAATCTGACTGATAATCAGATACAACAATTTGAAAAGTTACAGCTTTTATACGAAGATTGGAACGCTAAAATAAACGTAATTTCAAGAAAAGATATTGATGAATTATACACACGACATGTATTACATTCCTTAGGAATTGCTAAAATAATTGAATTCAAATCGGGTTCCAAAATAATGGATGTTGGAACAGGAGGAGGATTTCCTGCTATTCCATTGGCAATACTATTTCCTGAAGTTAATTTTTATGCGATTGATATCATTGCCAAAAAAATAAAAGTGGTGAATGAAGTGATAAAAGCTTTAGGGTTAAAAAATATAAAAGCAGAACAAAAAAGAGCAGAATTGGTAAGCCATGAATTTGATTTTATTGTAAGTCGTGCGGTGACAAACATGCCTGATTTTGTTTCTTGGATAAAAGACAAAATCAAGCCAAACTCAAAGCACGAGTTGCAAAATGGAATTTTATATTTAAAAGGTGGTGATTTATCAGAAGAGTTAAAAGACTTCCCAAAAGCAACAGAATACAACTTAGCCGAGTATTTTTCAGAGGAATTCTTTGAAACTAAGAAAGTGGTTCATTTACCTTTGAAAACTAAATAAAAAAGTCCCGATTGTATCGGGACTTTTTTATTTATAATTCTAAAATTTATTTCAATTTTTTCTTTACTTCTACTTCTTGGAAAGCTTCAATAATATCTAATTGTTCAATCTCATTGTAGTTCTTAATTTGGATACCACAATCATATCCTTTCGAAACTTCTTTTACATCGTCTTTAAAACGTTTTAATGCCGTAAGTTCACCTGTAAATATTACGACACCTTCACGGATAATTCGTATTTTAGAATTTCTAAAGATTTTACCATCTGTAACCATACATCCAGCAATTGTTCCAACTTTAGATATTTTGAAAGTTTCACGAATTTCAGCTGTTCCAGTAATTTCTTCTTTCATAACTGGAGATAACATTCCTTCCATCGCATCCTTCAAGTCATCAATAGCATCGTAGATAATTGAATAATTTCTGATGTCAATTTCTTCTTTATCGGCAAGTTGACGAGCATTTCCAGCTGGACGAACATTAAATCCTATAATAATCGCATCGGATGCAGAAGCTAACATTACATCAGTTTCGGTAATGGCTCCAACTCCTTTATGGATAATATTAATTTGAATTTCTTCAGTAGATAATTTTGCAAATGAGTTAGAAAGTGCTTCAACAGAACCATCCACATCTCCTTTAAGGATAATATTTAATTCTTTAAATTGTCCAAGCGCTATACGACGACCAATTTCAGCAAGAGTAATATGGCGTTGTGTTCTAACGGATTGTTCACGCATCAATTGAGCACGTTTTACAGCGATTTGCTTAGCTTCTCTTTCATCTTCAAAAACGTTGAATTTATCACCTGCAGTTGGTGCACCATCTAAACCTAAAATAGACATAGGCGTTGAAGGACCCGCTTCTTTCATGCTATTCCCTCTCTCATCATACATGGCCTTAACCTTTCCGTGGTTTTTACCAGCCAATACATAATCTCCAACTCGTAACGTCCCTGATTGAACCAAAATTGTTGAAACATATCCTCTACCTTTATCCAATTGTGCTTCAACAACAGTACCTACAGCAGGTTTATTAGGATTTGCTTTTAAATCTAATAATTCAGCCTCTAATAATACTTTTTCAAGTAATTCTTTTACTCCCATCCCCATTTTAGCAGAAATGTCGTGTGATTGATATTTACCTCCCCAATCTTCCACGAGCAAATTCATTGCTGCTAATTTTTCTTTAATTTTTTCAGGATTAGCATGCGGTTTATCCACTTTATTAATTGCAAATATCATTGGAACACCTGCTGCTTGAGCGTGACTAATTGCCTCTTTTGTTTGTGGCATGATGTCATCATCGGCAGCAATTACAATAATTGCTATATCGGTTACTTGAGCTCCACGAGCACGCATAGCGGTAAACGCTTCGTGACCAGGTGTATCAAGGAAAGTAATTTTTTGTCCGTTATCTAATTGTACAGCATAAGCACCAATGTGCTGTGTAATTCCTCCAGATTCACCAGCGATTACATTTTCTTTACGAATATAATCCAATAAAGATGTTTTACCATGGTCAACGTGACCCATGACAGTTACAATTGGAGCTCTTGTTACTAAATCTTCTTCCTTATCTTCAATAATCTCTAAAGAATCTTCAATATCGGTAGTAATAAATTCAACTTCGTAACCAAATTCATCAGCAACAATTGTTAATGTTTCTGCATCAAGACGTTGATTCATAGTAACCATTATTCCTAACGACATACAGGTACCAATAACTTTAGTAATTGGCACATCCATCATGGTTGCAACTTCCCCAACAGTAACAAATTCTGTTACTTTGATAGTTTTACTACCTTCATCGATAGCTCTTTGTTCATCATCTGAACGTTGACGGTGAGTATCTCTTTTATCTCTTCTGTATTTTGCAGCTTTAGACTTAGAACCTTTTCCTTGAAGTCTTTCAAGAGTTTCTTTAATTTGATTTTTAACTTCTTCCTCAGTAGGTTCAACTTTTTGAACAATCGCTGGTCTATTTCCTTTTTGGAAACCACCACCTCCTGGTTTATTGGCCACAAATTTTCCACCTGCACCTGCTGGTCTATTTGCACCACCCGCAGCAGTCCCTCCAGGAGTTATAGGACGAGCTTCTCCTGGTTTTGGCGGAATTCTTTTACGTTTATTTTTATTAGCGTTTGGATCGGTTTTACTTCCGACATTTATTTTAGGAGCTTCAACTTTCTTTTTAGGCTTGTTGAATTGCGATAAATCAATTTTTTGACCTGTTAACGTAGGACCAGAAAGATTTTGGTATTGCGTTGTATGTGTTTCATCAATTACTGGAGCAACTTCAACAACAGGAGTGGTTTTAACAACTTTTTCTGCTTTTTTAGTTTCCAAAGCAGTTTCTTTTACAACTGGTTTTTCAACCGCTTTAGTAACTTCTTCTTTGATTTCAGGAGATTTTACTTCTTTAGACGCAACTTCTTCTGTTACTTTTGGTAATTCAGTTTTTGTTGAAGGAGAATTTTTAGTCTCTAACTCTATTTTTCCAACTTGTTTAGGGCCAGATACTACAGCTTTAGCTTTAATCACTTCAAGACGTTGACGCTCTTCTTCTAACCTTTTCTTGTCTTCAATTTCTTTTTCTCTTTCAAGACGAAGTGCTTCTTTTTCTTTCTTTATTTCTTCGCTAACTCCTTTAGACGCTTCTTTATTGCCTTTATCACCAGCAAATTGGTTTTGTAGAATATCAAATTCTTTGTCAGATATCTTAGCATTTGGGTTTGCATCAATAGCAATTCCTTTATCTTTAAGATAATCGACAGCTCTTTCTAATGAAATGTTTAATTCCCTTAAAACTTTGTTTATTCTAATATTTCTTTCTTCAGACATAAAATCTTTTATAAATTCTTTTTATTTTGGATTGAAAAATTAGTTTTCAAACTCTTCTTTCAATATGCGCATTACCTCTTGTATTGTTTCTTCTTCTAAATCGGTTCTTCTAGCTAAATCAGCAACATCTTGTTTCAATATACTTCTAGCAGTATCAAGACCAATTTTAGCAAATTCATCAATAATCCAACCATCTATTTCATCTGAAAATTCAGTCAATTCAACATCATCATCTTCGACCGTACTTCCTTCTCTGATAACGTCTAATTCGTAACCCGTTAATTGACCTGCCAATTTAATATTTTGACCTCCACGACCAATAGCTTTAGACACTTCTTCTAATTTTAAGAAAACTTCAGCATGCTTTGTTTCTTCATTTATTTTTACAGAAGAAACTTTCGCTGGGCTTAATGCTCTTGTGATTAATAAAGAAGCATTGGTAGTATAATTGATAACATCAATATTTTCATTCCCTAATTCACGAACAATTCCATGAATACGAGATCCCTTCATACCAACACAAGCACCAACTGGATCAATTCTATCATCATAAGAATCAACCGCTACTTTTGCTTTTTCTCCAGGAATTCTAACCACTTTCTTAATCATGATTAAACCATCGAAAACTTCTGGAATTTCTTGTTCAAATAATTTTTCCAAGAATTTTTCAGAGGTTCTAGACATCACAATTTGAGGCTTATTCCCTTTCAATTCAACACTTTCAATAATTCCTTTTACATTATCTCCTTTACGGAAAAAATCAGAGGGAATTTGTTTTTCTTTTGGAAGAACAATTTCGTTTCCATCGTCATCAATTAAAATTACAACTCTTGGACGAACATGATGAACTTCAGCAGTGTAAATTTCACCAATAATGTCTTTAAATTGTTTGTATAGATTAGTATTATCATGTTCATGGATTTTTGAAATTAAGTTCTGACGTAATGCCAAAATTGCTCTTCTCCCTAAATCTATAAGTTTTACTTCTTCCGAAACTTCTTCTCCAATTTCAAAATCGGGCTCAATTTTTCTAGCATCTGATAAAGTAATTTCTAAATGCTCTAAATCTAAATCATCATCTGCAACTACAATTCTTCTTTGCCAAATTTCCATATCTCCTTTATCAGGATTTATGATAATATCAAAGTTGTCATCAGAACCGTACTTCTTTTTTAAAGCATTTCTAAAAACATCTTCTAAAATAGCCATAAGCGTTACTCTATCAATAAGTTTATCATCTTTAAACTCTGAGAACGAGTCGATTAATGCAATATTCTCCATTATTCTATAATTAATTAAAATTTACTGTAACAACTGCTTCTTTTATATCAGAATAGGGTATTTCTTGTCTGTTTTGGACAGTTTCTTTACCTTTTCCTATCTTTTTAGGTTCTCTTGACGACCAAGACAACACTATATAATCATCATTTGCCTCTATCAATTCAGCTTTAATAGTTTTATTATTCACTTTGACAATTAGTGTTCTACCAACATTTTTTTTATATTGTCTAACTAATTTTAAAGGCGAACCAACGCCTACAGAAGCAACTTCAAGTGCATAATCATGTTCTTCCCTATCTAAATTATTTTCAATTGATCGACTAATATCAATACAATCTTGAAGATTGACACCATTATCAGCCTCCAAAGTTACAACAATTTTGTAAGTATCTGAAATTGATAAATCTATCAAAAACATATCTGGCTTTTCAGACAAAGCATCATTTAGAAGTTTTGAAACCTGCTCTTTAAATGTCATATTTTTATAAAAAGAGGGAAGCAGTGCTTCCCTCATTATTCCATTTTCGTTTAACAATGGTGCAAATATAGAATTTTTTTTTATATTAAAACCTTTGCCTTTTATATTTTTTTCTTACCTTTATCCTCTATTTAATAGACAATAACAAAAAATTTATCTTTTTAACAATCATGAAAAAAATTTTAATTCCTACAGACTTTTCTCAAAACGCTGAATATGCTCTAAAAGTTGCCGCACAAATTGCTAAAAAAAATAACGGTGAAATTATTTTATTACACATGTTAGAATTACCTCATCAATCGAGCGATGCTATTGGTAGTGGAACGGATATTCCAGAAATTATGTTTTTTAAAAATGCTGCTATTAGAAAATTAGAAGAATTAATGGATGAAGATTATCTTGACGGGCTTAAAGTTTCAGACATCGTGCAATTTGAATTGGCATTTGATGGAATTTTAAAAATTAGTCAAATTAACAATGTGGATTTAATTGTGATGGGTTCACATGGCGCTAGTGGTTACAAAGAAATGTTTATTGGTTCAAATGCAGAAAAAGTTGTTCGTAATTCTGATGTACCTGTACTTATAATCAAAAAAGAACAAGGAGATTTTGAAGTCAATAATTTTGTTTTCGCATCTGATTTTGCTGATGAAGCAAAAAAACCATTTGAAAAAGCAGTAGAATTTGCAAACAAATTTGACGCTACTTTACATTTGGTAATGGTTAACACTCCAAATAATTTTAAATCTACTTCTAATGCAGAAGAAATTATGAAGAATTTTGTTTCAGGTTTTAATGTAAAAAACATTGCAACGCATATATATAATGAAACTAATGTTGAGAAAGGAATTTTGAACTTTGCCAACACCATCAATGCAGATCTAATAGGAATGAGTACACATGGAAGAAAAGGTCTTTCTCATTTCTTTAACGGCAGCATAAGTGAAGATTTAGTAAATCACGCAAAATTACCTGTCGTTACTTTTAAAATATAATTAAAAAATTATTCAAACAAAAAAACCTCTCAATTACTTGAGAGGTTTTTTGTTGGTCTACAAGGACTCGAACCTTGAAAGACTGCACCAAAAACAGTTGTGTTACCATTACACCATAGACCAATA
>Ga0214164_1001911_pt1 | contig 11350 bp, 9 predicted proteins | sample TroBogepilimnion_13_FD_153003 | JGI IMG/M metagenome (GOLD analysis project Ga0214164, IMG submission 153003) | Freshwater microbial communities from Trout Bog Lake, WI - Practice 03JUN2009 epilimnion v4 | ecosystem: Environmental > Aquatic > Freshwater > Lake > Epilimnion/Euphotic zone ...
GCAACCGGCGGGCGACCGTCCGGTGCAATTTTCGGCGGATGCCACTTCACCTTACGGCGGCGGCGTCTTTTTGCTCGCGGGCAGCGAGGTTTATCGGCTGGCGGTATGTAATTCACTTCAAGAAGAATTGTCATTCTTGAGTGATTTCATGGCAGTTAAAATTTCAAATTCAGCCAGTTTTTTCCGTGAATCTGAAACGGTTGAATTGCCAATTTCGTTTGATATTAAATCCAGCGTTCCTCCCTTGAAAAACAACACTTTTGCCGTGCTGGATGTGAAAACCTCCCGTTTACTTGATACACAAGTTTATTTTCCTCAAGCCAGCAAAACAAACGCGCTAGTGCTTTTTCAAGTTGATATGGCTCCTGGTGAGAAGCGCGATTTTATGATTATACCGGGCAATGCTTTGCCCGCCGTCCCGCCGCCCATCGTGAAGACGATGGCGCGTTATGTGCCGGAACGCTTCGACGATTTTGCGTGGGAGAGCGACCGCATCGCGCACCGCATTTACGGCCAGGCGCTCATCAAGGCCGAGGGCACCATCAGCAGCGGCGCGGACGTGTGGATCAAAAAAGATCGCGGCCTCATCGTGGACACGATGTATGCCACGAAACATTATCACGAGGACAACGGCTCCTTCATGGACGATTATCGCGTCGGCAAAAGCCGTGGCTGCGGCGGTCTCGGCATCTGGGACGGCAAAAAACTTTACGTCTCCAGTAACTGGAAAACGTGGAAGCTCATCACCACCGGCCCCATCCGTTCAGAATTTGAACTGACTTACGATGCGTGGGACGCGGGCAATGGCCGCATGGTTTCCGAGGTGAAACGCTTCAGCATTGACGCCGGCTCGTGGCTGACGAAGGTGAGCAGCACGATTTCCAGCGAAGACAAATCGCCATTGACGATCGGCGTCGGCTTGGCCGAGCGCGCCTGCCCGACGAATCGCGAGGAATTTATCGCGCACGATTTGACCGAGGGCTGGATGACGTATTGGCAACCGGAAGATCAGCCCAAGGGCATTACGGCGGTGGCAATTTTATTGCCGAAAAATTCGGTGAAGGAATTCACCAATGACAATCCGGCGATGCCAGACAGTGTGAAGCATGCTTACGTGAAGGAACCAACGCATGAAGGTTATCCGCCCATCCGCACGCAGCTCGCCGTGACGCAGATGGAAGTGGGTAAGCCGCTCAGCTATTACTTCGGCGCGTGCTGGGATCGCAGCGGCGATTTTACGAACCACGTTCAGTGGGAAGATTATCTGAAGCGCTTCGCCGAACGCCGCGACCAACCGCTGACGGTGACGGTGGGGAATTAAAAAATAAATTGGTAGAGCCGCGCTGCTGCGCGGCTCAAACTTCGGCGACGCAGCAGCGTCGCCCTACCGATTACGATTTGGCCGCCGCAATGGTTTTCATCGCCTCCGCCGTGAGCGCGCTGATTTTCGCCCAATCTTTTTCCACGACTAATTTCTTTTCCGCCATCCACGAACCGCCGACTGCCGCGACTTGCGGAATCGCGAGATAATTCGGCAGCGTTGCCGCTGTGATGCCGCCGGTGGGAATGAATTTCACGCCCGTATGTCCGAACGGTCCGATGAGCGCCTTGAGCGCGTTCACGCCGCCGAAGGTTTCCGACGGAAAAAACTTCAAGTGCTTCCAGCCGAGTTCCAGTGCGGCCATGATTTCCGTCGGCGTGATGACGCCGGGGAACAGTGGAAATTTATTTTCATGCGCGGCTTTGGAAACAGTTTCGCTCAAGCCGGGCGAGACGCCGAATTGCGCGCCGGCGTCCACAGCTTGTTTCACTTGGTCCGCCGTGAGCAACGTGCCCGCGCCGACGATGGCATTGGGCAACGCCTTGCGGATGCGCGCGATGGATTCCGCCGCGCCCGCCGTGCGAAAGGTGACTTCGATGCAGTTCAATCCGCCTGCGAGCAGTGCTTCGGTGAGCGGCACAGCGTCATCTGGTTTCTCAACGACCGCGACGCAGACGAGCCGTTGTTGGAGCAGGGAATCAATGTTCATAATTGTGTGCCGGTCAGTTTCGCAAATTTGGCGACGGGTGTGAATACGATTTTGCTTTTTAATTTAACTGGTTGGATAAAAATGTCGTCGTAAAGGTGGTTGTCAGATTTTTTCCGGTTGTCATTGGACAAATAACCCGAGTCGTAGCAAAATAGATACAATATGAGCGATGAAGCCATGAGTAATTTTACGCCGCGTGCGCAGCAGGTGCTCGCGCTCGCGCGCAAGGAAGCCGACCGCTTGAATCACAACTTTCTCGGCACGGAGCATCTGTTGCTCGGCCTAATCAAGTTGGGGCAGGGCGTCGCCGTCAATGTTTTGCAAAGCATGGGCATTGACCTCGACAGCGTGCGCATCGAAGTCGAAAAACAAGTCGGCAGCGGGCCGGACCAGAAAATGGTCGGCAACATTCCTTACACGCCGCGCGTGAAAAAAGTCATCGCGCTCGCGCAGAAGGAAGCGAAAAATCTGAACCACACCTACGTCGGCACGGAGCATTTGCTACTTGGCTTGTTGCGTGAAGGCGACGGCGTAGCCGCAAAAGTTTTGCGTGCGCTCGATGTAGACATTGAAGAAGCGCGCCAACGTGTCTTGAAAGAACTTGATCCGAATTTTGCCGCGCAAGCTGGCGGCGAAGAACCACAACCGGGCGAACCGTCTCCGGAAAAAGCTGGTGTCGCTGGCGAAAAGAAAGGTGAAGTCAAAACGCCCGCGTTGAAGGCCTTTGGTCGTGACCTGACGGAAATTGCGCGCAAGGGCGACATGGATCCGGTCATCGGTCGCGCGAGTGAAATCGAACGCGTCATCCAAGTGCTTTGCCGTCGCACAAAAAATAATCCGGTGTTGCTCGGCGAAGCGGGCGTGGGCAAAACCGCCATCGTCGAAGGTCTTGCGCAGGAAATCGTGAAGGGCAACGTCCCGGAAATTTTGCTGACCAAACGCGTCATCACCCTCGACCTCGCGTTGATGGTCGCGGGCACGAAGTATCGCGGACAATTCGAAGAACGCATCAAGGCGGTGATGGATGAAATCCGTCGCGCGAAGAATGTGATTCTGTTCATTGATGAATTGCACACCATCGTCGGCGCCGGTTCGGCGGAAGGCACGATGGACGCGAGCAATATCATCAAACCTGCACTCTCACGCGGTGAAATGCAGTGCGTCGGTGCGACGACTTTGAACGAGTATCGCAAATACATCGAGAAGGACGCGGCGTTGGAACGTCGGTTCCAATCGGTGAAAGTTGAAGCGCCTTCGATTGAAGATGCCATCGCCATTTTGAAAGGTTTGCGCCACAAATACGAAGAGCATCACAAGGCGGAGTTCACCGACACAGCGGTTGAACAGGCCGTGAAACTTTCCGACCGCTACATCACCGACCGGTTTCTGCCGGACAAGGCGATTGACGTTTTGGACGAAGCCGGTTCGCGCGCGCGCATCAGCACCATGACGCGTCCGCCGGAAATCAAAGCGCAGGAAGCTGAGATCGAAGTCATCAAGGGTAAAAAAGAAAGCTCGATCAAGAATCAGGATTTCGAAGGCGCAGCCAAAATGCGCGATCAGGAAAAACAGGCGAAAGATAAGCTCGAAACGTTGCTCAAGGAATGGCGCGCGAAGGGCGATGAAAAACGTGTCGTCGTTGGCGAAGATGAAATTTTGCAGGTCGTCGCCAAGTGGACGGGCATTCCGCTCAAACGCATGGGGCAGGACGAAATGTCGCGCTTGCTTACGGTTGAAGTCGAGATGGAAAAAGTGGTCGTCGGCCAGCGTGAGGCGGTTTCTGCATTGTGCAAGGCGCTCAAACGTTCGCGGGCAGATTTGAAAGATCCGCGCCGCCCGATTGGAACTTTTCTTTTGCTCGGTCCGACGGGTGTGGGCAAAACGCTTTTGGCGAAGACACTCGCGGAACAGATGTTCGGCGACAGCAAATCGCTCATCCAACTAGACATGAGCGAATACATGGAAAAATTCAACGTGTCGCGGCTTGTTGGTTCGCCGCCGGGATATGTTGGCTACGAGGAAGGCGGCCAGCTCACGGAAAAAGTGCGGCGCAATCCGTATTCTGTTGTGCTGTTTGACGAAATCGAAAAGGCGCATCCTGACGTGTGGAATATGCTGTTACAGATTCTCGAAGAAGGAAAATTGACCGACAGCATGGGACGCATCGTGAATTTCCGAAACACGATTATTCTGATGACGTCGAACGTCGGCTCGGACACGATTCGTAAATCGTCCACGCTTGGCTTCGCGCCGATCACGGACGAGGCGACTTACGAAAAAGCGCGTGAACGCGTTTTGGAGGAAGCGAAGAAAACGTTCCGCCCGGAATTTTTGAACCGGCTCGACGACTTGATTGTGTTCCGCACATTCACGAAGCCCGACCTCATTGCGATTTTGAGCTTGGAAGTGGAAAAAGTTTTGGAACGTTTGCGCAAGAAAAACCTCCGGCTCGAATTGGACGACAAGGCGAAAGATTTGCTCGTCGAAAAAGGCTACGACCCGCAATACGGTGCGCGTCCGATGCGTCGCGCAGTCGAGCGTTTCTTTGAAGATCCACTCGCTGAGGAAATCCTCAAAGGCGTGCTCACGGAAGGCGGCTTGATACAGGTCACCGCCGACAAAGATAAGTTGCTCTTTAATCAAAAGCCGGCGGCAACCGAAGGTGCGGTTGCCAATTAAGGCAAAGTTGCATTTCAAGCCGCGTTGAAAAACGCGGCTTTTTTGTTGGCGAAATTTCTCCACAGATTTTACGCTGTCGCACACATGAAAGGCATAATCCTTGCCGGCGGCGCCGGCTCCCGGCTGTATCCGCTCACTCTTGTCGCGAGCAAACAGCTCCAGCCGGTTTTTGACAAACCGATGGTTTACTATCCGCTCACGACACTTATCGAGGGCGGCATTCGCGAACTGTGCCTCATCTCTACGCCGCACGATTTGCCGCGTTTTAAACAACTACTTGGTGACGGCTCGCAATTTGGTGTGACCATCGAATATCGCGAACAGGCGAAACCGGCGGGCATCGCGCAGGCATTTCTCATCGCGGAAAGTTTCATCGGCAAGGACAACGTGACGCTGATCCTCGGTGACAATATTTTTTACGGCGGCGATTCTTTTTATCGCGCGTTCGCGGAATTCAAGAGTGGAGAAACCATATACGGTTATCATGTCAACGATCCGGAGCGATATGGCGTGGTGGAGTTCGATGCGGATGGTAAGGCCGTTTCCATTGAGGAAAAACCGAAGCAGCCGAAGAGCAATTACGCCGTTCCTGGACTTTATATCTGCGATAATCAAGTCGTGGACATCGCAAAAAATCTCAAGCCGTCCGCACGCGGCGAGTTGGAAATTACCGCTGTAAATGTAGAGTATCTGCAGCGCGGCGCGTTGCGTGTTCAACGGCTTGCGCGCGGATTTGCGTGGCTGGACGCAGGCACGAGCAGCAGTTTGCACGAGGCGAGCGCGTATGTGCAGACCATTGAAAAACGCGCAGGCATAAAAATTGGCTGTCCCGAAGAGGCTGCGTTCCGCCAGGGTTTCGTTAAGCTCGCTCAGCTCGAAAAAATTGTCGGCGCGATGCCGAACTGTGAATACCGCGCGTATCTGGAAACCGAAGTTGTAGCCGAGGCGAAACGCTTGCAAAAATAATTATGATCTTACTTCTTGGTGCATCCGGCTACATCGGCGAAGCGTTCGTAACGGAATTGCAGCAGCGTAAAAAAGAATTCATTCCGCTTTCCAGGAAGCAGGTGGATTACTCGCGATTTGATTTGCTGCTGGAATTTCTGCGTGCCAAAAAACCTTTGTTTGTCATCAACGCCGCCGGCTATACCGGCAAGCCGAATGTGGACGCGTGTGAATTGGACAAGGCTGGCACGCTGGTTGGTAACACGTTGTTGCCGCAGACAATTGCGAACGCATGCGCGGCGGCAAACATACCGTGGGGACACGTTTCCAGCGGCTGTATTTATTCTGGCGCGAAAGTTTCTGAAAATGGAATGATTCGCACGGAAAAGGATATGAGCAAGCCAGCGCTGCGCGCGCTCGTAGCGCAAGCGCCTGAAAAAATCCACGGCTTCACCGAAGCTGACGTTCCGAATTTTTCCTTCCGCGACCAGCCGTGCAGTTTTTATAGCGGCACGAAAGCATTGGGTGAGGAAGCTATTACGAATATTGGTCAAAGTTACATCTGGCGGCTGCGGATTCCGTTCGATGAATTCGACAACAAGCGCAATTATTTGAGCAAGGTGCAGCGTTATGCAAAAGTTTACGACAATGTAAATTCGATTTCGCATCGTGCAGATTATGTAAAAGCGTGTCTCGACACTTGGGAACTGCGTGCGCCGTTCGGCATCTACAACGTGACCAATCCCGGTTTCGTGACGACTCGGCATGTGGTGGAAACTTTGGTCAAAATACTGAAGCCAAAACAAAAATTTGAATACTGGGCGAACGATGAAGAGTTTTACCACCTTGCGGCAAAAACGCCGCGTTCGAACTGCGTGATGGATGTTTCCAAGCTGCTGGCGGCGGGTGTGAAGATTCGCGGCGTGGAAGAAGCGCTGGAATATTCGCTTAAAAATTGGCAGCCGGAATAAATTTTTACCATGAATCTACTCATCACCGGCGGCGCTGGTTTCATTGGTTCAAACCTGATTCATCATGTCATCGACGACGCGCGTGTTAGCAAGCTCGTTAACTTGGACTGTCTTACTTATGCGGGTCGGCTAGAAAATCTAGAGAAGATCTCGAAGCATCCGAAATATTTTTTTGAGAAAGTAGATTTGCGAGACAAAGCCGCAACGCTCCAAGTTGTCGAGAAACACAGCATTACACATGTCATGCACCTCGCGGCGGAATCGCATGTGGATCGATCCATCACTGGGCCGGGCGATTTTATTCAGACAAACATCGTTGGCACATTTAATTTACTCGAAGCGTGTCGCGGGTTTTGGAATGGAAAATTTGATGGTAAAAAGTTTCATCACGTTTCGACGGATGAAGTTTACGGATCGCTCGGTGCGACCGGATTGTTCACGGAAACGACGCCATACGCGCCAAACTCCCCGTATTCTTCGAGCAAGGCTTCGAGCGATTTTCTGGTGCGCGCGTATCATCACACATATGGTTTGCCGACGGTCATCACAAATTGTTCCAACAACTACGGCCCATTTCAGTTCCCTGAAAAATTAATTCCCGTCGTCATTCAGAGTGTGCTGGCGCGCAAGCATGTTCCCGTTTACGGCGATGGCATGAATGTGCGCGACTGGCTTTATGTGCGCGATCACGCCGAAGCTTTGTGGGTGGTGTTGCAAAATGGAAAACTTGGCGACACCTATAACATCGGTGGCCATAATGAATGGGCGAATATCCATATCGTGCAGTTGATTTGCGACACGATTGACGAGTTTGCGCCGCAGCTTGGTGGCAATTCTCGGTCGCTGATCACCTTTATTAAAGATCGCCCCGGCCATGATCGCCGCTACGCGATTGACGCGACCAAGATTCAGCGGGAACTCGGTTGGACACCCGCGCACAAGTTTGAAGATGGCATTCGCGAGACGATTCGCTGGTATCTTGATAATCAAGACTGGGTGAAATCAGTTTTGAAGAAATAATTATCTGAACGCGTTCGTCTGTCGTGCCGTCCAACCGTCAATTAAATGATATCTCATGCTAAAAAGTTTTTGCCGGTAATTTTACTGCTAAGTTGCATAGTCTCCACACGCGCTAACGAGGCGACAAATTCCCTCGTTTGGCAGACTGCCGCCGACAATGTCAGTGCCGATATTCGTGGCGAGGCGCTCTGGCCGCTGCTCACGGACATTGCGCACCAGACCGGCTGGCATATTTTTGTCGAGCCGGGGATTGACGCAAAAGCCGATGTGAAATTTTCGAATTTGCCGACGGGTGCTGCGTTAAGAAAATTGCTCGGAGATTTGAATTTTGCTCTCGTCCCCAAAACTAACGAGGCGGATCACCTCTACGTTTTTGCCACGACGATTCGCGCCGCGACGCAGCGCGTTAATGTCGCGACGACCAATAAAACCGAGGTTGTGAAGCACGTCGCCAATGAACTTATCCTGAAGGTTAAACCCGGCACTGACATTGACGCACTAGCGAAAGCACTTGGCGCAAAAATCGTCGGTCGCGACGACAAGTTGGGAATTTATCGGTTACAATTTGGCGATGCCGCCGCCACGGACGCCGCTCTGGGAAAATTAAAATCTGATTCCGACGTGGCGACGGTTGAATATAATTACATATTTGATCCACCGAGTGCGCCGCAGCGAATTTCCAATGCCCCCAATGGTCCGGTTTCGCTAACGCTCAATCCGCCCGGGGATTCAGGCAAAGTTATTGTTGGACTGATAGACACGCCGGTGCAATCGCTTGGAGCGGATCTCGACAAGTTTTTACTCAAACCAATTTCCATTGCTGGCGATGCGAATTTGAGCAGCACCGACCCGACGCACGCGACGAGCATGGCCGAAACAATTTTGCGCGCGATGGCGGCGCAGGGCGGCAGCACGTCCGCGCAAATTCTGCCGGTGGACGTTTACGGCAACAGCGAAACGGCGACAACTTGGAATGTGGCGCTCGGCGTGCAGGCGGCAGTGAATGGCGGCGCCACGGTTTTGAACATGAGTTTAGGTGGCACAAGTGAGAGTGCGATTTTGAATGATGTGATTCAACAGGCCGAGGCAAAGGGCATTGTGATTTTTGCGGCGGCAGGTAACCAACCGGTCGCTACGCCGACCTATCCGGCGGCATTGTCAGGTGTTATTGCCGTGGCTGCGACGCAGGGTAATCAACTTGCGTCCTATTCGAACTACGGAAGTTTCATTGCCATTGCGTTGCCGGGCGCGAGCGTGGTTTATCTTGGTAGTTCGGCATTTGTGGTGCAGGGGACTTCACCTGCTACGGCTTACGCTACCGGCATTGCGGCGGGCGCAAAAAGTGGCAGCAATCAGACGTGGGGACAAATTTTGGCGGCGATGCAGCAGAAATTTCCAGTCCCTGCGAAATAAAACGTTCACAAGAACAACCTTGCCCGCCGCGAGGGTTTTACTCCTGACTCGTCACTGCATACTTCAAGCGAAGTTTAGTGCGACTGACAACCGTATTTGATGAATGTGCCGAGAAATACGCCGACGGCGGCGAGGAGTAGCCACGGACTGCCCTTAAGCAATTCGAGGATGCCCCAACTGACGAAGAAGGCGAACAGCACGAATGTGAATATGGCCAGAGCAAATTTCATTGGCGCGCATTGTAATGAATTTGAAGTCGGACGCAAGTGGCTGGATTCTCCCAAAGATAAAATTAGATATCTTCGGCATTGAAACCAGATGTAGATTGTCTATTATGCGCGTTCCAATGGTTCGGGGCGTAGCGTAGTCCGGCTAGCGCGCTTGCTTGGGGTGTAAAAAACGGCACTATTGCCGGTTTTAGCTATGATTTGCAATCGCTGATTCGCTCAATGTCCACAATGGTTTTATTCGTTTCTGCTTTTGCTATGCTTGGTCGCGTTTGGCTGCAAAAAATGCATATAGTATAGAACAGCAGTATAGAAAAATCATTTTGAACTGTTTCAAATCCTCATGCCGCGACTGTGCTTTTGCTCGTGATTGTGCGTAAGCTCATGCTTTTGGGAGACGGCCTGCGTCACGCATTTATGGATGAATGCGTCCGCGACGCGGCTCAAGTCGTGGCCGGGAAATTTCTCCGATAAAAATTCCCGCACCTGCGCAGTCACGTCCTCCATCCAGACCTGCAACGTCTGTCGCAGCCCTTGCGTGAACGCTTTCAAAACCTCGCTCGCGTTCCAGCCTCGGTTCAAAATTTCATTTGTGCCGTGCGCCGGGAAATGCTCCACCACCGCATATTCGGCTCCGTAGGAGATTGGCCGGTGGCAAAAGTGAATGTTTTCCATGAGATCAGTATTCTTGTGCCATTGCTTGCCGTCGTCGGCTTGAATGACGTTCTCTTTGGGTGTGGGCTTGGCTACGATTCGGTTCGCCGCCAGTGCGATTTTGTCAGCGTCCCGCTCCAGACGCTCAACCGCCTCGCGGCTGGCGGGAAACTGCTTCAGGTGTTCAGCAAAGTGCCGGACGGCCTCGGCGTGAGCCTTGTCCTCCAGTTCGGTTGGGCGGCGGTGTTCAAATGGATTGGTCATAAATGCCTTATTCGGTTGCCAGCAGCTTCAACAGTTCGGTGCGCGGGACGAGCAGCTTGCCGCGCAACGCCCGGCACGGTTTGAGTTTGCCACGCTGGATAAGCCGGTAAACACTGAAATAATTTACGCCGAGCATATCGGCGGCTTCCTGCACGGAATACGCCAGCCGTTCGGGTGGCGTTGGGTTTGGCTGGGCTTCGGTTTGGGGAATGGTTTCCATGCGGTTCTCCTTTGGTCAAGATTCAGGTGCGAGGTCGTGTAGTTCCTGGGGAATGTATTTATGGACGGTTTCATCCATCGGACGTTTCCAATCAATCGAGGGAAACAAATGGACGAAATGAACGCGCAGGGCGGCGGCGATGAATAGCAGGTCGTATTCAGCGACACCCATCGAGCCGCCTTCAATTTTAGAAACGGTGCTGCGGGTGGCGTTGTGCCAGCCGGCAAGCTGCAATTTGACGGCAAATCTCTCCTGCGACCAGCCGTTACGCTGGCGTAGTTTCCTGACTTGCTGTCGAATCAAGTTCAGCTTCTTCATGGCAACCGAGTCAGAATCTCATGCAATTCGTTCTGCGTTGTTTCATTTTGAAACAAAATGCAGCCTCTGTTTTTACCGCAAATTCGTTGGGCAGGTTGTAATGATTTCATTACAACTTTTGCCCGGCATGAATTTGGTTTCACGATGAAATCAAATGCCCATTGCCGGTTGGCGGGCTGGTGGGTTTGCTCCCGGCAACCCATGAACGGGGGAATCGGTCGCCGCTGGCGCAGCGTGACGACGGTTTGTCGGTTCAAAGTCAGCCTGTTCATTTTTACTTCTCTGGTTTTACCGCAAATTTGTCATTGGCCAGTGCGGAAATCACACAGCTTTCTGGCCGCGATTTTTCTTCGGCCAATCTCGGAACGCACGCCGGCCAAGGCCGGAACAAAGTGTGTTCCGACAAGTTTCCCCAAGGCGGAAACGAGTCCGCACCTGGGGAAGTATTTTTGTGGGGTCATCGAGCCGACCGCAAACCGGCGGTCCAACTCTCACCAATGAAGCCTCAATTGAGGGGCGCTTTCGCTTTGCAGGCAAAAAACCTGGCCTATGGTAGGCGAAGATTTGACAGCATGGTGGCAGGGGCGTTCATCGAAAAATGAAACGGCA
>Ga0214164_1001912_pt1 | contig 11334 bp, 11 predicted proteins | sample TroBogepilimnion_13_FD_153003 | JGI IMG/M metagenome (GOLD analysis project Ga0214164, IMG submission 153003) | Freshwater microbial communities from Trout Bog Lake, WI - Practice 03JUN2009 epilimnion v4 | ecosystem: Environmental > Aquatic > Freshwater > Lake > Epilimnion/Euphotic zone ...
ATTATAAGCTCCAGAAGTAAGATTACCACTAGTATATGTTCCAGCTTGATATCCGAGTAATGTATTATAATTACCAGTAGTTAAGGCATTCCCAGCTTGTGTGCCCATAAAGGTATTATAAGAAGCTGTAGTGGCGTTTCCATTTCCTGCTACATTGTATCCAACAAAAGTATTATTAGTTCCAGTTGTTACTGTATTTGCTACTTGAGTACCAATAAATGTATTAGCGTTGCCTGCTGTAATAGCTGCACCAGTATTATAGCCCACCATAACATTATTATTACCAGTGGTAATACTGTCGCCAGATAATGAACCGAATAATGTATTGTAGCTACCAGATGTAATTGATGTTCCAACATTCCAACCAAACAAAGAGTTATTTGTACCTGTAGTAATACTTGTTCCGCTTCCGCTTCCAAAAGATGAATTATATAACCCAGAAGTAATACCATCAAGCGCATTTGTTCCAAAAGCAGTATTAGTTCCACCAAAATAACCACCAGACACACTGCCGATAAAAAATTGTGCAGAAGTTGTATTATCTCTTGCTGTATATGCATCTACACCCAATGATCCATCAGCTACACTATCTGTATATGTTGTTGTTGTATTATTTGCAATTGTTGTCAGAATATAATATGGACCAGCAGAAGTTGAACCTGCCTTAGTTCTATAAATTCTTCTTTGTTTAACATTAATAAACGGAGATATTGGAATATTTGTTAATGCAACAGATTGATTTGCTGGAGATGCAGTTGCAAAAGGACTAAAATCAGTTTCTGCATATGTTGTAATAAAAGTTACAACATAATAATATGTTGAATTTAAACCACCTGATCCTGTTGGAGTTGCCGTCAAAGCCGTTGGAGTTGTAACATAATCAAATCCAAGTGTTACACCATTTAATTGAATAGCATGTGTCGGTGTAGTGGTGTGAATTCCTAGTCGTTTATTTGTATTATCCCAAAACAAATTAGCGTTATCTTGTGCATAATTGCCTGAAGCACCAGCAAATACAATACTTCCTTGTGTAAATGTCGTAGAAGTTCCTGTGCCGCCATTTGTAGTGCCTAAAGTGCCAGTAACATTCGAAAAATCGCTCCATAATACATTCTTTGTAGATGATGTATAAAATTTGAGATTTGTGCCATCCCACCACAAATCTCCAGAATTTGGAGCGGTAGGATTAGTCCCTCCTGATGTTGTTAATTGAATTGGTGCATTACTGGATGTTGCCGCAGCAAAAACTACTTTTGAGCCAGAATTCATTGTACCGCCAGCTAACGGTAAATATGGAGCTGCACTTATTGCGCTAGAAATAGCATTATCTACGTATCCTTTATTAGTGGCTTGAGTATTTAATGTGGGATAAGCTGATGGTAATGTAATTTGATTTGTGAATGAAACATTACCTGTCCACGTTCCGCTGTAAGTAAAATCTATAGATAATGCGCCTGATAACGTAATGGGCGCATTCCCTGGTTGATCTGTTATTAAGCCATTTCCAGCAGAAATAGAAGTTACATCACCTGCGCCTTTTCTACCAATATATCGATAACCAGTGATTTGGAATGGTGCGCGTGAGCTTACTGTACCATTATCAGTATTTGCATTTTGAAATGTCAATACACCTGTTTGACAATCAAATAGCCATCCTGAAGAATCTGAAGATGGAATTAAAGTGCCAGTTCCATCATATAGCAAAATACCATAACCTTCTGTTGAAGGTAAAGAAGAACTATTATATTTATCGCTAATCCAATCTTTTAATCTGGATGCTTCATCAGTTTGCGCCGAAACAGTATTAGAATTAGAGGAAGCAAACCAAGTTTGTTGATTAGGAACGGATTGATCTTCAATTAAAGTTAAAGGAGTACTATAAACTTGAACAACACTTGTTGAAGAAACAGGTGGAGTGCCTGGGATTGCATCAGACCAGATTTCTGAAGTATGTACATTGATTGTAAAATCGCCCTTCTCATTATAAACACCTTTGCCAACGCTGTCTGTGACACGTTTATTTAATAATGTTTTTAATGCAAAGTCTTGAGAATTCCACATAATTTAGCTACTCGATATAGATGTAATTGACCTAACATTGGTCTTAAAAATAACAATAAGGCGAAATCTTCCAAGATTTCCCGAACTCAATGGTCCTGTTGTATACGTACCCAAACTATAATTTACTGTTGTGCCATAACTTCCTGTATTTCTTCCTCCAAAAGCTTTTGCCCTTGTACTACCATCTCTTACTTGTCCTAATCCATTTGTTGGAGTTCCTGCTGCAACTCCTAAATCAAAATATATATTATCATTGTCTAATTTTAACAGTATGTTTATATCACCATTGCCGTATGAAGATATATTTGTATATTGTAAATTACTAAATGTAATTGATCCAGTAGATGCGCTTGTTTTATAGATAAATCGTTGATATTCTTGATCTCCTGTAAATCCAGCGTAATCTCCTGAATCAGCATATTGTAACGTTCCATTTCTCACTTGTGCATTACCATTAACTAAAGTAGCTGTAGAATCCCAGCTAGTATTTGTATTCAGATTTATTCTTTGAGCTTCATCAAAGAATAAATCTGAAGTAGTATTACTAACAGTTCCATACGTGCATATAGCGTAGCTAATATTTGCTGTTTGAGTTGTAGAATTACCATTTGCTTTATACAAAGTAACATTTAAATATTTGTTCATTGTTGCTTGATTTGCGACATTTAATGTAGCTATTACATAATTTGTTCCAGTACAATCAAATGCATCATTGTACATGGGTACACTTCCAGGATTATATCCTTGCGTGTTCATTCCTATTTGAGAAATAGTAGCCACGTTATTAGCGTTATAGGCTCTATTAAAAATTCCTGAATCGGCAGCAAAACTAACTTTGAATTGTGAATTATATGCATAATATGTGATTCCACTTAAATATTTATAATAGACATTTCCTGTATTTTCTGATGCACTAGGGGAAACAGAAAATACAGGATTAGGATTTGATGCGCTATAAGCATCAAAATAATATTTAACTTTATTACTTTCCCCAGCTTCTGTATGTGACAATGTATGTCCTTCATACCCTTCACTAGTTTGAGTATATGTGATTGTTGCATCGGAAATTTCCCACAAACTATTATAAACACCTATTGATGTTAAACTTAATGTTCCACTTGTGTATGGAGTTGTATGATGCAAAGTAATATCAATTGAGTCTAAAACACTTCCAGATGGGTTTAAATAATTATAAATTTTATGATATAATTGTCCATAAGTAGAGGGAGTATTTGCATTACCTGATCTAAATCCGCCTGCTGATAAATTTGTTGTATTTAATACAGGGTATGTTCCATTTGTAATATATCCAGATACAGTACTTCCTGCTGTAGCTCCATCTGCATACCAAGCATTGGCAATTGTTCCTGATGGATAATTTGATAATCTTACGGTATATCCAGAAGTTATGTTGCCTAAATTATTACCTGTTAATAAATCCGCTTTAGCTGGTGCTAACAATTCAAGAACTTGATTAATTTCATTTACTGCATCAGCGGTTGTTGTTGTTGGTGTTAAGTCCAATAGTCCATCAGTGTAGCTACCGCCAGTAGGTGTTCCAATATATTCATATGATGTAATACCCCATGTAGGATAATATCCTCCCAAACCATCTGAGGCTATAGTTAATACTTTATTAGTATTAGAATCTATTGGCAATCTAGTAAAAGACGAGCCGTTATAATATATTAAATCGCCTTTGGTTTTTCCTGAGATTGTTAAATTATTTACATTAAAGGTTTGTGATAAAGCAAATACTATAGGTTGAGTAAATGTATTATTACCTGTCCATGTAAAATTATACGATTGATCAACAGAAATGTTTCCTGTGCTGGTGATAGTTCCTGTGGGTGTTAATCCATTGCCTACAGTAATAGCAGTAACACCACTACCTATATTAATCCAACCTGCGGATGTATATACTCTAAGAAGATTTGTACTTGTATTAAAATAAGAATCACCATAATTGGCGCTTATCGGATCGGTATTTCTATTGCCAAATCTAAACACAGAACTTCCCATAGACAAATTACCAGTCATAGGATTATTTGTTCCGTCTAATCTCAAATAAAAGGTATTTGCTTGAGTTGGTGTTAAAGCTCCAGTTTGAGCTAATGTTTCCCAGCCACCGCCTGTATATATTTTCAATATATTATCAAAAGTATTAAAATATATAGCGCCTGTTTGACCATTGGCTGGATCAGTCGCTGAAGAATATAAACCCAAGCCATAATTGCCGTTAGTTGGTGTGAAATTTAAATTTCCTGTCATTGTGTCGCCAGATCGCAACACATAAAATTCGGGAGAAATTTTAATTAGAATTTCATTACCAATAATTGAGGATGTGATTCCAGTAGAACCATCTACTGCTATAAAGATATCACCTGTTAAAGAGTTAAGAGAAGTGACAGCATTACTACCACTAGTTAAACTAGATGGATATTTACGTGATGGTACTATGTAAAAAGATGATGACACTCTCCGAACTCCTTATATTAAATGGAAATTATACAATTTCCATTTAATATTCATCTAATTCAGATGGTAAATATGTATCATCATCTATTGGACTTGTGCCCTCTTCATGATCTTCAAATAAAGCATCTTGAGAACTCATGTCTTCTTCTTCATGATCTTGCATAAAACTACTAAAAGCTTCATCTGCTACATCAACCCACTGATCAGGATTTGGCTCTGCTTGAATAGCATCTGATATTACAGATGCTAATTCTGGAGTTGAAGCTGATGCTAAAGCATTTACAGCAGCTTGATATTCTGAAGAAGAAGTTAAATCATCACTTATTTTAGCAATATTATGTATATGTTCTAAAAATTTAATTACCGCAAGTTTCCATACAATTTCTTCATGGTTAACATGATCTTGAATATCAGTATTTGATGCCTCTTCAATTCCAGCTATTTTTTTTAATAAACTATCTGTGAAATTTGCTTCTGCAAATCTTCCTTCTCGATCAAGCTTATTAGCCAAGTTGATTAAATTAACAACATTAAGTTCTTTCATATTTGTTCCTCTTAATAAGATTCGATCAACAGCCACGCTGACCATGTTTGACTATCATATAATGCATCAAATGTCATTTGTATCATAGCTCCAGCTTTGCCAGTTTGTCTATCAAATTTATCAACATAAATTGAATCTTGATTGATATTTAATATCAAAGGCTGCGCAATTATATATTCTCCATCACAAGTAACATTTACCTTTATTTGTCCTTGTGTTGAGGGGATTTCGCAGAATAAATCTAATCTTGCAAACTGCCAATATTGATTACCATAAGGTAATGGGACTCTTAAAGTTTTAATTTTAGCTTGAGGATTTATTCCTGAAAATAAACAAATGTAATGCATTTGTTTATTTTGAGTATTTGATGGGGTAGTACTTTGACTTTGTGATGTTAAAGATACTGTGCTTCCGTTTTTGCACATATATAAATCATTACCATCATACCATACATCTCCATCTTTAGGATTAGGTGGAGATTGTTTCACAGCAATGTTTAAACTATTAGTTTTAATTGAATCTGAAATTAATTGGCTGAAAGTATGTAAACCCAGCCAAGTCGGATTAAATTCTGAACTTTGATCTACCCATAATGCAGGAGTATTGGCATCTACTTCTGTAACAATAATACCCGATATTGGAGAAGATTTAATATTTGTAATAGCATATTTCCATGACGGCATTTGATTTTTGCCATTTGAACATAAAAACTTCATAGAATCATCAGTATTCAACACGCCTAATTGACTAGTATTTTGCATGACTATCAAAGAGCCAGAAGATTGATTTGATAAATCGACGCCAGTTCCTCCCAAATTAATTGGTAATATATTTCGAATCATTGAAGCTGTTCCGTCTATATCGGAATCAATATATGCTATTTTATGTCTTTTTTTATTATCTGTAAAGTATAATGAATCACTATATTCCATAGCTCCATTTGTTGATTGATTGATTAATGGCGAGGAAATAAATTTAAGTGGTGGATCATTTTTTGCAGATGTAACGAGTGTAATATTGCCTTCTTTGAATTCTAATGTATTAGGTTGAGGTATCCATGTTGGTATACCATTTTGAACAGAAAGAATATAAGATTCATATCCTTTAGTTGATAACGTTCCTAATGTATTTTTAGATGTGGCATAAAGAATATCTCCTGGTTTATATTTATTAAATCCTGTTCCTCCTTGCGCTGTATTCAACACGCCATTAATTAAAGAAGATGGCACAGATACATTATTTAAATTTCCATTTTGATCAATAGATAATAGATTATTAAACGATAGCCCATTAGAAGATATAGTTAAAGTAAATGTTTGATATTGAATATTTAAAGAATTATTTTGTTCAAAAATCAAAGCTTCGTTTAATTTAAGAGAAGGAACATTGAATTGTATTTGATTTGTTGAATAATTAATAGATGTATCAGTAACCGTATTATCATTTCCCCAGACTACTAGATTTCCATTAGTTCCCTTTCCTAATACTGAATCTATTTTGGTAAAAGATATTTTATTGTCTTTAATGGTTAAAACTGTCGATTCTTCACCTAAAGCTAGTGTATCAAGAACATTATCCTGTCTTGCATAAATTAATCCCTGTTTAAATGATCTTCTACCTGTGCCGCCAAATTCTATTGGTAAATATCCTGTAACTGATTCTTGTAAATTTAGATGTTGATATGTTGGTATGCCATTTAATACAGTTAAAACAGTATTAGAATCTCCTACAGGCAATCTTTGCCATGAGTTTGAATCAAAGTAAAGTAAATCTCCTTTACTTTGATTCGCAATTAACAAATCTTGAGCTATTAAGGGTGAATTTTGTGCCATGTCGATGCTCTTGTACATGATTAAAGGACTATTTAATACGTAAATAGAATTATATTAATATTCAAAATGTATGTCAAGTATGCCTTTAAAAACAAAATTATAAGAAATTAAAAAATAATTTCAACAAAAAGAAGGTAAGAAAATGTATAATTTAGAAAGGTATATTAGCATGCACTTGAGAACAAATATTCAAGTCTGCGCGACAATCGCGTTTTGCTTATCATAATAGGAGAAAATTATGCCAAAATACCCATCAAGTTTTATCAGCGGTGCAGCTCCTGGTATTCGATACCAGAATAACACTAGCGCCACAATGTATGTCACAGGTTATGGTGTTCAGGTGGACGCAAGTCTAAGTGGTTCTGCGAACATTGTTGCAGGCTCTGGACGAGAGATCAAAGACCTTACTTTATCTACTGTTGGTAACGGCGAATACCCTACCAATCAGCAGATTGGTACAGGTTTACTTACCAATCAGACACAGACCCTTGTTGACATTCAGACATTGATTACTGCTATCAATGCCGCAATGACCAATTTACAGAGTGCATATAACGTTGTCAACACTACGTCTGAAAAGAAATATGCCACTGACTTACTTACCGAAGGACTTGCAACATACAAGCGACGATCTCAAAAGTTCCTTGAGGATACTTTGCGAATCACTGGCGAATTAAACGCTGTTGATGGTAAAGTTCCTGCCGCGAGAACACACCCAATGCCTTCCGATCAAAATCGAGGTTGGTAATCAGATTATCGTTAAGTTACGAAAAATCGCGCAGTGTCTATTAAAAAGGAAGATTCCAATTGGAATCTTCCTTTTTAATTTAGTTTCTCCAAATAGAGCCTTTAGTTTTCATTCGAATTTTTAATTGTTCTGAAGATTCTTTTTGAATACGCGAGTTAACTTTCAATGCACGTTTGACGTAAAATCCGTTTTCGCCACTTCCATTATATCTGGCCCACATTCTTCGTACTGAATATGAACGAGAATTTCTAGAAGTTGTAGTTCCTCTACTCGCAAGATTGATGTTCCGTCTCTGTGATCGCTCTGGTAATTTGTAATATTTTCTAGCCAGATCATTTGCTCCTATTTCAATGTTTTGATCAATATCCAGTACATCCATATCTGGATAATTGTTCTTCCATGTGGCGCGATCAACTTGCATAATTCCTATGCATGGACGAGACTTCATATCGAACTCTGATTCGATACATGCAGTAGTAGCGACCCAATAAGGATCGATATTATTGTTGTGAGCACTTTTGCATATTGACTTTGCAATATGATGTGCATATTCCTTGCCTTTTTGGGGCCGATGTAAATATACTAATTGTGCAATTTTTCCTCTTGTTAAATAATCGTTATCTTTTTGGGATTTTTGATTTTTGGTTTGTTTTGTGATTTTTGTAGTTTGTTTAATTGTTGATTGAGGATTTGTATATTTATCGTTGGGCCTTAAACCAAGTGTTGCGATTAATAAAATCACTACACAGATTGTAGCTAATATATATTGTTTGTTCATTATGTTTACCTATTTTTCCCACTAGCTGTAGATTTACCAAAGGCTAATTTTTCTACGCAAAAGAAGTCAAGCTCGTCGGCAGACTAGTAGGCGACTAATCGGTACAAAGGCACAGTCCGCCTTGTACTATTCCATTTTTATCAAAATGGAAAGTTTTTGAGCATTGCTCAAAACGTTTTCTATATTTTTGAAGGTAGTCACCATCAGAAGATAGAAGAAATTGATTGAGAGTGAAGTTATGCCAATAAAAGATTATACTAGAAATCCACAAACACTGTGTTTTATATGTGGTCAATCTATTAAACCTTGGGCAGTTGTTCAATGTGATAACTGTGGGCGCAAATGCTGTCGTACTCATCGTCCATATTTTACTCAATACTGGACATGCCCAGATTGTATTAAAAATCAACAAAAGTTTACAACTAATATGCCGAGTATACCACAGAATACTCAAGCAAATACTCAACAAGTTTTCGCGCAAATGAGAAATGCCGAAAAATTGATTGATAATAACAGAATTTCGGAAGCCAATGAAGAAATTGTAAAATTGTTCATTAACTTGTTTGGAAGTGAATCTTAAATGAATATTCTTTTGCGACTCTCTCAAATTGCTGATGATCTTGAAGAAAAAGGCTTTGTCCCTGAAGCCGATCAAATTACAGGCATTATGGAAAATTTGACTAATAATGTTCCTCAAGAAACAGAAGCTGTCGAAACTTCTCAACCAGTTGTGGCACCAGAAAACGTTCCAGTTTCTTCTATAAAACCAGAAATTTATGAAATTGGAAATAAAATTATAGATAACATTATCGAAATAGCAACAATTGAGAATCCAAACGATCCCGTAAAAGCTGCTCTTCACAGATTTGATGAAATATTCGTTAATACTATTGTTAATTAATTGAGTCAATATTCACCGAGAATGGCGGCTAACCATTTCTCAACAGCCTCAACATCATCAGGTTTAGTTAATATTTCAAACCTGCGATAGGTTGGGCGTTCCCTGATAGCATCGATGATAGGCTGTGTGATACTAATATAAGTATCATATCGCTTTTCATAAAACTCAGCAGTGTCATCCCACCTTGTTTCCCATGCTATTTCGCCGTCAATAGATGCACATTGTTCTCCTTCGTCAGGAACACTACCCCTGAGACAATTACACTTAGGAAAAGATATTGCTAGATTTTCCTTGTTTTTAGCCTCTGTAGGGTCATTTAACAATGTAATCTCGTCACTTGCTCGATCTATTTCATAAAACGTAAATCCTTTCCTTCTAGGAGGATTTACGGCACTAAAAACTTTCTTACAAGTTACACAATTACGTCTATTTATTGCTGCTTTCAATAAATGCTCATATGGAGCATCCAAATGTACAAATGCACAAATTTCATATCTTTCTTCTAGAGATTCCAGTTGTGCAATGTTCCTTGGAAATCCATCAAGCATTACTATTGTTTTCTCATTAAATGCATCACACACCTGCTTTAGCTCATCAATCGCATGAAAAACTATATCATTTGTGAGAGAATCTGGTGCGTATCCGCCGTCTTTTAATGCTTCTCTAACAATCTCACCGAGTTCAGCATTTTGTTTTCTTACGTGTTTGAATACTTCTCCAGGAGAGATAATTTGTATCCCAAAATGTTCTTTAATGTTACTTGCAATCGTTCCTTTGCCTGATGCGGGAGGCCCAATAAAGCATATGCATTTAGCTGTAGTATCCATATCTAATAATAGTGGCTATTCTCCATTGTATTTCTTCGTCAATTCATCAAGTTCTTTCCATTCTGCTTCCAATTCTGGAAACATAGCTTTATATTCAGCAACTTTATGATTTAAATCAGCAATACATTGTGATGGAGGCATTTCATATCTGCAATCAGGACAATGTGTGCTTAAATGTTTTATCCAATCAGCCCAAGTAACTAAAACTCTTTGAGATTGAGTTCTCATAGTTGGTAAAAGCAATAAAATATGATCTCCAGTTTTATCGTCTTTTATAAAAAATTGCGTACCACATTTAACACAAAAACAAGATATAGTAGACATTATTCTCCTTTATAGAAATGCAATCTGTCCATCAAAAACGCTTCCATTTCATGTTCTTTTTGAAAGCTATATATACTTCCAGAACTTTCTGCTATTAAATGCATATTCCCCATTGTAAATGTTGGGATATTATGAACAGTCATCACATGTAGTGAATTATTAATTACTTGTTCTTTTGCATTTTGCATAGCGATTTCAAAAGATTCATCTTCACATTCTTTCATCCACACCTGAAAATTGCCATCGGGCATCTTTTGCGATATCCATATAGCAATATCAGGTGCTTCAAATACTGACACTACAGATTCTTTAGTATTTAAAATATGATTTATTTGAGCAACTTTATTTAAGTTATCTCCTTGTACGATCACTTTTAAATCCATGCTTTATCCATCCAGTATTTGCTTATAGAACTGACAATTAATGGATTAAATATAGACAAATCCGCGCTTTGTTTAAAGTCAGATTTTGGATATTTTTCATCGATTATAGCGATCAACGCATCGATTTCATCATAAACCGAATCCATATCTCTTTTTCCATGTTTAACATCAAGTAATTCTTGTGCATCATCTGTTCTTTTAACATGAAGTGTTTTATCGTCAAGCAGTTCATTAATCATTCTAGCTACACGTAATCCATGCATTAGCTGTTTACGTTTTAACTTGTTAAGTTCTTCTTCTCCAAGAATTTCTTTATCAGAGTTAAATCGCTCCTTTTGATTATGAGATCGTCTGCTCATACCGTTCCTAAAAATCTACTGAAATCTACATTTCAAGTATCTCTTAAAGTTCGAGCCTTAATCAGCTAAATCTGTTGCTCATCTTTTCAGATGCAGATT
>Ga0214164_1001913_pt1 | contig 11324 bp, 10 predicted proteins | sample TroBogepilimnion_13_FD_153003 | JGI IMG/M metagenome (GOLD analysis project Ga0214164, IMG submission 153003) | Freshwater microbial communities from Trout Bog Lake, WI - Practice 03JUN2009 epilimnion v4 | ecosystem: Environmental > Aquatic > Freshwater > Lake > Epilimnion/Euphotic zone ...
TCGTGTTTGTTGTGTGGTAACTCCAAACTACGAAAAAGGGGCGGCTTCGGCTACCCCTTTGATTTTTTGTCGGACAACAGTGGATTGAAAGTTGCCTCAATAAAACTGTGTTACGTACTTTTATCCCCTTGGTTTTATAACCCATCAATCAAAATGTACAATACCATTCTCACTTTGCACTCCCTGTTCCGTTGGCTGGTGCTGGCTTCACTGCTCATAGCCATCATCAGGTCATATACCGGATGGCTGAGCGGCCATGTGTTTACCCCCAAAGATAACCGGCTCAGGCACATTACGGCCACCATAGCACATATGCAGTTGGCGCTTGGGTTGTGGTTATATTTTATCAGCCCGGTTATTGATTATTTTCTGCACCATTACAAAGAGGCGGTACACATGCGGCAGATCCGCTTCTTCGGTATGGAGCACAGCCTCATGATGCTGGTAGCAATCATCCTTATTACAATTGGTTCATCGGCCGGTAAGCGCAAAACCACTGATAAAGCCAAATTCAAAACAATGGCTATCTGGTTTACCATTGCCCTGGTCGTTATCCTGATCAATATTCCCTGGCCGTTTTCACCTATGGTTGCCCGGCCCTGGTTGAGGCTTGGTGGTATCTGATCTGAATTGAAACGATTACATTTACCCGTTTCCTTTCTTACTTCACTAGTATCTTCTTGCTCATCTTGTGAGCCCCGTTTGTACAATTTACCAAATAAATTCCCGGCGGCACATTTACACTTATCTGCAGCTCTCTCCCTGGTATACACGCTGTTTCCAGTATTTTTTTTCCGCTGAGGTCAGTTACCGCTACCATAGCAGGGTCGGTATCAGACGTGTTGAATAATAATGAAAACCTGCCATAGCCCGGCAACGGCCATACCCTGAGTTCTGGCTGAGGCCGCACAACTTCGGGAGCCGACAGACCGCTGCAGGCGGGACATATCATCCTTATATTTTCATTCTGCACATCGGCCAAGTATATGTTTCCTAGCGTATCCACTGCCACACCATACACAATGTTTATCTCAGCCGAATCCGGCGGGCCGCCATCACCACTATACCCTCTTATTCCGTTGCCCCCGACAGTTGTAATAATTCCAGCCTTACTTACCTTACGGATAACAGCATAAATAAGATCAGAGAAATAAAGATTGCCATCCCTGTCTATAGCTAGTCCGTATGTGGATATGCGCGCATCAGTAGCAGGCCCGCCATCACCTGTATATCCAAAACTGTCAGTTCCGGCTATAGTATGTATGATACCTGCAGCATCTATTTTTCGGATCCGCCTTCCGTCTGTAAAATACAGATTGCCCTTATTATCCGGCACAAGTGCGCCGGCGCTGTATATAGCTGCCGCAGTGGCTGGCCCGCCATCACCGCTGTATCCATAAGTACCGGTTCCAGCGAGGGTCGTAATTACTCCCGAAGTATTGATTTTTCTGATCCTGCTGCCCACTTCACATATATACAGGTTGCCGCTTGTATCAACCGCAATACTGTTGGTTTGCCCAATACCTGCAGCAGTTGCAGGCCCACCATCACCTGCATCAGCCGCCCAGCCTGTTCCTGCAATTGTGGTTATGATACCCGCCGTATTTATCTTACGCACAAATGAACCTTGTTCGGTATAATACATGGTACCGGCATCGGTAATACTGTCGCAGGTAATGTACATATTGCCCCATTTATCGGTTGCAACACCAGTTGGCGAGTTAATACCTGCAGCAATAGCTGGCCCGCCATTACCGGTATTCACAAATGAGCCATTACCAGCTATGGTAGTAATAATACCGGTAATGTGGTTTACACACCTTATGCGTGCATTCCAGAAATCAGCAACCAGTATGTTGCCGTTTCTGTCAGCAGCCACACCGCAGGGGAAGTTTAACGATGCATCCGTTGCCAGCCCTTCATCGCCGCTATAACCTTGAGTTCCAGTACCTGCATAGGTAGTTATAATCTGACCTGATAAAGAACCTGAAACCAATAACAGGAGTAACAGGCAGCTATTTTTGAAATGTGTCATAGAGTTAAATTAATGCTTCAGTGTACTAAGGTACAATTTACCTGAATTCTTTGGTTCTCAGAAAAAATCATTTTAAAGTTTAAAGCCACTTTATTTTAAAAGCTTTAACCTGCCTCAACAATAAATACACCTTTTTACAAACTATGTGGTTCAGCAAATTTTATATATTTTTGAGCTAATATCCTGTGGTTCCCTGTTTTTGTACATGGTTTTACCAAATGGATTAAAACTTTCAGTTTCAGATGAAAAATACAGTTTTTACTACACTACTTATCTTATTCCTGGCCACTGCTGCCCATGCTCAGTTTATGTTCGAGGGAGGCCTTAATTATACCAATCTGAATGAAAAATCAGGCGGCACTAAACTAGCCACAAAATCTAAAGCCGGTGAAGCTGTCGGCATAGCTGCGGGCATATCATTGAGCCCTGCCAACCATGTATATTTCGAGCCGGGTGTTTACTTTGCATCAACCGGCGCCAAAGTTCCCGGCCCGCCAAACGGTACAATCCAGTTTAATACTATTAATATCCCTTTTAATATTGAATACAAATCGGGCTACAGGTGCGGTAAACGCTTTTTTTGCGGTATAGGCCCTTATGTAGCCGAGATCATGGGCGGCAGCTATAATTACGACCAGTATAATGGTATACCTGCCACCAGCGGAACCTATACCATCAGCCCCACCAATGGTTTTAATATTAAGCGGTATGAAGTAGGTATCGGCGCCAATATCGGCTACCTGTTCAAGCAGAATTTTTTCTTCCGGGCACATTACCAGATGGGCTTCACCAACTTGTATGCTATTGATCCCAGCACTAACTCTTTAAAGCAATCTGCCTTCGGGCTCACTATCGGTTATGCCATCCGTAGCTGTGGTGGCCGCAAGGGTAATGGAGGTTTCGGCACACGCGGTAATGACCACTGGCGGGGCATTAAGAAGCTCAAATGGTCGCGGCATCAGTTCGATCGCAGGCAGAGCATGCAGGGATTATAATTATCACGGGCCGGTATCACCCGTTTCTGGGCAATAATACCTCAGGCACGTTGGTATCCACCCGCTTATTGTATATGAGGCCGCTTACCGGGTAGCCATCCAGCGTGCCATCGGGCAGTGGCCGCATCAGTTCCACGATCTCTTCTTTGTTCAGGTTTCCCAGCCATTTATCCCTGTCTTCGGGGGCTATCACCAGTGGCATTCTTTTTTTGGCATTATGTATCTGTCCCAGCAGTTCATTGGCAGGGGTAGTAATGATGCTGAAGGTTTTGATTACCTCACCGGTTTCCTGGTTCACCCAGTTGCTGTATACCCCTCCCAGCGATATAGGGTTGCCATCTTTTGAGTGTATGTAATACGGTATTGTCTTATCCGGCTCAGGGTGGTGCGGCTCAAAAAAACCTTCTATCCATACCAGGCATCTGTTTCGGGTGATGTAAGATTTATAGCTGGCCTTCTCAAAAATATCCTCACTGGTGGCATTGAGGGTATTGGCATATTTTTTAGCCTCCTCCCAGGTCTTTACCCAGTGGGGTATCAGTTTCCAGATACCCGTCTGTACCAGTTTCGGCGCATCGCTGGTAGTAATGGGCAGAAAAGGCATATTAAACCCATCGGCATGAAAATAATGTTCATAGCCATTCACCTCAATGAAATAAGGGGCCAGGTATTCCTGCAGTTTCTCCTTAAGCGGTACATGAACTTTGTAGCACATAGCAGATTCAAATTTACTGAAAATCCCGATACCTCGGGGCAACTGGCCTTTCCACTAAAAATAAATATGCCTGAAAATTAGGATTTTCCAATTAAAAATCATATTTTTGTTCCAAATTTCATTATTAATTATAATTTATTAAACTATGAATAAATTTTTCTCCAATTTACCAAGAATTCCAGGCTACTTTATACCATAATTATACCCGAAATATACCTTTTTATACCTTTTTATACCTTTTTATACCTGATTATACCCTATTTTTCATAATAAATATTAATAATAAATATTTATAAACAATATTTTAAGTATAATAAAATAAGCAACCTATTTTCAATTATACCCTAACCTTAAAACATAATAATTCATTAGAAATATTTTTCACATTGCCACATTTTCACATTAATTTTCCCAAACAATTCTATATTAACTTTGCCGCTGATAAGGAGACTAAACAATCATTATCAAGCGTATAATGAAAGCAATGATATTCGCGGCGGGCCTGGGCACCCGGCTCAAACCATTTACCGACCATGCCCCTAAAGCGCTGGCCCTGGTAAACGGGAAAACCCTGCTCGAACATAATATTCGGTACCTGCAGCGGTTCGGAATTTATGAAGTCATTGTCAATGTGCATCATTTTGCCTCCATGGTTGAGGACACGCTATTTGAAAACGATGATTTTGGAAGCAATATCACTATATCCGATGAGCGCAATGAAATACTGGAAACCGGCGGTGGACTCAAAAAAGGAGCGCCTTACTTTGCCGGTCAGGATTCTTTTGTGGTCATGAATGTGGATGTACTTACCAACCTCGACCTTGGCCGGATGATTGATGCCCACAACATAGATTACCCGCTCGCCACACTTGCCGTAATGAACAGAGACTCCTCCCGCCACTTTCTATTCGACAACCAGATGCGCCTCTGCGGCTGGATGAATAACAAGACCGGCGAAAAACGCATATCGGTTGATAAACCAGGCCTGCAGCCATATGCGTTCAGCGGTATCCAGGTTTTGTCGCAGGCTGTATTCAACGACATCCCTTTTGAAGGTAAATTCTCGCTGGTAGACCTGTATCTGCACCTGGCCAAAAATCATACTTTGCGCGGCTACGACCATACCGGCAATATATTCATTGATGTGGGCAAGCCCGAAAGCATAGAGCAAGCCGCATACCTGTTTCAGTAAGTGAAACCAAACAGACATTAGAAATCGGCATTAGCGGTAATTGCGGCCTTAAAAAAGATCTTTGCAAATTGCGACTTTGCGGCTTTGCGTGAAATTTTTCTATGACGTTTTATTTTATCTAATTGATAAAACAGGTCAATGCATGATAACCCGCAGCACAGAGAGCGATCTTATATTGCCCATATGGTCGGTGTGCAACTGCAGAAAGGCTATATACCAGTCTATCAGCCTCATGCGGGTTGTTCCGTTCAGTTTTATGCTGCTCAGGGTTTCAAAATCAGCAGCCCTCAGCAGCACATCCAGGCTCATGGCATCTTCCTGGCTCAATGCGCTGGACGCCTTTTGCTGCACATCCGAAAATTCACCTTCTTCCTGGTTCAGATAAGGTGTATCAGCAGTATAATTACCCTTGATCGCAAAGCCCAATATCCTGCCACACACAATGATAAAATAGAGCGGGAAGTTGGCTACACCGGCTACTGTCATTTTATCCAGCGCTATGTAGTACCCGAAGGCGAACTCAAACAATGGCGGCAGTGGTGCATTTTCGGGCAGTAGCCGCAGCAATACCTCAACCGAGAAAAGGACTATGCTGTTTTTTACCACATCTTCCTGCAGGCCATTGTAAATATAGGCTGCCTGGTACTGGCTGATGCTCTGAATGTTTTTTTGCGGGTGGTGGTATACCACCAGTTCCAGCAAGGTGCCCGGCTGAAAAGCCCCTGCTCTGCCCTGTTTGGCTTTAGGGCTGCGCACACCCTTTACCATGTAGGTTTGCAAACCAAAATGGGCAGTAAATATTGTGGTAACAAGGCTGGTTTCGCCATACTTCACCGATCGCAGCACTATACCATTGGTTTTATGCAGCATATTTATTGCATGAACACTATTTTGCCGGCAAAGGTCTGTGAGCCATCTGAGCTGGAAGCAAAAACCAGGTAAACTCCGGTTTGCGGGCGGTGGCCTTTATAATCCAGACCGTTCCATACCGCCTGGCTGCCCAGCGCGGTGGTTTTATAAACAAGTTGGTCGTTGATATCGGTTATGCGCACATCGGCATTAAGAGAAAGGCCCCTGATGGCAATTGTTCCTGTATAATCCTTTGGAACAGGATTTGGAAAAATAGTAACATTGCTAACGGCTGAACTGGTATCGGTTGCAGTGCTGTGAAACGTAACAAGGCCCTGCGCCGATCCTATATACACATCTCCGGTTACCTGGTCTATGGCTATTTTAGTAATAAGGTTGCTGGGTATCGGGCTGTTATCAGTAGTAAAGCGGTAAATGATCTTGGAGGCATCCGGAGAAAGCAGCCATACCCCGTTATCCGTACCTATCCATTTCCGGTTTGCCCCGTCTACAGCTATAGATCTTACGCTGTTGCCGGCAAACAGATAGCCGGCAAACTGGTCGTACTGTACTATAGGCAATGTAGCATCACAAACAGTTGCCGACCCTGTATTCCCAAAAGAACAGTTGCTCACTATTCCAATTCCGTTATCAGTACCTATCCATATATTGTTGGTTTTATCTTTGGCTATACAATAGACGGTATTACTAGGCAGGTTGCCGGAACCCACACCGGTAAACAAATGATAATAACTGTCGCCCGATGGGTTGCCACTGAATGTTCCTGACGGATTATATACCACCACGCCGCCACCTGCCAGGTTCACATACCAGGCATTGCCATTATCGTCTATAGTTACCGGGCCTCCCTGCACACTGCCCGGCACATAAAATTTATACCAGGTGTTGTCTGCCGATCTTCTTACATATAGATTATGATAGGAAAAAGCCAGTGTCACCCACAGATTATCTGAGGCATCAAGTGCCAGGCCAACCACCTGGCGCTGTCCGTCTCCGAAATAGGCATCACTTGAGTCGAAAATAGAATTAGCGCCTAATAACTGGTGAGATCCATCGGCATTCATAATATACAATCCATATATAAATGAGCCAATATATACTGTTCCGGTGGACTGGTCTTTTGTGACGGCAACGGCAAAATTGAAATCATTAAAAGGTGGATAAATAAACCGCTCATATGAAGTCCATTTATCCGAATTATAATTGGAAGCGCAATGATAGTCTGGATTTACTACGTCCAGTTTATCGCTGATGCCTCCATGCACAACCCATACATTTTTATTATATGCATAAATATCAAAGTTATCAGGGTCAGAAGGGCCGGGAGGGTAATGTGTGTTGTTCTGATTTCGATTCTCCAGACCATAATATCCATCGGCTATCCATATTGAATTATCAGAAGTTTGAGTGGCCTGAAATGGCTGTCCGATATTTGTGCAGGAATCAATAATCTTAAAAGTGTTATCAATTACCATAACATCACCAGCATACTTTTTTGGCCGGAACTCACTTACCAGTAACCCGGTTTTACCACCATCAATATGCTCAATAATGGTAGTGTCATTGGTCTGAACTACTGTGGTAGTTACATAATTCAGCGATGTATCTTTCATATGATGATACACATTAACGTCATATGGCCCCTGCGGACAGGTATAAACCAATTGCAGCCGGTTGTTTACCAGGGCATAAACAGATTGGTAGTTGCCCACATACAACTGGGTGCCTACACTAGCTATAAAATTCAGCGAATGCGTACTGTCAATTTCCTGCCATACCTGGAAATTCTGCAATTGCTGGTTCGACTTTGGCGCTACATAAAGGCCCGTTTGCGTGATGGCGTAAAAATTGGTGTCGCAACCTATAAAACCATTAATTGGTACATTCTGGTTATTAATAACGAACTGATAGGTTTCCAGTATATTATGCGAATTCAGGTCTATAACCAATATTCCTACCGATGTACTCAGATAGGCTATACCGGCCTCACAATAAATCTGATTGATAGACTTGTTCCCGGCTATACTTTTTATTTTCAGGTCGGGTATGTTATAAAATGTATTGTTTTTAAACAAGTCAATATTTCCATCCGTATATGCAAGAACAGTTGTGCCGGTAGATGCATCATAACTTACTGCCTGCATCCCGATATCCGACATTCCCTCCACCTTGCTGTAAGGTTCCAGCTGACCTTTGGAAGGATTATAAGTAAAAAATGGCTGATTGCAGATAGTAAACAACTCGCTGCCATCGGTAGCAACGCCAACTGCATTATTATAGGGCATCAGCGATTCCCAATACCCAATTGGTTTATCCTGGGCAGTCAATAAGGTTGCTTTCACAGCCAGTAAAGTGAATATCAGGCAGCTTCTCCTCAAAAATAGCATCATAGTCTGGAATCTGTTATTAACATTTAACGCTAAGCGGCGTTCTATATTGTTTTGAATTTTTAACTTAAATAGTCAAACCAGCGCCGGTAAGTTACAGTCAGCTGTTTTAATGCACGAAAGTACCATAAATAGGCCACACACAAAAGATGAGTACTATCTGCCGGAAGGAAACAAGAATTAATATATTCAATCTGTATAAGTAAGAAATACAGGTGTAGTAAGCATTTCCTTCCCGTTTAAATTGATATGAATATCATCAAAATACAAGGTCACCTCTCCGCCTGAAAATTCCTTCATGAGTTGCAGAACCTTGTCTGGTATGCTGTTTCCTTTCGATGAAAATGGTCCATAATATTGGCCTTTCTTACCAGTGCTGCCATTTTTAACTTTAAACGAAACATCGCTCGACATTATCTGGCAATTATTATCAGGGCATCTCAGAACCGGATCCGCCATTATTTTTATTTTAGAAGCTGGTACTGGTTTCACGCCATCGCCCCGGTATCCCGAAACACTTATTACCGGTAATGTTTTTTCCTGCGAAAAAGAGATGATTGAAAAACCCACAACAAATAACAAGGTCAGTAAACCTATTTTACTGCAAATGCTGCCCGACGAAAGGTTGTTTGATATCATGAAGTTGAATTTAAACGTTCAGTAATTAAGGAAAAACATTGCTGAATCCCGAATCCAGCTACAATATAAAGATATAATAATCCATGCATTGAATCAAAAATAAGTATCCTTGCTCAAATATATTCTACATAATCTCCCTAGACGTATCTCAACCACCAACCCAGGAACAAAATCAGATCAGGTGGAAAAACCCGGATGGCAAAAAAACATCCACCCCGGATATTTAATTTCATACATTGCTCCCTTAAAACTGACTTTTGCACCCTACCCCTACGCGCCTTTGCGGGAAACCTTACCTTCTTATACTGGTTGAAGTTTTCATACTTTGCGCCCTTAAATCAGTACTTTGCACCCCGCGCCTCCGCGCCTTTGCGGGAAACCAAACCCACTGAATCCCGAAAATAAAAAATTCATAACAAAAATATTTGGTCAGATTCTTTAAATCACTACCTTTGCACTCCCCAAAGACCAAAAGGGTATTTTCAACATGCTGATAATAGATAGTAAAGATTGCGAAAACATTGACAAAGCGCTCAAAAAGTATAAGAAAAAATACGAAAAATCCCGTATTCTTAACCAGCTCCGCGACCGCCAGTCTTTCACAAAGCCCTCTGTGCGCCGCCGCACCGAAATTCTGAAAGCTGTTTACAAACAGCAATTGAATAACGGCGAACTCGAAGATTAATAATTTAGTAACACCCTAAATAAGTGTTATTTAAAAATAAATTTGTACCCGCTACTGTAAATTTCGTACATTTACAATAGCGGGTTTACTATGTTCGACGAAAGGCTAATAGAATTTATAAATTACCTGAGGTTTGAGAAAAGATATTCTCCCCATACTCTTACTGCTTACCAGAACGACCTGGATCAGTTCCGCACCTTTCTTCTGAAAAATTACGAACACACCGACCTCAGACTTATCTCCCATTTCCATATCCGCGGCTGGCTGGCCGGCATGAAGGAAGATAAACAAACCGCCCGCACCATCAACCGCAAAATATCCAGCCTCAACTCTTATTACAAATACCTGCTCCGGCTCGGCTTTACCGATAAAAACCCCGTGCGCATGCTCCATGCCCAGCGCCTGCCCGAGCGGCTACCCGTATACCTTAAGGAGTCTGAATCAGAGCACCTGCTCAAGGATGTAGCATTCGACCCCGGCTTCAAGGGCCTTACCGACCGCCTCATCTGCGAGCTGTTTTATGCCACCGGCATGCGCCGCAATGAGCTGCAGCAACTCAGGGAAACCGATATCGAATGGAGCCTCGGCCAGGTGCGCATCCTCGGCAAGGGCAATAAAGAGCGCCTGGTACCCGTTAGCAGCGCATTGCTCGATACCTTCAGGGATTACCTGGCCGAAAAACACAAACTGGAACAATATGACAACACTTATTTCTTTAACCTTCAAAACGGCGCTCCACTATATGCAGGATACATCTACCGGATAGTAATAAAATACCTGGGCCAGAGCACCACCCTGAAAAAGAAAAGCCCCCATGTGCTGCGGCACACCTTTGCCACGCACCTGCTCAATAACGGGGCCAACATTCAGGCAATAAAAGATCTTCTGGGCCACAGCAGCCTCGCTGCCACACAGGTATACACCCACAACAACATCGACAAACTCAAAGAGATCCACCGGCAAAATCACCCGCGCGGATAACGATTTTTTTTCACCACCCCGCAGGTAAATTACTACTGCGGGTAAAATGTAACAACTATGAATGTACAAATTCAGACCGTGCATTTCGATGCAGACAGCAGACTACTGGAACATGTAAACGCGAAAATTGAAAAGCTCAAGACTTTCCACGATAAAATCATCGGGCTCGAAGTCTATCTGAAACTCGACAATAAATCGCAGCAGATAAGAGATAAAGTAGCTGAAATAAAAGTACATGTACCCAAACATTCCTACTTCGTAAAGCACCAGAGCAAAACATTCGAAGAAAGCTTCGACCTGGCTTTCAATTCCCTCGTGTCGCAGGTGAAGCGATCGAAAGAAAAACAACAGGTTTTTAATTAAGAAACAAGAACTTTTACTGATGAAAAACGGGCTGCGCTGAAAAAGCAAAGCCCGTTTTCATTTTATACACATACTGCCTTAAAAAATTGTTGTCCAGGCTTTTTAGTGCTATCCGGCTTCAGTGGCGTTAGCACCATTTGAGTATAGAATATCTATTTAGCCTGCTATACCCCATAAAAAGCACGGACCTCTTTCCAAAACTAAAACCGGCAGGCAATGCCCACCGGTTATATATTCCCTTCAAAGCATAGAAGTGCTTAATCCTTCACAAACTTAATCCTCACCATCTTGCCGCTTGCATCACTCACTCCTATCAGGTACACCGCATCTGGCAACTGGTGTACATCCATTTGTTCCATAAGGTGTCCGTTTGTTACAGTTACCGGCCTTTCTGTCACCACTTTCCCCAGCTCATCATATATCCTGATAATGGCTGCACCATTATCCAGGTCGCTGGCTACC
>Ga0214164_1001920_pt1 | contig 11304 bp, 10 predicted proteins | sample TroBogepilimnion_13_FD_153003 | JGI IMG/M metagenome (GOLD analysis project Ga0214164, IMG submission 153003) | Freshwater microbial communities from Trout Bog Lake, WI - Practice 03JUN2009 epilimnion v4 | ecosystem: Environmental > Aquatic > Freshwater > Lake > Epilimnion/Euphotic zone ...
GCATAATATTTTGAAAGTCTAAAGTCTAAAGTCTAAAGTAATAAGTCTAAAGTCTACAATTATGGTGGTTGCTAAGGGTGAAAACAATTGAGCCCAATAGCTCTATAAATCCCAAAACAAAGAACATGGCCAAATAGATGGTCCCCCTTTAGGGGTCTGGGGTTTATAAACTCATCTTATGCATTATCCGCTCCAGATCTTCATCACTGTAAAATTCAATCACAATATTGCCCTTACCCGTCTTCTTCCGGTCCAGTTTCACTCTTGTGCTGAAGTGTGATGCCATATTATCTTCAATCCGCTTATAGGCAGGAGGCAGTTTTGCCGGTATTGTTTTAGGCACTGCAGCAGGCTTCTCTGCACTCATATCTTTTACCATTTGCTCCACCTGCCGCACAGAGAGGCCACGTTCCATAGTTTCCCTGAAAACGTAGAGCTGCTGGTCTATATGCTCCAGGCCAATTATAGCCCTTGCATGGCCCATGGTCAGCTGGTTGTCGCGCACAGCTTTTTGTATATCCGGTGGCAGTTTCAGCAGGCGTAGATAATTGGCCACTGTACTCCGTTCCTTCTTCATGCGTTCCGATACCTGCTCCTGGGTAAGGCCGCATTCATCCATCAGCTGGCGGTAGCTCAGCGCTATTTCTATAGCGTTCAGGTTTTCGCGCTGCAGGTTTTCCAGCAGGGCCAGCTCCAGCATACCCTGGCTGTCGGTGGTGCGCACATAAGCAGGTATATCGGCAATGCCGGCCATCTTGCTTGCCCGCACCCGGCGCTCACCCGATATCAGCTGATACCGGTTATGCCCCACCTTCACTACGGTTATGGGCTGTATAATATCGTGAAGCTTTATACTTTCCGAGAGTTCCTTCAGCGCCTGTTCATCAAAGTCGTGCCTTGGCTGGCTTGGGTTCACCTCAATCTGGTCAAGAGGTATGCGTGCAGTACCTGCAGTGTTGGTTTGTCCGCTCACAGCAGGCACACCTTCTTTTACCCCTTGCAGGTCTTCATCAATGTTATCCAGCAGTGCGCGGATACCTTTTCCCAAACCCTGTTTTTTACTTGCCTGCGCCATGCTCATTCGTTACTGGTATTTTATCCTGTTTTTTTAATTTGGTCATATTATTTTTCTGCAGAATTTCGCGCGCCAGGTTCAGGTAGTTCACCGCTCCTGTGCTTTCGGCATCATACAGCAGCGCGGGCATCCCGAAGCTGGGCGCCTCGCCCAGCTTAGTGTTGCGGTGCAGGATGGTATTGAACACCAGGTCGTTGAAATGGTTCTTGATCTCCTCCACTACCTGGTTGCTCAGGCGCAGGCGGCCATCATACATGGTCATCAGTATACCCTCAATCTTCAAGTTGGCGTTGATGCGTGTCTGCACAATTTTAATCGTATTCAGCAGCTTGCCCAGCCCTTCAAGTGCAAAGTATTCGCACTGAACGGGTATAATCACGCTGTTGGCAACTGCCAGTGCATTCACTGTAATTAGGCCCAGTGATGGAGAACAATCAATGATGATGAAATCATAATTATCCAGTTCGGCCTCCAGCGCCTTGCGCAGTACAAATTCCCTGTTGGGGTGATTGATTAGCTCTATTTCAGCCCCCACAAGGTCCAGATGACTGGGCAGCAGGTTCAGATTAGGCGTCTGAGATTCCAGTATCACCTGGCTGGCCGGCATATCATTCACCATGCAATCATACAGGCTCACCTGTATGTTTTTGAGATCAAACCCATTGCCCGTAGTACTGTTGGCCTGCGGATCGGCATCCACAAGCAGTGTTTTATATTCCAGCACGGCAAAACTTGCCGCCAGGTTTATAGCGGTAGTAGTCTTGCCCACTCCGCCCTTCTGATTCGCTATTGCTATTACCTTTGCCATAATAATCACTCACCCCAACCCCTGAAGGGGCTTTACTAAAAGTTCTTAAAAATGTATACCCCCAATCCCTTTCCGAATAATAATCGGAACATTATTCAGGGGCTTAACCTAATTTTCTAAATTTTATCTTCAATCACTAAACTGGTAATAGAATCTGTTTTCTTAAGACTAATGGCTTTAGACTTTAGACTAAAAAACCGACTACAAGGTAATCGTTTCTCCGATCTCAGGCAATATTAACTCTTTTCCGGCGGCTTTAAATTTATCCACAGATTCCTGGTGGTTAATCTTAATATATCCGAAAGTATCAAAGTGCACCCCTATTATTTTGTTGCATTGTATAAAATCGGCAGCCATAATTGCATCGTCCGCATCCATTGTAAAGTTACCACCCACCGGCAGTATTGCAAAATCCAGCTTTGCATAGCGGGGCACCAGTTGCATATCCATGGTGAGGCAGGTATCGCCGCTGTAGTAAAATTTATGCTCATTGCCATGCACCAGGAAGCCGCCCGGATTACCGCCATATGTGCCATCGGGAAGTGAACTGCTATGTGCCGCCGGCAAAAAATGCAGTTTACCGAAATCAAAATTTGCCGACCCGAAATTCATAGGGTGCACATTTTCAATTCCTTGCGCACCCACCCAGGTCACTATTTCATAAGCAGCAATTACTTTGGCGCCTGTGCGCCTTGCTATAGGCACCAGGTCGGCAATATGATCGCCATGCCCATGCGAAACCAAAATAAAATCGGCTTCAATTTTATTAATATCTATATCTTTTGCTAGCTCATTACCGCTGATAAACGGATCGAATAGCAGTTTTTTGCCCCCTGTTTCAATCGCGAAACAGGAATGGCCGTAGAAGGTAAATTTCATGTTATTGGGGGGGATTATTATTTTGGATGCAAAGTTAAACTGAAAATAGTTGCAGCCTGATTAAATAATATGGATTGTGGATAAAATGTTTGGAGGAGATGAATTATTGTCCGGGCTTTTTGTTGCTATTGTATTGAAGATAATAGTGCCGTTTTAGTAAGCAATGTTAAAAAACACAACGGATTTCTGATAAAGATAGAAGAAAAAGACAGGCAGGTTCATAAGATGGAATCGTTTCTGAAACAAAAAGGAATTGAATACGGCGAGTTTGGCTATGCGTTGGGTGCGAGATTATTTAATTCATTTGCAGCGCTTTAGTACTACCCCCTAAAAATAATCCCCCTACAAATACCAGCTGCTCTTTACTTTCCCGGGCCTATAATTGTTTACCAGGTAAGCGGCAGGTTGAAATAGATCACCCGTAAGACTTGCCCTTTCATGAAAAAAGGTGATACCGGGGCCAGTGCCTGCTGTTTGCAAATAATAAATGTTGTTGCCTTCTGCCAGTTAACTGTATAGAATGCTCAGCCCCATCGACCAGCAAAATTTTTTACCAAATGTCTTCCCCTTATACTCTATGCCTATATCTGCACCCGGAAAGATAGGTGAGACATGTGTTATGGAATCAATGCTGACAATTAAATTTTGCGATGAGCTGGCGGATGAAGGAATATTTTTTTCTCTTAATGATAGCAGCCCAATGCCGCTATATAAGACCAGGTGCATTGTATGGCGAACAGTAAATGAATAGGTACCATTCAACATCAGTGAGAAATACCCAAAAGTGAGCGCCCCCAGGTCCGATCCGTTTTGTTCTATAGGCAGTTGGGTTTGGCCCGGCGAAAAACGTAAGGAAGGATAAAAATGATTATCTTTTGGGTTATAACTTAGGGCAAAAGTACCTCCGCCAATTAATAGCCATGCATCAGCGGCTTTTCCCGAATTAACAATAATTTGAGGAAGGTTTATTGCTGGTCCGGCAGCTATTTCGAACTGGCCATAACAAGGTTTGAAGCCATATAGCAATAACGCCGTAAATACAAATCTCCACCAGTCGGACCTCATGCACAGATTAACGCCGGTTGTGCGTGTTTTATTATTTGTGGTTTTATTTAATGTCAGTCTATGGCAATACAAAACTCTAACTCCCAAATTCTATTTTCTACTTAAACTTACTATCTTTACTCTAGTCAAAACCAAAATTAAATAAATTAATGCCTGATCCCCAGGGCCCGATTGATGATCACCTTTTGGTGTCGTCATTCAAAAATGAAAAATTAAAAGAAGCTGCATTTACCCAACTGGTTCGCAAGTACCAGGAGCGGTTGTATTGGCATATCCGCCGCATGGTGGTTGAGCACGAAGACGCTAACGATATTCTTCAGAATGTATTTATAAAGGTATGGAAAAACCTGGGCGAGTTTCGTGAAGAGTCAAATTTATATACCTGGCTCTACCGCATTGGCACAAATGAGGCTCTTACCTGGATAGATCAGCAGAAACGACGTTCGTCAGTATCTATAAGCGGCAACGAAGATATGTTTGCCGAGCGGCTTACCTCCCAACGTGATTTTGACCCGAGTAAAATAGAATGGAAACTGCAGCAGGCGATTCAATCGCTTCCCGAAAAACAAAAACTGGTGTTCAACCTCCGGTATTACGATGAAATGCCTTACGAAGAAATGGCCGGAGTATTGGGCACCTCGGTAGGCGCGCTTAAAGCATCTTATCATCATGCAGTAAAGAAGGTAGAAGCATTTATTACAGGAAATTAAACTTTTAGGAACATAAATGGTCTTAATTATAGTATGAAACGTGAAAATGAAATACAAGTTGAATTGAACAATATATCTGGCGCTCTTGCCGGTATACCCCGCTCAATGCCCGGAAATGTTCCTTCCGGATACTTCGAAAATTTCGCTTCCGGAGTATCTGCCGCAATCAAAGAAATGGAGGCTGTAGAGGACAGGCCTGAATGGAGTAAAACGATGCCCTACAGCGTACCATCTCAATACTTCAATGAATTAACAAACAATATTGTAGCCTCAGCTAAGCTGAGTGATTACCAGAACGATAATGCTTATTCAGTTCCGGCAGGCTACTTTGAGCAGCTGCCTGAGCAAATACTTGTTGCCGCTAAAGCAGCTGATCCTGCTATAAAGGAAACCCGTATAATTCCTTTAAAACCCCGGATATCCATAATACCCAGAAGGTGGGCCGCCGCAGCAGTTATCCTTATTACCATCGGGCTTGGAGGATATATGTTTTTCAACTCCCAGAGCAGTACAGATAAAATACTCGCTTCGGTACCTGCCAATGACATACAGGATTATCTGAAGAACACCTACCGGCTCGATGTGGATAGGGTTGTAGGAGGTACAGAAATCAATAATCTGCACCTGGAAAATAAAGACATTATTGAGTATCTTAATGAATCGGGCTGGGATTAAACCCTTATTAATTCAAACGAAAAGACTAGAATAGCGAAAGGATTAAGAAAATGAAAAATTGTATTACGACCATATCAATTTTGATGTTTGCCTCAGTTTTCTGCATGGCCCAGCCCAGAAATGGCGAGGGTAATGCGCGCATACATGCTGCAAAAATGGCTTATATTGTAGACAGGCTGCATATGTCGCCCAATCAGGCAGCTGCTTTTACTCCTGTTTTTAACGAATATCACCGAGACCTGAAAACCGTTCGCCAGACTTTCTTCACTAAATACAAAGGCACCAATCCCGATCAGGCGAATGATGCCACTTCCCGCCAGTGGATAGATGATAACCTTGATTACCAGCAGCAGGTTATTGAGCTCAAACGGCATTACAATGACCGATATCTGAAAATCATGTCTCCTCAGCAGCTATCAGACCTTTACAAAGCCGACAGAGAATTTAACCAGATGCTTATGCAGCGCCTGCGGCAGCAACGCAACGGAGGCGGCAGATTTGGCCGCATGAATGGAAGGTAGAGTGCAATATAAAGTTGGCAGTATACGATTTACTATTAACCAGCTTATCAGATTACATGCAATAATAATTAATTTAATTCAGGCTATCAATGAGTTTATGACGTTCTGTAATGCTAACTGTTTTATATTAAACGGATACTGACAACTGTAAACAGTAAACCACAAACTGTAAACTGACAATTGCCTTCTCCTCCTCTTCCCCCAACAATTCCCCCTTTCCACATTATAATTACTGGCCATCTCCTATTACCTTTGCAGCCTTATTTCAAAAAGCTACAGGATGAAAAAATCAATTTTAGTATTTATTGCCGTATTTATGATGCTGGGTTCCCGCGCCGACGAAGGAATGTGGATACCGATGCTGATAGGGAAAAACTATGACGAAATGGTGCGTATGGGCCTTCGCCTCTCAGAAGAAGACCTCTACAACATCAACCACAGCAGCATGAAGGATGCCATCCTGCAGTTTGGCGGAGGCTGCACTGCCGAGATGATCTCCGAAAACGGCCTGCTGCTCACCAACCACCACTGCGGCTATGATGCCATTGCTACACTAAGTACGGTTGATAAAAACCTGCTCGATAATGGTTTCTTTGCTCATAACCTCAAAGAAGAACTGCCTGCGAATGGTGTTACAGCCCTCTTCCTGGTAAGCATGGAAGATGTAACCAAAAAAGTGAAAGAAGCTGTGGGAACCTCCACCGGCGAAGAGTTCAATAAAAAACTCGAAGCTTTCGCTAAAGAAACCGAAGAGAAAGCTGCTGAAAAAGGTAAGTTTGTGGCCAATGTAAAAAGCTATTTCAACGGTAATCAGTTTTTCCTCATTATCTATAAAAAATATACCGACGTGCGGCTGGTGGGTAACCCTCCAAAGAGCCTGGGTAAATTTGGTGGCGAAACCGACAATTGGATGTGGCCGCGCCATACCTGCGACTTCTCCATGTTCCGCGTTTATGCCGACGAAAACAATCAGCCTAAAGCATACAGCATTTCAAATGTACCGTACCACCCCAAAAAATTCCTGCCTGTATCTGCTGCAGGAGTAAAAGAGGGCGATTTTGCCATGATATTCGGATACCCGGGCCGTACCAACCGTTACGAAGTTTCTTATGGTGTAGACCTCTCGGTTAATGTTACCAATCCTGCCATTGTTGCCTGCCGCGACCTGCGCCTCAACATCATGCACCGCCATATGCTGGCCGATAAGGCTACCTACCTGCAGCTCACTTCCCTATATGCCCGTATAGCCAACTACTGGAAATACTTCATAGGCCAGACCGAGCAGCTGAAACGCCTCAACGTGATAGATAAGAAAAAGAAAAGCGAAGATGCCTTCTCGGCCTGGGAACGCGAAAATCACCTGGACAATGGACTGCTGGCTAAGTTCAGCAAAATCTATGCCGATTATACCCCTTATGCCAAGCATTCTGTGTATTACTCCGAGTGTTTCCGCGCTTCTTCCCTGGCACGTATGGCCTCAGCTTCCAAGCCGCTTTATGATGCTTATGAGCGTCATGCCAATGATAAAGGCGGCATTCCGAAGGATACTGTTGATAAGTATATAACCATCGCCAAAACAGGCTACCGTGCCAATACAAAGGAATTTGATCTCGGTACAGAAAAAGAAATCCTGGCCGAAATGACCGAACTGTATTACAACAATGTGCCCAAAGAGCAGCTGCCTGATATCTATGCAAAAGTGATACTGAAAGGCAAAAAAGAAGGTGCTAAGAAAGTTTATTCCGACTATTCAGCCTATGTATTCTCTCATACCTTCTTTGCCGACAGCAATAAATTTTTGGCTTTTTGCAAGGCCCCTTCATTTGCAAAGCTTAAGAGCGATGCTGCATTCCAGTATGCATTGAGTTATGTAAGCAACTATACCAAAAACTACCAGCCTAAAGTTGAGGCATTCAACATTCAGAAAGCCGACCTGGCCCGCCAGTATCTCAAAGAGATAATGGAGCAGAAGAATTTCAAGAATATCTATCCCGATGCCAACTCTACAATGCGTGTCACTTATGGCAAGGTGCAGAGCTACGACCCTCAGGATGGTGTGCACTTCAAATACTATACCACCATGGACGGGCTTATGGCTAAGTACAAACCAAATGATGAAGAATTTGATGTGCCTGCCGATCTGGTTACCCTTTACAAAAACAAAGATTATGGCCGCTGGGCCGATGCCGATGGCTCACTGCATACCGACTTCCTCACCACCGACGACATTACAGGCGGCAACTCGGGCAGCCCGGTTATCAATGGCAACGGCGAACTGATAGGCGCCGCATTCGATGGCAACTGGGAAGCCATGAGCGGCGATATTGCCTTTGATAAAAAGTATAAAAGGACGATAGTATGCGATATCCGCTTCATCCTCTTTGTTATTGACAAATTGGGCCATGCCGATAACCTGATCAAGGAAATGGATATAAAGGAGTAATGAAACCCTGAAATTTTAAAAACAGAAAGCGGTAGGTTTTGCCTGCCGCTTTCTCTTTTTTGTAATAAACTGATTATCTCAAACTACTAATTACTTGTTCCCAATGGTTACTTTTTGGTAAGTTTCATTTCCATAGCTTTGAATTCTTTTCCATCTGTAATCTGGTACATTTCAATTACCTGGTGCTTATCGTCTGTAAATCTGAATGTCTGCTTCATATTCATGTCTTTGCCGGCCATGGGGTCGTATCCCTTGCCGGTTAATATCAGCGTTTTTGTTGCCGGATCGTAGGTGCCCTCCATGGTCATAACACCGGTACCCATATTATCTACCCAACTGCTCTGAAATATCTTTTTTGCATTGTCATACCCGATGATGCTCATCCCCTCATAGGGCATACCTCCGAATGATCCTTTGTTGTTAGCCACCTGGTAGCGGCCACCCATTATCATCTTCACCTCGCTCGTGGCCTTGTTTTTCATAGGTTCGCCACCGGGGCCCATCCATACAGATATATCAGCATCCCAGTTGCCTTCCGATTTTGCCAGCAGCGCCTGCATATCGGCCGGGGTGGCGTAATCCTGCCATTTCTTCATCATAGCGGCCTCGTCCTGAGCCTGGGCTGCTAATAGGGTAAACGCGCAAAAGCTGAGTAAAACTATCTTTTTCATAAACAACTGTTTTGCGAAAATTAGGAAAATAAATTGGTTCGGAGTATTTAAAAACGAAGATTTAACCCGGGCAGGTTTACTCGAGCCAACCTCTAATTCCCAAATTCCGGTATCGCTCTGGCGATTATACCAATAACTTAACACTTTTTCTCATTTATTTTCGTACCTTTGCATCCGCTAAGTCAAAATGACGGAGCATTATTTTATAAAAGTTCTTTAATGTTAATGAATTCTTTTTCCTCTTTCCCGATGCGGGAAGAGCTTACGCGGGCTATTTCTGACCTTGGCTTTGACACACCTACACCTATTCAGCAAAAAGTAATACCCCAACTATTATCGGAGCCTATTGATATAATAGGCCTTGCCCAGACGGGAACCGGCAAAACGGCGGCCTATGGCCTGCCATTGCTGCATCATGTGGATGTGGCTGTGAAACATGTGCAGTGCCTGGTGCTGAGCCCTACTCGCGAACTCTGTATGCAGATACAGGAAGAGATGAGCAAGTATGGTGTTCATATGCGCGGATTGCGCATAACCGCTGTATATGGCGGTGTGCCGATCAGTGGCCAGATACGCGAAGTGCGGAGCAACCCACAGGTGATTGTGGCTACTCCTGGCCGACTCATAGATCTGCTGGAGCGCAAGGCTATAAGCCTGGACAAACTACAATATGTGGTGCTGGATGAGGCCGATGAAATGCTGAATATGGGTTTCAGGGAGGATATAGACCTGATACTTAAAAACACCCCGGAGCGCGAGCATACCTGGCTGTTCAGTGCAACAATGAGCAATGAGGTGCGGGGCATTGCCAAGCGCTTTATGAAAGACTGGAAGGAGTTTAGTGTGGCTACTGCCAATACAACCAATGAGAATATAGACCACCAGTATTATGTAACGCAGCACCACAACAGGTTTGAAACCCTGCGCAGGCTGCTGGACTTTACACCCGGTATTTATGGTATCATCTTTACCCGCACCAAGCAGGATGCTCAGGAAGTGAGCGAGAAGCTGATGAAGATGGGCTACCCAACCAGCCCGCTACACGGCGATATGGACCAGAAGATGCGTACCAAGGTGATGGAACGCTTTAAAAGCAAAAACCTGCAATGCCTGGTGGCTACCGATGTGGCTGCAAGGGGTATTGATGTGAATGATATTACCCACGTAATCAACTACGAACTGCCCGATGACCCTGAAGTGTATACACACCGCAGCGGCCGCACGGCCAGGGCAGGGAAGAGCGGTATATGCATGAGCATTGTATCGCCAAAACAGATATCAAACATCCGCCAGATTGAGCGCCTCGTGAAGCAGAAGTTTCATAAGAGCGATATACCTGACGGGGCTGAGGTGGTAAGGAAGCGTTTGTTCTTCTACATGGAGCAGATAGCTACTGCTGCGCCGCAGGCTGAGTTTGCGAAGCTGTATACAGATATGATGCATGAGCAATTTGCGGAGATGGACAAGGATGACCTGATACGCAAACTGATATGGCTGCAATTGAAGGATACCATAGATATTTATAGTGATTCCAATGACTTGAATGCTGGTTATGAGGGCAAGGACAGGGGTGCAGGCAGAGGAAACCGTTCGGTGCGGCTGTTTATAAACCTGGGCGAAAAAGACGGGCTGGACAACAAGAAATTACTGCAGTTCATTACAGAATCTACCGACATAGATGGCAATACCATTGAGCGCATGACCGTGCGCGATATGAGCAGTTTCTTCAATGTGCCGGGCGAGGCGGCTGAGTTTATAATTGAGCAACTGAGCAGTAAGAAATTCAAGGGCCGCAAGGTGCGCCTTGAAGAGGCGGACAACAAACCATTTGGTGGTGGCGGAAGAGGTGAGAGCCGCGGCGGTGGCGGATCGTATGGCGGCAGTCGTGATGGTGGTGGTTATGGTGGCAGCCGTGAAGGCGGCAGGCCAGAGCGCCCTCGTTACTCCGGAGATGTGAAAGCCTATGGCGGCGCGAGCAGCGGGGGAGGGTATAAGGGTAAAAAAAGGTAATGGATTAATTGCGCAATAGCTCAATGGCTTAATGTTTTAATAGATCAGCAATGCCATACTTCCAAAGTGTGGCATTGCTGTTTTTAATATTTAACAGACTTTGTCTTCTACCGACATATGTAACTTCTTTTGCAATTTTGAGAATTGCCGGATATTATCTGCAACTCATTTTTAACCATTCTTTACCGCACAATCTCCCTAAAACATACGAACTTTATGTGAGGAATTGGAGGGAAACCAGGCAATCATATTAAAAATAAAAACACCCTTATTTGCCCGCCTGATTTCCATCAGTTATCCACCGATTGTTAGTTTCTTTTGTTTTCTGTGGGGGGATGTTTTTCTAATTTAGCTGTCCCCCGTCGCAAATTCTGTTCCGAAATACTAACCTGATAAAATTGTTTTTATTGATGACCACTACTACTAAAAAGGGCCTCTCCTTCAACC
>Ga0214164_1001924_pt1 | contig 11284 bp, 6 predicted proteins | sample TroBogepilimnion_13_FD_153003 | JGI IMG/M metagenome (GOLD analysis project Ga0214164, IMG submission 153003) | Freshwater microbial communities from Trout Bog Lake, WI - Practice 03JUN2009 epilimnion v4 | ecosystem: Environmental > Aquatic > Freshwater > Lake > Epilimnion/Euphotic zone ...
GCTAATGCTAAAGCTACTGGCATAGCTGCGATCAATAACATTGTTGCTGCCAATCCAGGAATAACGATTAGTCAAATTCAAAATCTATTCCCAGGACAAGACTTAACACCTTTCTTACAGGCTGGTGCAGGCACAAATGCTCCTGGTGCATCAAATTATGTTCCTCCTACAGCTGCTCAAACTGCGTTGGCAAATCAAAATGCTACGGATTTTGCTAATCTTTTGTCTTCAACTGCATTTACAAATCCTGCCGCGTATATGGCTTCGCAAGCTGCACCTGCTTCAACAACAGCAGCTGCTCCTGCAACAACTGAGGCAGCCCCTGCAGCAGCCGCTCCTGCAACTACGGCACAAGCAGTTAGCTCTACTCCTGCAGCTACATCTACGCCAAGTTTAACAGACACATTATCTGCAGCATACAATGCTGGCGATATAAGCACAGTCAATAATATTCTTGCATCAAATCAGCTGACATCTACTGATATTTCAAATATGTTTCCTGGATTTGATACATCATCAGTCAGTCCAGATGTTTCATATTACACACCACCAGCTGATAACAGTGCTTCATTTGGATATGACACTGGCGCTAAAGCTGGCGGATTGATGGATTTACATTATGCACACGGAGGAGAAACCCCTATGCAACCCAGATACTTACAGGGCACTACCGATGGTATGGCTGATAAGATTCCCAGTTCAATTGATAACATTGAACCCGCAAAATTAAGTCATGGTGAGTTTGTTGTTCCTGCCGATGTGGTGTCCCATCTCGGTAATGGTAACTCTGATGCCGGTGCCAAAAAGCTTTATCAAATGATGGATAGAGTTCGCATGGCTCGTACTGGCACCAAGAAACAAGGCAAGGAAATTAATCCCGACAAGTTTATGCTTGGTGGTCCTGCCTATGCCGGCGGTGGTGCTGTCGCTTTTAATACTGGTGGTATATCTGATATCAAAGGATATGCTGGGCCTACCGGAAGTACTGTTTCATCTGGAGCTACAGGTACATCATCTGGTGTATCAACACCATCAATTGGATACTCTACTGTTAACGCCCTTTCTCCATGGGCTGGTGACTATGTAACGAATATGCTTGGTAGCGCACAGGCTTTGGCCAATACGCCTATGCCCGTGTATCAGGGTCAATTAACTGCTGGACCTTCTACTTTACAGAATCAACAGTTTGCTGGCTTGTCTGCTTTGGCTAACACCGGTGTTCCTCCTATACAGTTTACAACTGGTACATGGAGTAACCAAGGCGCTGCTGCAATGCCTGATTTGGCAACTCCTAGCCAAACGCAATCAGTGAGCCAAGCCGCCAATCAAGGAATAGCTGGGTTCAATCAGCCTATGCAATTAGACACAAGTGGTAATACTGGTATTGCAGCTCAGTACATGAACCCCTATTTACAACAATCCCTACAGCCACAGTTAAACCTATTGGCTCAGACTGCTGCGACCAATGAACAAGCTGACTTGGGTAAGCTAACATCTCAAGGCGCATTTGGTGGGTCACGCCAAGCCGTGCTTCAGGGCATGGATCAGAATGCACTCCTAGGACAACAGGCTAACTTGATAGGTCAGGGATATAACACAGCATATAACAACGCACAGCAACAGTTCAATAACGAGCAACAGCTAAACCAACAGGCACAACTAAATCAGCAAAATGCCAATCAAGCATCGGCTAACTTTGGTCTTAATACGCTTAACGCTTTGGGTACAGCTGGTGGTATTCAGCAAGGCCTTACACAGGCTGCCGATACTGCTGCCCAGAATCAGTTCAATCAGCAAGCTTTGTACCCCTATCAACAGCTACAATTTGAACAAAGCATGTTGTCGAATCTACCTATTTCTACACAAGCTGTTGTTCCAAATACATCGCCAATTAGTAATGTTGCAGGTACAGTTAACACCTCGTTATCGTTGGCGGACTTGCTTAAGAACTTGAACATTACATCTTAAAAGGAATTCATATGAGTATCTATCAAGACGAACAAAATATGACTTCCATGCCCGATAGTCAAGTGGAAGCGTATAAAGAAGGCAAAGGCGCTAAGGCTGATGAACCATTACTGGCTTTGCTTGAGCAACAGAAACGACTCGGTTTAGAAGCTGATAAGCAAGCTCAGCAGAATAAGCCTATGCCTACAGTAGCACAACAGGTTCAGCAGAAAGCTGGCCTATTGGATTTACAAGACATGGCCAAGAAGCTGGGTATCCAGATCACTGGTGTCGCTCCTATTGGCGCTATGCCACCACAGGGTACGCCACAGACTGGTGTTCCCATGGGGCCTATGATGACACCACAAGGTCAACCCGCTCCTGCTGGTATTGCTGCCGCCGCCCCTATGGGGCCTGCCGTACCACAGGCTGTACCACAATCACGCCCAATGGCTCATGGCGGTATTGCTGATGCCACACCTAAACATATGTTTAAGTTTGCCCATGGCGGTGGAGTCATGGGGTTTGATGAAGGCGGATCAGCCAAGGCAACAGAAGCTGTAAATGCTGCTATGCCTGCTGATATGCCTGCCAATTCCAATATGTCATTGTCTGATTACTTAGCACAGCGTCAAGCAGCATTGAAAGCGGTTGCAGAAAATAATCCCGCACCAGCTGCTCCTGCTTATTCTGGTCCTCGTCAAGAGACATATGCAGAGCGTGATGTGAGAATGCATAATCAGCCTGATATTTATAATGCTGCCAATGATCGATTTAGTTTGGCAAACATAAGCAAATTGTTGGGTTTAACTCAAGCTACTCCCGATGAAGTAAATCGTGCTCATGCCTCTGCATGGGGCAATCAAAATCTAAGATATCCAGTGCCTTCTGTTATGACTGCACAAGGTCCTGCACTACAAAAGACTGCAGATAAAACGGAGCCAACTCCATACGATGATACGAGCGCTCAAGTCAAAATAGTTCCTGTACCTACGGCTCCTATACCAACTGCTGTAGGGGATAAATTATTTAATCCACCTAAAACAAAGCCAACCGTCAGTCCTAATGCGGGATTACCAGCTGCTTTGCCCAAACCAACACCTACTGGCGATCCTATGAAGATTGCACAAGGATTGGCTGCTTCATTGCCAGGAACTAGTGCGGCTACACAAAACACAACTCCTGTTGAAAAGCCAAGTGTTGCTGAAGATGTAGTTAACAAATACATGAAAACGCCTAGTGAAGAAAGCTTGATTGAAGCTGAGAAGGCTAGGGCTAAAGCATTTGGCTATGACACTCCTGCAGGCGAAGACGCTATGAAGCGTGCTAACCTAATGGAACAACAAATGGCTGAGTGGAATAAAGGTCATAACATGGATAAGCTCCATGCGTTCTTGACCGGTATTCAGACTGGCGGATATGGTGGTGGAGCGCCAGCTGCACAAGCTAATGAGCAAGCCTATAGAGAAAACGTTATCAAGAATTGGGAGTTGATCAACAGCATCAAGTCACCCGTTGAGCAGGCCAGAAGGGCTGAAGCTATTGGTATGGGCAAGAATGTTGCTGAGAACAAAGCCAAGGCAGATGAACTTGCATCCAGAACAGCGACTAGTTTGTTTGGTGAGGAAATGCGTGGCAAGTCTTCTAAAGAACTTAAACAAATGGAAGTAGCAAACGCCATGAATATGGCTTTATTAAATTCAGCTACCCAGATCAAGATCCATCAAATGGCGCAGGCTGCAGCTGATGCTCACCGTGAGTTGACACCACAAGAGCTTGAAGTAGCATTAAGAAGTGATCCTAAGTACAAGGATATGAGCTATGCTGATAGATTGAATGCAGCTTATGGAATTAAAACTGGTCGATCGGAAAAGATGGGTTTATCTGAATTAACACAACTCAGTAAATCATTAGCTCCTTTGGCGACAACAGATGCAGATGCTGCCGAACAATTGAAGTGGGTAACTGATACACTAAAGAAAAGATATCAAACCGAAAATGCACCGCCTCCTCCAAAAGTTGGTGATATTGTTCGTGGATTTAAATTCAAAGGTGGAGAACCTTCTAATCAAGCAAATTGGGAAAAGGTATAAGCTATGGCTTCAGCGCCTTGGGAAGATTATGCAGCGGCTGGTCCTTGGAGTATGTACGAGGCACCACCTACGCCTCCTGCCCCTACCCCTCCTAAATCAGGACTAGCTGCTGATATACAGCGTGGTACGGAATCCATGCTGTCGTCAGAACTAACTGGCGCACAATCCTTACTGGGTGGTAAACAAGCTGCTGAAGCTGCCAAAGCTAGGCAAGAAGACATTGAGAAGCGCTTAGGCCATCAAGAAGGCTTTGAAGCGGTTAAGAAAAAGTATGAAGAGAGCGGACTATTCCCCGCTATCGGTGAATACGTTAGGCAAATCCCTGGCGCACTAGCCGAGCAAGCTCCTCAGATAGCACAAGCGTCATTGGCTGGCCGTGGTGCTGCTATGGCAGCTACTGCATTAGGAGCTCCTGAGCTTGCCCCCGTGGCTGGATTGGGTGGAGTATTTGGTAGTTCATTCCTACAGCAGTATGGTGGAAACATAGAACGCCAGGCCGAAGAGCAACGCAATGCCGGTAAGGAAGTAGATGTCAGCAGGACAAAGGCTGCACTAGCCGCTATTCCTCAAGCTGCTTTAGATGTCGCTGAAACATTTATCCCCATGGGTAAATCCATGGCAGGTGCCTTGTTCGGCAAAGATGTTCAGAACATGATCTATAAAGGCGCGACACATGAAGTGAAGCGTGCTGCTGCTGAACAGCTTGCCAAGGAAGGGTTACTGAAAACGTTGGCAGTAGGAACTGCTAAGGGCGCTTTAGCTGAAGTCCCTGCTGAGGTAGCCCAGCAAGCCTTAGAACGGGCTCAGGCCGGCTTATCTTTAACAGACAATGATGCCCTAGAGGAATACGGTAAAACCGCTTTTGAGACAACTAAGCTTGGACCTATCGGTGCGCTTGGTCGTGTGGCGGAGAAGAGTGCTGCCAGGACTGAAATGAAAAAGGTGGGGCCACCCGAGTACGACAAGCCTGACATGGCTAACTACCATCGTGATCCTGCGGCTGGTGCAGAGAATGCATTTGTAGACCGTGCTAGAGATACGGCTACACATATGGATCAAATGGGTGCTGTAGCAGCGACACCAGACTATGACCAGATGAGCAAGGGGGAATTGTTTGGTGGCGGAGCTCCGGTAGTGACGAGTGACATTAAACTACCCGAGCAGCATACTGGGGAAATTACTCATGCAATTTCTGAAAGCGGTAAATTTGTTCCTGTACAGTACGCTGTTGTTGAGGCAGGTGCTTTAACACCAAGTCAAAAAATAGATGGGACACCTAATGCCGAGTATTCAAACATGGACCACACCGCAATTCGACCCGTGGCAGGTAATGGTCGAGTGGCTGGAATTCAAGAGGCCTATGCAAAAGGTAATGCAACAGATTACAAGGAAAAGCTCTTACAAGATGACACGCATGGTATTAGCAAAGATGTAATCGATGGCATGAAAGAACCAGTGTTGGTTCGTGTTATTCCTAAGCGTGTGTTGACTCCTGATCTTGTAGCGGGATTGAATGTTAAGCCAGCTGAGCAGGCACAGCGAGATGCCCAGCATATTGATCCTGATAGCTTAAGCTACCGTCCTGATGGAACTCTTAGCAACACGGCAACACAAGAGTTTGTTAGCAAGATACCAAGGACTGAACATGGTGATTTAATTCACCCGACCACTGGAGAAGTTACTGATACAGCACGCACACGTTTGCGTAATGCTGTGATGTACAAAGCTTATGGCCATGATGGTTTGGTGGATACACATGAACAAGCTAGAACGCCAGAAGCTCAATCAGCCACACATGGATTGGCTGCAGCTGCTCCTGAGATGGCAAAGCTTGATGGCGCTGGTAATTACGATGTACGCAAAACTGTTGCTGATGCATCGACTGCTTATTTGCACGCGGTGAATAAGGGCGTACCAGCACAGGGCATGGATGCTATTTCACAGGGTCTGCAACCAAATGAGCAAAAGGTATTTGATTTCTTAAGAGATACAAAAGACCAAAAGCACATTGGTTACGCATTGAGTCGATTAGCTTCATTGGCTAAGAAGCAAACGCTAGAGCCCGATGCAACCAAGCGTATGCCTTTGGATACCTTGTTTGATTCACTCAAGGATACTTATTTTGAAACGGCTGAACCCACCCTAAATCAAATGAAAAAAGATTTGAAGGGTGCGACCATGTCTGAAGCTGCAAGTTATGCTGTTAATCATGCACCAAATGCATTTATCAAAGAGATAATGGAGAAGGTAAGAGATAGGGTAATCGAGTTTGATAAACGCGGTGTTCCTATGTCTTTTGCCTTTGAGCATTTACCTCGTGGTGAATTGGGACACGTTAAAGATGTAAGAGGTGCTAGTAAAAATTTGCGGTTTGATTTGCGGTTAAATGAAAACACTGCAGACTACGAAACGTTAGCGCACGAATTAATTCATGTGGCATCATTGGCTGAATACTTGGTATTAGAAAGTGATAACCCACAGGTTAAGGCAATTGAAGAGTTATATCAAATAGCTAAAGCCAAATTTGATATTGATAAAAGAATACCTGGCAAGTTGTCATCTCAAGCCATTAACCGAATCAATTACGCATTTAGGCAGTATGGCAAGGCACCAGGCCCAACCTATCGTCCTGAATTCATTACGATGGGTCTATCCAACAAGTTAGTTCAGGAATACTTTGCTACGATCAAAGTAGGTGAAAAATCAGCATTTACCAAATTGGTTGAGTATGTTGGGCGTTTGATTGGAATTAGTCCTGCATATGAAAGTGTGTTGGAGAAATTGATTTCTGTTTCTTCAGAGATGTTTGAAACACCTGCTATAGATTTAGCTACAGAGGTAGAAAAGAAAGGTTACATATTGGGTACGCCTACTGGCGCTCCAGTACCGAACATAAGAATTAAACCTAATCAAGTGGTATTTTCTTCTAAAGCCACGCCCGTACCTACCGCAACCGGTAAGGATGCGCTTGACATGTTGGAGAAAATGAATCGTAATGTAAAACCACCACCAGAAAACTATAAGCAAAAGCTGGAAGGTTACTATAAAGATTTCAAAAAGATTCCCAATAAAACAGAGGCTGCTAAAACAGCATTTACAAAATTCTATGATAAGTTCTCTACTAAAGTATTCTCAACAGACAGTGCTCTCAATAACGCAATTCGTAGGGCAATTGAGGAGTCTGGCGCAGCAATCCCAGACAAGGTCAAAGGACTACTGAACGTATCTCTTAGCCAAACCGTTCACGCTGATGCGCTTGGTAATCGGTTCTTGATGGACGGAAACATCAAGTACGATGATGCAACGCACAAATGGATGTCGGTTAAAGATAAAGATAATCTTGTTGCTTTAGCTAACCAAATTGATGAGCTGGCCAAGAAGCATGGATTGACCAAAGAACAAGCGGAGCTGATTGCACATACAGCATTCGAAGCTAAGCGATTGAAGTCCTTACAAGAATTCAATAAGACAGCTAAGAAGAAGGATGAGAAATACATTCACATGACTGATCAGCAGATTGCTGACGGCATGAAGCTATTCAAGACCATGCCCGAGCTCAACAAGATTGTTGACACTTGGAATGGTATGCGTAAGAACGCAGTCAAGGTATTGGTTGATAGCGGACTATGGAATGAAGACGAAGCTGAATTCCTTTTGTCCAACGCTGACTATGTACCGTTCTATCGCGATGACCAAATCGAGCTGAACCAAGGGCCAAAGGAATTTATTACTGGCCTACAGGTACAGGCTAAAGAAAGAAGACTGCAGGGCTCGGAGAAGCCTGTGCATGATATTTTTGATAACATGGTTCGTTGGACGCAGTATGCTGTCAATCGTTCTATCAGAAACAAATCTGCTCTATCCTTGATCGATGCATCTGTGGCTGCCAACCTAGCAGAGCGAGTGCCAGAAGTTAAACGTGGCATGGACGCAGTCAAGGTATGGCGTGACGGAAAGATTGAATACTATGACATGGCTGACCCATTGTTCGTAGAAGCATTCAATGGATTGGAATCGATAGCTATTCCCACGGTGAAGTACTTCTCCAAGATTGCTGATGTGCTTCGTAAGTCAGTGGTGATGTATCCTTTGTTCTCTGTGAGCCAAGTGCCACAGGACTCGTTTGCTGCGATCTTCTCCTCCGGACTAAAGCCACAGCACGCCCTGTCTATTCCTGCTCGCGCAGTCAAGGAATTCGTCAAGACATTGATGGGTACCAGCAAGACACACGAGGAACTGAAAAAGTATGGCGTGGTAGGTGTAAGAGACTACAGCGCAACAGCTGCTCGCATGGACGCTGAAGTATTTGCTGGCATGAAAGGTCCTCCTGGGTTCATAGGACAGCTAAAGAATAAGCTTGAGCATATCTCCATGGCTTCTGATAACGCCGTTCGTCAGGCTGTTTATGAAGCTGCTATGGCGCAGGGTGTGTCCAAAGGTGAAGCGCTAGAGAAAGCGTTTGAAGTGATTAACTTCCGTAAGCGCGGTAGCTCTAAGATGCTGATCCTAGCGGGTCAGACCATACCGTTCTTTAATGCTTACATTGCTGCTCAGAGCGTGGCAGTGAAAACGATTTCGGGACAAGGTATCTCTCCACAAGAGAGGAACGCTGCTCTCCAGACATTGGCTGCGACCACGGCTTCTGTCATGGCTTTATCGATGCTCTATGCAATGATGAACGGGGACGATGATGATTATCTCAAGAAACCCGCTACGGTTCGTGATCGTTTGCTAATGATCCCTGGTACCGGTGGATTGAGTATCCCACTTCGTACCGATCTATTCACCCTACCCAAGATATTGACAGAGCACATGTATCTGTTGCTGACCAATAACGGCACAGAGGATGGACGCAAGTTCAGGGATTCCATGGTGTCTGCATTGGGTAACGCCCTGCTATCTCCGACCGTAGTTCCACAGGCAGTCAAGCCCTTGTTAGAAGTTAAGGTGAACTATGACTTCTTCCAGGGTAAGCCATTGATTGGTAAGTGGCAGGAACAGTTGGATGTGTCAAGGCAGTTTAACGATAGCACCTCTGAGTTCTCCAAGCTCCTTGGCCAGACTGGATTGGTTTCTCCGATCAATGCTGACCATGTAATCCGTGGAATGTTTGGCTCTGTAGGCGGTCTATTCCTACTCACAACGAATCAAATCCTGCACAGTGACCCCAATGTACCTAAGCCAGAAATGACGCTCAGGGAAATGATTACAGCCCTTCCAGGTACCAGTGGGTTTATTGCCAAGGACTTTGAGTCAGGATACAAAAAGGACTTCTATACACTGCGGGATGAAGTGGACAGAGCTGCAGCGACCTATTCCGATATTAAGAAGCGCAGTCCATCAGAAGCAAAAGAATTCATGGCTGCGCCAGAAAATAGGATGCGGGTGGGTATGCATACCAGTATCGACAAGATCGCTAAAGAACTGGCTACGATCCGTACAGCCATGGCTCAGATCAGCAATAAGCCAGGCATGGATCCTGCAGAGAAAGAAGAAAAGATTACTAGGCTCAAAGAATCCGAGGTCAGAATTCTAAAGAACATCGATATCAAAAAGCTCAGGGAAAAGGCAATGCTCTAACTGCAGTCCGTTTGCAGTAAGCGTTCAATGGTTAGTGCTAACGCATCAATCTCATCGAGCTTGTAGATATTCCACATGCGCTTTTGGCCATGGAGTCCATTGACCGATCCACGATGGCAATCGGCGCACAATGGTAGGCAAGTGTACCACTGCCCTTGTTTAATCTCATGGCATTCGCTTGGGCCAGGATGTGAGCAGACGACACACCTCATCTCCTTTATCCTTTGGATGTGTTCTTTCTCCAGTTTTGTCGGTGTCTTTTTGTTTTTGCTTTGCATGTCTGTGCTCTTCCGCTTTGAATAAACTGGTAAATGCTTTATGGCAATCTTGACAGCGGAAAAGACCGCCGCTGAAAACGATCTTTCCCCTGCGCTTCATTTAAGTAGCAATCCTAAATCAGAAGTAATGCTGTCGGCTATGGTCTGATTACCGTAGCTAATAGTCTTGGCTCCTTCGTTATTCTTGATGATCTCAATGGTATCCCTGATACCTTTCTTGTACCCGCTATTGAATACGTTCTCTCCCTCCAAGAGCATAATGATAGCGTCACGGACGATAGAAGATGCACGCCTTTCCTTGGCTGCTTCCTTCATCTTGTTATAGATGTCCTCCGGTAAATGTACCGCATACGGTATCATGCGTTTTGGTGTTTCCATGCTGTGTATTCCTGATAGATAAAATTGTAATGTTGGGCTGCAGAAGGATTATCCTTAAGCTCAGCGCGTGAGCTTATCTGTAGCTCCTCTCTAAGCCACTCTGCAGCTGCTAGCTCCCCCTCTACGCTGATCTGGCCAGTCTCCAGTAAGAACCTGTGGAACCCTGGATCTCGGCATAGGATCGCTGCATTCCTGACAATGTCCTTACTATAAGCCTGATCACGGTTAAGAGGTGTTTCGTCATCTGCTAAACGCACCATAACGACTTGGTATCGAGCCCCTACAAAGTCACGCATAACCTCGGTTGGAACCTCCTCTGGGTGGATGGAAAGGGTAAGAATATACCCTGTCCTATCCTGCCTCAAAGCTACTTTAAGCGCTTCGAACTGGTTCGTCTTCAAAATGGCAAGTCCTCGGTGTCTTCGGGCTCTACTGCAGTCGTTGGCGGTTGCGGCTTAGGCTGCTCTGGCTTCTTATAGCTATCCCAAGCCAAGCGCATGAATGGGCCACGGGAGCCCTGCATGTTCCAGGCAGAGAGCTTGATCTCGATATCCTCCTCCGTGGTTTCCATCATGAGTTGCTTGAGAACGGCGCGGTTCATCTTGATCGAGCCCTTGAAGTCAGGCTGTTTCTCAGAGTTCTTGTAGGAATTGGTATTGAGCAATCCGCTGTTTGGGTATTTATTCACCATGTGATTCTTTCGCTTTCTTGAATTTGTCCATTAATGATTCGTATGCCTCTGGTGCATCGGCCTTGATGCGGTCAAAGATGATACGGTTAACCTTGAAGATATTCATCACATCGTCCTTGTTGGATGCGGTGTCTAGCATTAGGTCGGTGGAGTCGCTGATGATACTGAGCCATGATTCCAAGTCCGTGTCTGGTGCGGCAGTTACCTTGAGCTTCCATGGCTCGTCTTTGCCCTCGATGGCAGCAGGGGGTATAGGCTTCTCCACAGGCTTAGCCTTTGGGGTAGGCTTAGGAGGTGGCTCAGCGCCTGCTGTAGCG
>Ga0214164_1001928_pt1 | contig 11250 bp, 10 predicted proteins | sample TroBogepilimnion_13_FD_153003 | JGI IMG/M metagenome (GOLD analysis project Ga0214164, IMG submission 153003) | Freshwater microbial communities from Trout Bog Lake, WI - Practice 03JUN2009 epilimnion v4 | ecosystem: Environmental > Aquatic > Freshwater > Lake > Epilimnion/Euphotic zone ...
CCACCCGAAGCGCGATGGAGATCTCATCATCCATTGAAGCTGTCGGTGGCGAGATGAATGCCTTCACCGGTAAGGAGTACACGTGCTTCTATGCCCGCGTCATCGATACTGACTTTAACCTTGCTGTAGATGTGATTGCAGACCTCATCACTTCATCCATTATTACCGCCGCCGATCTCGATTCGGAGCGCACCGTTGTTCTAGAAGAGATTGCAATGCGCGATGACGATCCTTCAGATCTCATCCACGATGTTTATCTAGAGAGCTATTACGGAGATACCCCACTGGGACGATCTGTCCTTGGTACGGTTGACTCGATCAACTCAATGAGCCGAAGCGCGGTCTTCAACTATTACAAGAAGCGTTATCGCCCACAAGATATTGTCGTTGCCGTCGCTGGCAATGTGAAGCATAAGCAGGTCGTAAAGATCGTAGAAGCAGCACTTTCACGCGATGGCTTCCTGGACGTTCCGAATGCACTTCCCAATCTTCGTACTGAAACAAAGGCACGTACCCCAGGCGCTGGTCGCGTAAAGATTCATGATCGCAAGACTGAGCAGACTCATTTGTTGCTTGGCGTTGAAGGCGTCGCTCGAAACGATTCACGTCGTTTTGCATTGAGCATCCTCGCTTCAGCACTTGGCGGTGGAATGTCATCACGCCTCTTCCAAGAGATTCGCGAGAAGCGCGGCCTGGCATATTCAACCTATGCCTATGTTCAGCAATTCGCTGGATCAGGATCACTCGCGTTCTACGCCGGTTGCCAGCCGCAAAAGGCCGAGGAAGTAGCGAAGTTAATTCTTGAGATTACCCACGATGTTGCGGCCAATGGCCTGACTGATGAAGAGATCAAGCGCGCTAAGGGCGCAGTCTCTGGATCACTCGTCTTGAGCCAGGAAGATACCTTCTCTCGCATGGGTCGAATCGGTAAGAGCGAGCTCGTCTACGGCGAGATCATGGGCTTTGATGAGATCTTGCGCCAGATCGCAGCCGTGACACCTGAAGAAGTTCATCAAATTGCTAGCGACTTACTACCAAAACCTTCTACGCTTGCCATCGTTGGTCCATTTAAGAGCAGTACTAAATTTGAAAAGGTAATCGCATGAGTATCAAAGTCGCAGTGCTCGGAGCAAAGGGCCGCATGGGGTCAGAGGCTTGCAAGGCAGTCTCGGCTGCTGCTGATCTCGAACTCGTCGCGCAGATCGATCTCGGCGACTCACTCGATCTCCTCACCGCATCCGGTGCGCAGGTCATCGTTGATTTCACCCATCCTGATTCAGTGATGGGCAATCTTGAATTCGCGATTAAGAATGGCATCAGCGTTGTTGTGGGTACTACTGGTTTTGATGATGGCAAGCTCGCACAGATCAAGGGCTGGCTCGCCACTCAACCAACGGTTGGCGCTCTCATCGCTCCTAACTTCGGTCTTGGCGCAGTATTGATGATGCAGTTCGCCGCACAAGCTTCTAAGTACTTTGAATCGGTAGAGATCGTCGAACTTCATCATCCCAATAAGGCTGATGCGCCATCTGGAACCGCAGCTCGCACCGCCGAACTCATTACTGAGGCACGTCGTTCAGTGAATAAGGAACCAATGCCAGATGCGACAACTACATCACTTGCTGGTGCGCGTGGAGCGCTAGTCGGTGAAGTCCCTGTGCATTCAGTTCGCCTACGTGGACTCGTCGCTCACCAGGAAGTAATTCTTGGAGATCTCGGTGAGACTCTCACGATTCGTCATGATTCGATCGATCGCACTGGCTTCATGCCGGGTGTATTGCTCGGAATCAGAAACGTTGTCACACACCCGGGCCTCACCTTTGGGCTAGAGCACTTTATGGATCTCAAGTAAATTTAAGAACCCACATAGAAGGAGATAGATATGGCTGCAGTAACAATGTATGGCGCAGATTGGTGCGGAGATTGTCGTCGCAGCAAGCGCTTCATGGAAGAGAACGACGTTGCCTTCACCTATATCGATGTAGAGAAGGATCTCTCAGCAGCAGACAAGGTTGTTGAAATCAATGGGGGAGCGAAGTCGATTCCTGTAATTGTCTTTGAAGATGGCACACACCTTACTGAGCCTTCAGATAATGATCTCAAGGCGAAGCTAGAAGCGCTCGCTATTCTCTAATTTTTAGTAGCTAGTGACCGAAGTGGTAGGCGATCGCCGAACCAACTGCGGCGCCGAGCACTATCACCGGGAACGGTAACTTAAAGAAGAGTGCAGTAATTGCGACTGCCAATCCCGCCATTCGGTGATCAATCACGATCTTCATCTTCACTGTAATGGCATTGACTGCGACAAGGGCAGTGAGCAAGACAATTGGGATCAGTGCATTGATACGAGTAATCCGTGGATTTTCCAGCCACTTTGATGGCACGCTGTGGCCGATAAATTTAAGTGCAAATGCGAACGCACTCGTTCCGATAACGGCAATCCATTGAATGCTCATGCGCGCCACCCAACGATGATCGCCAAGAGCGCAGTCGTAATGATTGGAACACCGGCTGGTGTGAATGGAACCAAGGCAAGTGAGAGCACAATCGCAGCCCCGGCAATTAATCGCTTCTTGGTATCAACCAAACGTGGCCAGACCAACCCTATGAAAGCAGCGGGGACAGCAGCATCTAACCCCCATGCAGATGGGTTTCCAATCGCCTTCGCACCAAGTGCGCCAAGGAGTGTGAAGATATTCCAGAATACAAAGACGCCAAAACCAGTGTGCCAAAAGCCTGTTACTTGATCGGCTTCATCTGATTGCGCAGTAGCAATCGCAGTTGATTCATCGATAGTTACTTGGGCGGCAACAACACGCTTAAGACCTCGCACCTTAAGAATCGGCGCCATGCGCACGCCATAGAGTGCGTTACGCGTTCCGAGAAGTGAGGCAGTTGCAATCGCCGAGAGCGCACTTCCACCTGCACCAACGACTCCGATGACCGCAAACTGCGATGCCCCCGAGAAGGTGAGCAGTGAGAGCAAGCAGGTCTGCAGGACCGAGAAGTGAGCGGTGACACTCGCCGCACCAAAGGCGGTGCCGTAAGCCCCGACCGCAAAGGAGAGGCTGAAGGAATCGCGCTTCACTGACACGCCGATATTCTGCCTTAATACCGCGAGTATCCCTAGTGGATGGCTAAATTCCTCTCATGAGCGAAGCCCAAGCCCGAGATACATCAGATGCCCCAAAAGAGATCATCTTCCGCGATGACATGAGCGTTGAACTCGTGAAGTCCAGTGCGAGTGATTCAGATGTCATCTGGGCAGCACGCGTCTCAACTGCCGGCGAACAATCTCTTGATGCCGTCGGGCAGGATGCTTCTCGCGCCGAAGGTCTTATCAACTACCTCGCCCGTGAACGCCATGGCTCACCATTCGAGCACACATCAATGACCTTCTTTGTTTCAGCACCAATCTTCGTCTTCCGCGAATTTATGCGCCACCGTATCGCCTCCTATAACGAGGAGAGCGGCCGCTATCGCGAACTCAATCCGGTCTTCTATATTCCAAGTAAAGAGCGTCGCCTCGTTCAGATCGGAAAGCCTGGCGCCTACGAATTTGTTGAAGGTACGCCAGAGCAGTTTCAATTGACAGTCGATGCAATTAAAGAGAGTTGCATCGTCGCTTATGCGAACTATCAGAAGATGCTTGATGCCGGCGTTGCACGCGAAGTTGCACGTGCGGTATTGCCAGTGACTCTCTACTCATCGATGTATGTCACGATGAATGCACGCGCTTTGATGAACTTCCTCTCCTTGCGTACCGCACGTGAAGGTTCGCACTTCCCAAGCTACCCTCAACGTGAAATTGAGATGGTTGCCGAGAAGATGGAAGCCGAATTCGCCAAACTCATGCCTATTACATACGGCGCCTTCCAGAAATCTGGACGTGTAGCCCCGTAATTCAAGGTAATGTTCCACCCATGAGTACCCAGCAGATCCAGGCGCCTTTTGGCCGGATGATCACCGCGATGGTTACCCCATTTGATAAAGATGGTGCAATCGATTGGGATGGCGTTGCCACCCTTGCAAACCATCTCGCAGACCATGGCCACGATGCCATTGCCGTCAATGGCACAACCGGTGAAGCCCCAACAACGAAGACTTCAGAGAAGCTCGAGATCATTCGCGTCGTTAAGGCGGCAGTAGGCGATCGCGTAAAGGTGCTGACCGGCGCTGGCGATAATGAGACTTCCTATACCGTCGATCAAGCAAAGCGTTGCGCCGAAGTTGGCGCCGATGGCTTATTGATCGTTACTCCGTATTACAACAAGCCACCACAAGCCGGTATCGAAGCGCATTTCAAGGCGGTCGCTGCTGCAACAGATCTTCCGATCATGATGTACGACATCCCTGGCCGTACCGGAGTAGAGATCGAACAAGACACCATCTGTCGTCTCGCTGAAGTAAAAAATATCGTTGCGCTTAAAGATGCAAAGGGAAACCCTGCATCCACTTCTTGGGTCATCGCCCGCACCGGACTTCCGGTTTACTCTGGCGATGACATTCTTAACCTGCCGCTGCTCTCAGTTGGAGCTGTCGGCTTTGTATCAGTCTGCGGACATACCGTTGGCAACGAACTTCGCGAGATGCTCGATGCCTGGTTTGCAGGAAATGCTGCACGTGCACTTGAAATTCACCAGAAACTATTACCGGTATTCACCGGAACCTTCCGCACTCAAGGTGCGATATTGACTAAGGCTGCGCTCACCATGATGGGCTTGCCTGGCGGATTTACACGTTTGCCACTTGTTGATGCCACCGAGGCGCAGATCGCGCAATTGCGGAAGGACCTTCAACAAGGCGGAGTCGTACTTAAATAATGAATCATCCCCATCCAGATCTTCCCTATCCAGCAAAGTTAGCCCCAAAGACCCTTCGCATCGTCGCCCTTGGTGGCCTCGGCGAAATTGGTCGAAACATGACGGTCTTCGAGTATGAAGGCCAACTCTTAATCGTTGACTGCGGCGTGCTCTTCCCTGATGAAAGCCAGCCCGGCATTGATTTGATCCTCCCTGACTTTAGTTATATCCGTGATCGCCTTAAGGATGTTGTCGCGGTATTCCTTACACACGGCCACGAAGACCATATTGGTGCGCTGCCCTTCCTACTTAAAGAGCGCGCAGATATCCCAGTCGTTGCTTCAAAGCTCACACTTGCCTTTGCAGAAGCAAAGCTGAAAGAACGCCGTATCTCTGCACCGCTGCGTGAAGTGCGTGCTGGCATGGTTGAGAAGTTTGGCCCATTCACACTTGAGTTCATCGCAGTTAACCACTCAATTCCAGATGCACTTGCCGTCGCGATTAAGACTGAAGCTGGCGTCGTCCTTGCAACGGGCGATTTCAAGATGGATCAACTTCCACTCGATGGCCGCATTACCGACCTTGCCACCTTTGCACGACTAGGTACTGAAGGCGTCGATCTCTTTATGACCGACTCCACCAATGCAGATGTTCCGGGATTCACAACTTCAGAGCGAGACATCATTCCGGCACTCGATCGCGCCTTCCGCGCAACGAAGCGTCGCGTGATTGTCGCCTCATTCGCATCACATGTTCACCGCATCCAACAGATTCTCAATATTGCAGAGTCTCACGATCGCAAGGTCGCCTTCGTTGGTCGATCGATGGTGCGCAATATGAAGTTGGCACAAGATCTTGGCTACCTCACAGTCCCAGAAGGACTCGTTGTTGACTCCAAAAATATCGGTGACTACGGCGATCAAGTCGTACTCATCTGTACTGGATCTCAAGGTGAACCACTTGCAGCGCTCTCGCGTATGGCAAATGGCGAACACGAAATCAAGGTTGGTAAGGGCGATACTGTCGTTCTTGCATCAAGCTTGATTCCCGGTAATGAGAATCCGGTCTATCGCGTTATTAATGAACTCACTCGCTTTGGCGCAGATGTCGTCCACAAGGGAAATGCGATGGTTCACGTCTCTGGCCACGCTGCTGCAGGGGAGTTGCTCTACTGCTACAACATTGTGAAGCCTAAGAATGTGATGCCAATTCACGGTGAATGGCGCCATATGCGCGCTAATGCCGAACTCGCTATCAAGACTGGCGTTCCTCGTAACAATACGATCGTCGTCGATAACGGCATCGCGGTTGATATGCACGATGGCTATGCCGATGTTGCTGGCGCAGTCCCAGTTGGCTTTGTCTATGTAGATGGCCACTCGATCGGTGAGATCACCGAGAGCTCGCTCAAGGATCGCAGCATCTTGGGTGAAGAAGGATTTATCTCGGTCGTCGTCGTTATCGATTCACAGAGCGGCAAGATCGTCGCTGGCCCAGATATCCATGCCCGTGGCTTTACTGAAGATACCGCGCTCTTTGATGAAGTGAAGAGCATGATCGAGAAGGCGATGGCGAAGGCTGTTGCTGGCGGCGTTAACGGAACTCATCAGCTCCAACAAGTAGTACGCCGCACTGTCGGCAGTTGGGTCGGAGAAGAGCACCGTCGCAAGCCAATGATCGTTCCGGTTGTCATCGAGGTCTAACCTCGGCGCGCCTAGCCCAGCGAGAGTTCACTGCTCTTTAGGCTTAGGGGATTATGGCAAAACGCAAGAAAGCACCCGCACGTCGAGGTAAGAAGAACTCTGTTCTCGGAGCCTTTGCCAAGGCTCTTCATACCCTCTGGACACTCCTGGCCAAACTCTTTGGAAGTTCGATTCGCTTCGTCTTCAGAGGAGCGAAGGAGTTAGACCCAGCACACCAACGTGATGGCTTCGCCTTTCTTGTTCTGATCTTCGCGCTGATCTCAGCCGCTGGAACCTGGTTCCATCTCAACAACTTTGTTGGCAGCGCACTTCGCGCCGCGCTCTTCGGTGGCGTTGGCAAGATTGCTTATCTTTCACCCATCATCTTTATCTACTTTGCAGTGCGCCTCTTCAAATCTCCGGATGAAGGCCCTGCAACTGGGCGAATCACTATCGGCACACTCTTCTTATTGCTCACCTCTACTGGCCTGCTCCATATCTTTAATGGGTCGGTAGGGGATACCGGTAAGACCGCTATGCAAGGCGGCGGTGGTTGGCTCGGTTTCGCGATCTCAACTCCGCTCGTTGCGCTCGCCACAAATATTCTTGCTGTACCAATTCTCCTTCTGCTCTTCTTCTTTGGAGTATTAGTTGTTACTGCAACTCCGCTCTCACGTGTCATTGCAAAGATCAAGGCGCTCTTCCGACTCGGTCGAGTGCGTGCAAGTGATCGCCGCGCCGCCCGCGAGTTGACCGAAGAGTTTGAGATCAGTGAGACCCCAGCCTTCGATACGCCACTGGTCCAAGAGTTCAACGCCTTCGATGAGGTTGAAGAAGAACCAATCGACGAAGAAGAGTTTGATGAAGAGTTCACGGTCGAGGTGCCAGTAGCGACCGAACCTAAGCCGACTCTGCCACAACGCCCTGTGCCAACTACTCCTGCGCACCAGATGATTCTCGCCGCAGACACTCCTTACCAATTGCCTTCAATGGATCTGCTAAAGACAGGCCCAGCATCAAAGGCGAAGTCGAAGGCGAATGAGACTGTCGTCGCATCCCTTACTCAACTCTTCGATCAATTCAATATTGATGCAACTGTCACTGGCTTTATGCGCGGACCCACTGTCACACGCTATGAAGTAGAGCTCAGCGCGGGCGTAAAGGTTGAAGCAATTACTGCGCTCTCAAAGAATATTTCCTACGCAGTCGCAAGCAGTGATGTTCGCATCCTCTCGCCGATCCCTGGTAAGTCTGCAGTCGGTATCGAGATTCCAAATACCGATCGCGAGATCGTCTACCTTGGCGATGTTCTGCGCTCATCAGTTGCAAGTTCAGAGGCGCACCCAATGGTGATTGCACTCGGTAAAGATGTCGAAGGATCCTTTATCTGTGCCAATTTGGCGAAGATGCCACACCTACTTGTCGCAGGTGCTACCGGTGCTGGCAAGTCTTCGATGATCAACTCACTTGTTGTCAGCGTCTTAATGCGTGCAACGCCAGATGAAGTCCGCCTCGTGATGATCGACCCAAAGCGAGTCGAACTCACCAGCTATGAAGGCATTCCGCACCTCATTGCTCCGATTATCACCAACCCTAAGAAGGCAGCAGATGTCTTGTCATGGGTAGTGCGTGAGATGGATCAACGTTATGACGATCTCTCGGCCTTTGGCTTCCGCCACATCGATGATTTCAATAAGGCAGTCAAAGCGAAGAAGATCAATCTTCCTGCAGGTAGCGAACGAGTTCTCGAGCCGTATCCGTACTTGCTCGTCATCATCGATGAGTTAGCAGATTTGATGATGGTTGCAGCTCGCGAAGTAGAAGAGAGCATCGTCCGTATTACACAGCTCGCTCGCGCTGCTGGTATCCACTTAGTAATTGCAACGCAGCGCCCATCAGTGGATGTTGTTACTGGTCTCATCAAGGCGAACGTGCCATCACGTCTCTCATTCGCAACGTCAAGCCTTGCTGATTCACGCGTTATTCTCGATACACCTGGTGCAGAGAAACTTGTTGGACAAGGAGATGGACTCTTCTTACCAATGGGTGCAAGTAAGCCAGTTCGAATTCAGGGCGCTTATGTCTCTGAACGTGAATCAGAAGCAGTCGTGAACTTTGTGAAGTCACAAGCACAGCCGGTCTATCGCATCGATCTCAATGCACCGATTAGATCTAAGGTGATTGAAGATGATATCGGCGACGATATGGATCTCTTGTTGCAGGCAATTCAACTTGTAGTTGGCACTCAATTCGGATCAACCTCGATGTTGCAACGCAAACTCCGTGTTGGCTTTGCCAAGGCTGGCCGCTTGATGGATCTCATGGAGAGCCGAGGCATCGTTGGACCATCCGAAGGTTCGAAGGCGCGCGAGGTCTTGATCAACGCCGAACAGATGCCAGATGTGCTCGAGGAGATCCAAGGCTTCCAGTAAGCCCACGCTCACCCCGTTTGTTCACCCAAAAAGATTTGTCTATTAACCTAGCCACGTTCTACCCTTGGGGCCTCGGTTCCATCCCCTAATCGAGATCTACGAGGTACTCCATGTCAGTCGGTAACTATCTACGCGAGGCGCGTGAGAGTGCTGGCTACTCTGTTGAGAAAATCGCCTCACTCACTCGAATTCCGCAAACTGTCATCCGTGATTTAGAGGAAGAGAAGTTCTCCTCATCCGGTGGCACCACCTATGCGCGTGGCCATATCCGCACAATCGCAAAACTTCTTAATGCCGATACTGATCGACTCATCTCATCTTTTGAAGAGATTACTGGCGAGAGCAACCGCCCAATGATCGAGTTGCTAGAAGAGAACAATGCAACTGCTCTACGTCGCAAGCAGAGCCTCAATATTTCACCAAAGTTAATTGCAACTGCAGCAAGTGTGATCGTTGGAGTAGCAATCATCATTCCAACTGGAATGGCGCTCTCAAAATCACTGACCCATAAGAGTTCGGTCTCCACCGTCGCCACAACAAGCCAGAGCCATTCATCGTCTCCACAAAAGACGACAACGAATGCGACTCCAACAACCCCGTCCGGCACAGTCACAACTGGCCGTGGAGTAGTCGTGACAGCATCAGCTGGTACGTCCTGGCTTTCTGTCAATGATTCTCAAGGAACGAAGATCTTCTCTGGCAAGATCAGCAACGGTCAGTCACAGACCTTCGATCCATCCAATGGCCTCTTCATGACGATTGGAAATGCTGGAGCGGTCTCTGTCTCCGTTAATGGCAAGTCACAGGGCCTACTCGGCGCTGTTGGTGAAGTGAAGACATTGAGCTTCGCAGCACCTACATCTAACGGCTAATCCCTCATCTGCGCATAAGCCGCTTCTTACCGCCTTACAGGTAGGATTCATTCAATGAGAACCGTCGCCCTTGTCACCCTTGGATGTTCACGTAACGAGGTCGACTCCGAAGAATTAGCAGGCCGCTTAGCAGCTGATGGCTGGACCTTAGTCGATGATGCCTCAGAGGCTGAAGTAGCCCTCATTAATACCTGCGGCTTCATTGAGAGCGCGAAGAAGGATTCAGTAGATGCACTCCTTGAGGCTCATTCACTCAAGGGAAATGGCGTCACCAAAGCTGTCGTCGCAGTGGGTTGCATGGCCGAGCGCTATGGCAATGAACTCGCTGATGCGCTCCCTGAAGCAGATGCGATCTTGGGCTTCGATGATTACGAAGATATCTCACAACGCCTACAGACCATTATGGCTGGCGGATCAATCGAGGCGCATAAGCCAAAAGATCGTCGATCACTTCTCCCACTTGCTCCTAGTGAGCGTCAAGCGACGAAGCCTGCGCCGATTTCTGATGCAGTTGGTTCGCTCGGCCAAGGTCAGCGCGTCGTCCGCAAGCGCCTGAACAATGATCCAGTCGCACCATTAAAGATCGCATCTGGTTGCGATCGACGCTGTTCATTCTGTGCGATCCCATCATTCCGCGGATCTTTCATCTCACGTAGACCAACCGAGATCTTGGATGAAGCAAAGTGGCTCGTTGATAATGGCGTCACCGAACTCTTCCTTGTCAGTGAGAACACGACATCGTATGGAAAAGATTTAGGGGACTTGAAAGTCTTAGAGAAGCTCCTTCCAGAACTCGCTGCGATTGATGGCGTTGAACGTATCCGCCTCTCATACCTGCAACCCGCTGAGATGCGTCCAACTTTGTTGCAAGCAATGATCGCAACCGAGAAGGTTGTCCCATACTTTGATCTCTCATTCCAGCACGCTTCAGAGACCTTGTTGCGCCGAATGCGCCGCTTTGGTGATGGTGAGAAGTTCTTGCACTTGATCACACAGATTCGCGCACTCTCACCAGAGGCTGGCATTCGATCAAATGTCATCGTGGGATTCCCGGGGGAGACCGAGGAAGAGTTCCAAGATCTCGTCGACTTTATCTCAGAGGCGCGTATGGATGCCGTCGGCGTCTTCGGTTATTCAGATGAAGATAAGACAGAAGCGCTCAACCACGAGAACAAAGTGGATCAAGAAGTTATTAATGCTCGAGTAGAGCAGCTCTCTACCTTGGTCGATGAACTCCTTATGCAGCGCGCTGAAGAGCGTATTGGCGAGCGGGTTCGCGTATTGATCGAAGATGCTGATCTCCAAGAAGGACGAGCCGAACACCAAGGTCCTGAAGTCGATGGTTCGACCACACTTCAGAGCCAACGCAAGTACGACGTTGGTGAGTACGTCGATGCAATCGTCTCTGAAGCATCTGGCGCTGACTTGATTGCGATTCCGCTATGAACATCCCAAATCTTCT
>Ga0214164_1001931_pt1 | contig 11243 bp, 9 predicted proteins | sample TroBogepilimnion_13_FD_153003 | JGI IMG/M metagenome (GOLD analysis project Ga0214164, IMG submission 153003) | Freshwater microbial communities from Trout Bog Lake, WI - Practice 03JUN2009 epilimnion v4 | ecosystem: Environmental > Aquatic > Freshwater > Lake > Epilimnion/Euphotic zone ...
GGGACTTGCCTGCAACTGCGAAATAGTGAAGGACAATTACTTTGCCCGTAAAAACTATTTCTACCCCGATTTGCCGAAGGGTTACCAGACTTCGCAGCACACAACGCCCATCTGCAAGGGCGGTATTGTACCCATCACCACCAGTGAAGGGGGTAAGGATGTGGAGCTAAACAGGATTCACCTAGAGGAAGATGCGGGCAAAAGCATTCACGATTGGGATGTTGATTATACCTGTGTTGATCTGAACCGTGCCGGTGTTCCATTGATAGAAATAGTGACAGAACCATGTTTGCATAGCAGTGAAGAGGCTTATCAATACGTGACAGAAGTGCGGAAGCTGGTGCAATGGATTGGCGTATGTGATGGTAATATGGAAGAAGGTAGTCTGCGTTGCGATGCCAATGTATCGATAAGATTGAAGGGCGAAAAGGAATTGGGTACCAAGGTGGAAGTGAAGAACCTGAACAGCATCCGCAATGTGAAGAAGGCAATAGATTATGAGATTGCGCGGATGATTGCCATTGTGGAAGACGGTGGAAAGATAGTGCAACAAACACGCAGCTTTAATGCCGATAACGATACTACCTTCTCGATGCGTGATAAGGAAGAAGCAAATGATTACCGATACTTTGCTTGTCCAGATTTATCTCCCTTTCATTTGACGGATGAATTTATAAAGGGAATAGAAACTGCTTTGCCACAATTACCAAAGCAATTGATAGCAAGCTACCAACAAGACTTTGGATTGAGTGCGTATGATGCGGCACAGTTATGTGATGAAAAAGAAACATCAGATTACTTTAATGCAGTTGCCAAAGAAAGCACCAACTATAAAGCCATTGTAAACTGGATAACTGGTCCGATAAAACAATACTTGAATGATAGTAACCTGAGTATTGGACAATTGAAACTGCCAGCCAAGACTTTGGGGGCATTGATACAATTGATAGATGAAGGCAAGGTAAACTTCTCGGTGGCGGCAACAAAGATATTCCCAGTATTGTTGCAAGGTGATAAGCAACCGTTGCAAGTGGCAGAAGAATTGAACCTGTTGCAAGTAAGTGACACCAACGAACTGGAAGGATGGGTGGATGAAGCCATCAGCAAAATGCCAGATAAGGTAGCTGAATACAAAAAAGGCAAGAAGGGATTGATAGGATTGTTTGTGGGCGAAGTAAAGAAACTAAGCAAAGGCAAAGCAGACCCAAAAGTGGTGACGGAGTTGTTGCAGAAGAAGTTGGGATAAGCATAAAAAGAAAAGCGGCAGTCTTTACAAGGGACTGCCGCTTTTCTTTTATATCTGTAATAGTCTACAACATCTTCAAAATAGTGTCTATCAATTCTTGCTTTGTAATTGGAATACCCATGATTTTATTATAGGGTTGTGCATCAACAAAATAAACATCGCGGATAATCTTTACCAATTGTCCATTATTAATTTCTGGAACCAATACCTTATCGAAGTTCTTGATGATATCTCCCAGATTCTTAGGGAAAGGACGAATATAACGTATGTGTGCATGGCTTACAGCATAACCTTGTGCTTGTAATTCAATCACGGCACTTTTGATAGCACCATAGGTACTACCCCAACCAAGTACTAATACTTTACCTTTTTCTGGACCACTATCAATGGTTTGTAAAGGAATATAATCAGCAATTTTATCAACCTTAGCTTGTCTGGTCTTCACCATGTGCTGGTGATTGTCAGAGTCGTAGCTGATATTACCTGTAATATCTTGCTTTTCCAATCCACCAACCCTGTGTTCCAATCCCTTTGTACCAGGAATAGCCCAAGGACGAACCAGTTTATCATCTCTTCTGTAAGGCATGAACTTTTCTTCTCCTTCAACAGGTGCTTCCTTAAACTTAACGTCAATGGCAGGTAAATCTGCACTAGTAGGGAACTTCCAAGGCTCAGCACCATTGGCTATGTAACCATCGCTCAATAAGATGATGGGCGTCATGTGTTGCACTGCAATACGCACAGCATCAAAAGCAACATCAAAACAATCGCTTGGTGTTGCAGAGGCAATTACTGGCATCGGGCACTCACCATTTCTACCATAATAAGCTTGCAATAAATCGCTTTGTTCAGTCTTAGTAGGCAAACCAGTAGAAGGTCCACCACGTTGTATGTTTACGATCACCAAAGGAATTTCCAACATTACGGCTAATCCCATTGCTTCTGCTTTCAAAGCCATACCGGGTCCACTGGTAGTTGTCAAACCAAGACTACCGCCATAGCTTGCGCCGATGGCAGAAGTAATAGCAGCAATCTCATCTTCGGCCTGGAAGGTGCGAATGCCAAAGTTTTTATATTTACTTAGTTCGTGTAAGATATCAGAAGCTGGCGTGATAGGATAAGTACCCAAAAAGATAGGTAAGCCACTCTTTTCTCCTGCTGCAATCAATCCATAAGCCAATGCCTGGTTTCCCATGATGCTACGGTAATGGCCTGGAGACATTTTCGCTTTTTCTACGGTATAACGCGTGCTGAAAGTTTCGGTGGTATCACCATAGTTGTATCCTGCTTGTAATACCTTGATATTACTTTGAAGAATACTTTCTTTTTTACCAAACTTCTCTTCCAAAAAGTCGATGGTACTAGCCAAGTCACGATTGTACATCCAATAGATGAACCCTAGTACAAACATGTTCTTTGCACGGTCACGCTCTTTAGTTCCTAAGTCTGTAAAATCTTTTACTGCCTCACGCGTAAGCTTGGTTACGTCAACTTTTATCAGTTCATAACCTTCCAAGCTACCATCTTCCAATGGATTTATACCATCAGGATAGTTTGCCAAACGAAGGTTTTTGCTATCGAAACCATCAATGTTTGCAATAATCTTTCCTCCCTTCTTCAAACCCTTTAGGTTCACTTTCAACGCAGCAGCATTCATAGCCACCAACACATCGCAAGAGTCGCCGGGTGTATATACTTTGTTTGAAGAGAAATGTACCTGGAAACCGCTCACCCCGGGTACAGTACCTATTGGAGCACGAATTTCCGCTGGAAAGTCTGGGAAAGTTGCCAGATCAATACCCAATAAAGCCGTATTGTTTGTGAATTGTTGACCAGTCAATTGCATACCGTCGCCACTGTCGCCGGCAAACTTTATTACTACGTCTTGTAAAACTTGTTCTTGCTTACTCATTATAAAGGAACAAAAAGAATGAAACTAATGTTGCGTATTGTTTAGAACAATGGCAATTAGTTGCCCAAAAAAGGAGCGCAAAAGTAAGATTATTGTTTTATAAGGATAAGGTTTTTTTAAAATAGGAACGTGGTCGCTAGTGTTTAACAGCAAAAGCAGACATTATATTCCCTTTGCCGAAAGAAACAATGTTCAAGAAGGGATACGGACTCGTTATTTTCATTCCTTTTTGACTAAAATAATTCTAATTGACAACAATTGCTTATCCTTACACCCCGAATCACGCATAAAACAACTGCAAATGAAATCTTTTAGTATCGAAGAAATAAATGCCTCGCTTAAGGGAATACTGGTAGGCGCTACAACACAAACTATTACAAGTCCCGAACAGTTGGAACTGGCCAACAACAATCAGATTACTTTTATAGGCAACAGAAAATACATCAAGCATTGGGAAACTTCTAAAGCTTGTGCTGCCATTGTAAATGAAGATTTTGATATTGAACCCGGTGAAAACAGGGCTTTGATTAAGGTAAAGAATGCAGACATTGCAATGGCGCAGTTGCTGGAACTGTTTGTAGAGGATGGCCCTGTTTTCGAGGAGGAAATACACCCAACTGCTGTTATTCATCCTACAGCTACTATTGGAGCGGGCTCTAGAATAGGTGCTGGTTGTTACATTGGCAAAAACGTAACTATTGGCAAGGGTACAACAATCTATCCCAATGTTACCATATTTGACGACGCTTCAATTGGTAATGCCACTTCAATATGGTCTGGTACTGTTGTCCGTGAGCGTTGTGTAGTTGGAAGCTACTGTATCATTCATTCTAATGTGAGCATTGGCGCAGATGGATTTGGTTTCAGACCGAGTCCTGATGGTAAAGGACTATTGAAGATTCCACATATTGGTAATGTAGTGATAGGAAATGGTGTTGAAATTGGATCTAGCAGTTGTATTGACAGAGGTAAATTTAGTTCTACTGTTGTGGGTGATGGTTGTAAGATAGACAACTTAGTACAGATTGGGCATAATAGTAAGATGGGACGCTGTTGTATTATGGCAGGCGCAAGCGGACTAGCCGGTTCTGTAACATTGGGTGATGGTGTGATAGTGGGTGGAGGTTCGTGCATTTCCGACCATGTTACATTAGGAAACGGCGTACTTGTTGGCGGTGGTTCTGGTGTGATGAGTGACTTTGGCGATGGTAAGAAGGTACTTGGATACCCCGCAACAGAGTCAAAAGACATGCTAAAGCAGTGGGTGGTATTAAGGAAGCTAGTGAAGGAATCGAAATGATAAATAATTATTGATTTGGTAATAAGTGAGAGGAGGTTGTTCTTAAAGAGAACAGCCTCTTTTTTGTTTGGATGAATCCCATTTTGTAAATTAACCGTGATTATGAGGCAATTTAATGTGTAATTTTTACATATTATAAACCTAAAGCAATAAGTTTGCGGCTACAATTACAAAATACACGCTTTATGAAACGATTACTTGTTGTTATAATTGCCTTTTTAATCACCACTAAATCTATCTGCCAAATGAACCGTATCAGCGAGCAAGCCGGTAACGTACTTAAGGAATCTATCATTGAAGGAGGGGTGGATTTGCAGCTTTCCAATGGCTATGCACGCCTCACTGCCTACAATGCAACAACTCTTCGCATCCGTGTTGGCAAGAATCCGTTTACTACAGATCCTTCTTTTGCGGTCGATCACCTCCAAGCAACAGGTAAATTAGCCGTACTGAAATCTGAAGGAACGGACAAGGTTTACGCAACAGACTCATTGGTGGTGAAGGTTGCCACGCATCCCTTTAGAGTACGAATTTATAACCACAACAACCAGTTACTCTGTGCCGATGAAGCAACGCTTGGGGTGAGTTGGTATGGCGATAAGGTAAGTTGCTACAAACAATTACACAGCGATGAGAAATTTATTGGATTGGGCGAGAAGACGGGCGACATTAACCGAAGGGGCAACTTCTATCAGAACTGGAATACGGATGCGCCTGCCTACGCCAACAATGCCGACCCTCTATATGCAACCATACCCTTCTTTATTGGGGTACACGGCGGACTAACCTATGGAATCTTCTTCGATAATAGCAATAAGTCTTACTTCAACTTTGGGGGTGGTGCCGATGAGGAGCTGTTTCACTTTGGGGCGGATGATGGCGAGATGAATTACTATTTCTTTGGCGGAAACACCGTTGCCAGTATCATCAACGACTACACCAACCTCACGGGCAGAACCCCCATGCCTCCGTTGTGGAGCTTGGGTTTTCAGCAATCCAGATGGGGCTATGACAATCAGGAACAACTGCTTACAATCGCCAAGACCTTCCGCGAAAAGAAGCTGCCTGCCGATGTTATTGTCAGTGACATCAACTACATGGACAACTATAAAGTGTTCACCTGGAGTAGCAAGTATCCCGATGTAAAGGGGATGTTGGGGCAGATGAAGGGGATGGGTTTTGATATGGTGACCATCATAGACCCGGGCATTAAAGTAGAGAAAGGTTATAAGGCGTATGAGGACGGATTGGCTGGCAATCATTTTGCGAAGTATCCCGGTGGACGACCTTACATTGGGCATGTGTGGCCCGGCCGTTGTCATTTTCCCGATTTCACCAAAGAAGAAACAAGGAAGTGGTGGGGCGATCAATTCAAGCAACCCTATATAGACAATGGCGTGAAGGGTTTTTGGAATGATATGAACGAACCCGCCGCTTGGGGCAGAGAGTTTCCAAATTTGATTGAGTTTGGCGAGGGTAAAGACAAGAAGACACTTTATAATGTGAAGAATGCTTACGGTTTATTGATGGCACGCTCCACTTATGAAGGTGCACGACGCGGTCTGAACGGGCAGCGTCCCTTTGTGCTTACCCGAGCATCCTATTCTGGGGTTCAGAAGTATTCGGCACAATGGACGGGCGACAATGTCAGCAGCGATGAACACATGCTACTCGGTTTCCGCTTGCTGAATAGCATGGGACTAAGCGGTATTCCGTATGTAGGAATGGATATTGGTGGTTTTATGGGCAACCCTTCGCCCGAGTTATTCATCCGTTGGTTGAGTCTGGGCGTTTATAGTCCCCTGTTTCGCAATCATACTTGCATTGACTACAATTACAGAGAGCCGTGGTTATTTGGCGAAGCAAATACAGTCAAGATCAGGGCTATTCTGGAACAACGCTACAAGTTGTTACCGCATTTGTACAGCGCGTTCTACCAAGCCCATCAAACGGGGATGCCCATCAACAGAATGTTACCGATTGACTACACTTTCGACGACCAAGCGTATAGCAACAAGTACCAGAACCAGTTTCTTTTTGGTAATGGCCTGTTGGTTTGTCCCGTTGCGTCCACTCAAAACAGTACGGAAGTCTACCTGCCCGGCAAAGGCAACTGGTATCGCTTTAGTACCGATAAAATCTATGCCGGTGGCAGTAATTATTTCGTAGAGAGTCCGTTGGATGATGTGCCTGTGTTCATTAAGGCGGGGGGTATTATTCCCATGCAGTCTGCTGTTCAGAATACAAAAGAAAGGGGCGATGGTATCTTATATCTTCATGTCTATAAAGGAACGGAGCAGAATGTCTACACCTACTATGAGGATGATGGTAATACCTATGACTATGAAAAAGGGGTGTTTTATAAAAGAGATATTGTCTATACGCCGCAAACTTCACTCCTGCTGAAAGCCAAGGAAGGCAGCTATAACAGTAAGTTCAAAAAGGTGAAAGTAACCTGGCACGGATTCAAGCAAAACACTTCCACTGAGTACGATTTAACAGATGGCGAATTGGTTATTCCACTGCCCGAATCCAATTAGTAGACCGATATAAAGAGTATGTTTCTGCAACAGCTTGCTGCGCGAGGTGGTGTGCACTAAATGAATCTGTGTACGCATCATAGCCCGATTAGTTATAGATTTGTTTTCCTGATGAAGAAAATATTGCAGTATAAATCGTCTCAAATAGCCTACTATACTTATGGTAGTGGCGACGAAATATTGTTCTGTTTTCACGGTTATGGGCTCACGGGCGAAAGTTTTGCTGTCTTGCAACCCGTTCTTGAAGAGGTTTACACCCTTATCTGTATCGACTTCCCCTTTCATGGAGCTACCAACTGGCAAGAGGGACTTTCTTTTCCGCCGGAGGACTTGTGGAATCTACTAATGCTACTCAATCCCTCGCCAGATAAACCTTTCAGCCTGATGGGCTACAGCATGGGCGGCAGAATTGCCCTTCGTTTACTAGAGAAACATCCCCAACAAATAAAGCAATTGGCATTGGTTGCGCCCGATGGACTCAAGTTTAACTGCTGGCAGGCTATTGCAACGCGCACTGCTGTCGGAAACTTGCTTTTTCGCTACACCATGCAGCATCCACAATGGCTTTTTGCCTTAGTACGGGTAGCAAGTTTTCTTAAACTGATTGATAGATCTATTGAGGTATTCACGCTTTTGTACATCAGTGAGGAACAAGAGCGTCGCTTGCTGTACGAAAGATGGCATGCCATGCGGGACTACACGCCACGGTTGAGTGAATTGCGTAGGCTGATTGAACAATATAAAATACCTGTAAATCTATTGTTTGGAGCGTATGACAAGGTAATTACCACCCGTCAGGGCTATGCTTTCAAGAAGAAGGAACCACTGATTACCATTACGGAGTTGAAATGCGGGCATCAAATTATGAAAGAAAAGTATGCTGAGGAAGTGGGGCAGTTGCTACAATCAAATCAATTCAATTAGGCGCTGCTAATTGAATGTAAATAACTACTCAAGTCTAAAATTGTATAAATCGCTCTGTTAATCCCTCCCACACCACCTCTTTTGCCTCGTTTCAGACGTAAAAAAGCAATTTAACAGGACGCTACTGGTATTCAACCTGTTGTTTTAGTCTTCTTTTTAGTCGGTCAGAAGCCTGCTTTTCTTGCCACATTTCCATACCCACTGCCTACTGCTATTCAAACACATCATTAGGTTTGGTGGTAACGACAGAATCACTTTCTTTTGCGTTGGTTTACAGATTGCCGAGTAACATCAGCTTCTTAAATTTATTAATTAACAACACACCCACATCATGACAACAGTTCAATCAGTAATTATCTCCATCGTAGAAGGTCTAACAGAGTTTTTGCCCGTGTCCTCTACCGCGCACATGAAGATTACCAACCCGCTTATCGGCGTTCAGATAGACTCTTTTGAAGAGATGTTTGAAGTCGTAATTCAGCTTGCCGCTATCCTGAGCGTCGTTACGGTTTACTGGAAAAAGTTCCTCGATTTTAAGTCGCCTACTTTCTACATCAAATTAATTCTTGCCCTTATTCCAGCTATCATCTTCGGTGCTTTACTAAAGAAACACATTGATTCGGCATTGAGTAACCTCACTTTCATTGCCTGTGTAATGATTGGCGGTGGCATCCTTTTATTGTTTGTAGATAAACTTTTTACCAAGAACGAGATAACGGACGAGTCACAGATTTCTTATCCAAAAGCACTCACTATTGGCTGCTTTCAGGTATTGTCCATCTTGTTGCCGGGCCTCAGCAGGAGCGCTGCAACTATTGTGGGCGGTATGAGTCAGAAATTGACCAGAAGTGTTGCCGCCGAGTTCTCCTTTTTTCTAGCTGTGCCCACCATGTTTGCCGCTTCGGTAAAGTCTCTTTGGGACCTGCACAAAAATGATCCTGCTGTATTAAAAGACACCTCCAACCTTGGCACACTTTGCATCGGTTCGGTCATTGCCTACATCATCGCCCTACTATCTATTAAATTTTTCATTGGGTACCTCCAGAAACATGGCTTCAGAGTGTTCGGTATCTACCGTATTATCTTGGGAAGCATCGTTTTGTTCCTGATATATAGGGGCATCATCTAAGGTAATTGGTCATTTATGGGTAAAGGATTGCAAAGCATTCCTTTACCCATTTTTTTTGCTGAGTTAACGCTGATTTTAATGCTTTGAGCCTAACCAATTGCAGTTAATTCCTTCTCAGACTGATGTTTTGCTATTTTAAGACTCAGAAATAAAGCGGAAGAATGCACTTTAAAGTCCAAAACATACAGAATTACACACACTATTGCCATTTTGCGAGACAAAGTGACCATAATGAGGAGAGAAATGGCCATAATGCGAAGAGAAATGGGCACTTTGTCTCGCAAAATGGCAATAGTGCGAGGAGAAATGGCCACTTTGCCTCGACAAATGGCCATAATGCGAAGAGAAATGGCAATAGTGCGAAGAGAAATGGCTATAGTGTCTCGACAAATGGCCATTTTGCCTCGTAAAGTGTACGTTTTGAATACAAGAGCCATTTAACCATATAGCCAAGTAGGAGGATATAGAGTGGTTTGTATAAATTCCCTTAGATTTGTATTGACGCTACAGGCAAACGACCGTAACTATTTTTTTGTTGATTGAATAGTAATGGGGCAAGAAGAAAACGCTAGTATGAAGGATTGAAAAAATGCGTCTATATAAGAGTTGACTGCTATACCAATCGATTAGGTTGCTCATTCAAACAATAATTTTTATTTCAAACATTAGAAAAATGCTTTTAGGTTTAGAGGAAACATTTACAGTTGGAAAGGACACATTTTGTGATAGCGTTTCCCCGACCTCATCTATTGGAGTAATCTTTGAAGACGACCTTACTACAGGTTATTTTTATGCGGTTGATACTGAAAAAGATACGGAAGTTCTTGATGCACTTCATATTTATAATGTAGCCGATGTTATTGACAAAGACAAGCCAAGTAATATTAAAATATATTGGAGTGACGACGGACAAATTGCCTCCTTATTAATAAATAATTATTGTCATGCAATTTTTGACTTTAACAATAGGATGGGGTATTGTAGAAATGGGTTTCCTAAAAATAATTCAGGTTGGGCAAAAACACCTCAACGGGATTTGACAGACGAATTGATAGACGAGATATTTAAAACTAACAAATAGAGACATACTATTTTAAGTTAAAACTGAAAGACTGGCGAATGGACAAGACATTGGTTGTCACTGTACAGCAGCTAACAAAAGTGTTCAGTAAATTCCCTTAGATTTGTATTGACGCTACAGGCAAACGACCGTAACTATTTTTTTGTTGATTGAATAGAAATGGGGCAAGAAGAAGACGCTAGTATGAAGGATTGAAAATATGCGTCTATTTAAGAGTTGTGCGTCATGCTAAGTGACACCTTAATTTCATTTGTCGAGTACATAAGTAATCAGTAAATTCGCCGAGTGAAAAAGCAAAAAAACATAGGACTTGATTTCATTGTTGACAAATTGACTAACTCAATACAAAACGTTGTATCAGGAGACAGTTTTGCTACAGACATAACTTTGGTTTCAGTTTCTGACTTGAAGAATGTTATTAAGAAGAATAGTTGGCAATTTGATTGGAAGTTTGAATGTAAACAACCACAAAGAGACGTTTACAAATTGACTATTGTAAATAATCAAACAGTAATTCAAGGTTTAATAAGTTTAGAAATCAAGTCCGACCATGTTTATATGCATCTTGTTGAAAGTGCCCCTTTCAACAAAGGAAAATCAAAAGTTTATGCAGGTGTTCCAGGCAATTTAGTAGCTTTTGCTTGTAAACTTTCTTTTCAAAGGGGGCATGAAGGAAACGTATCATTCTTTTCTAAATCACAACTTGTTCAACATTATATTGATTCATTAGGTGCAAAGCACGTTGGTGGAAGAATTATGATTATTGACACTAAAGCAGCATTAAAACTCATCAATAAATACTTTTCAAATGAAAAATAAACTTACTCAACTTGACGTAGATTTTATTGGCGGACAGGAACCGCTTACTAAGGAAGAAGAGCTTCTTATAAGTGCATTCATAAAAGCGGACAAAGAAAAAAACAAATTGAGAACAATTGGTAAACAAAAAGAGCCTAAAACATTAGAAGAGTTTGAGCATGCTTGACGAAAGCACGAACGCACAACAAAAGTGTTTAAGAAAGTCCTTGCAGTCGGAAGTAAATGAGCATTTCTGCTTTCTTTTAGCAGTAGTTTCGGCTTGACATACTATATTCTGCTTTTAGTTCTTTAC
>Ga0214164_1001936_pt1 | contig 11225 bp, 3 predicted proteins | sample TroBogepilimnion_13_FD_153003 | JGI IMG/M metagenome (GOLD analysis project Ga0214164, IMG submission 153003) | Freshwater microbial communities from Trout Bog Lake, WI - Practice 03JUN2009 epilimnion v4 | ecosystem: Environmental > Aquatic > Freshwater > Lake > Epilimnion/Euphotic zone ...
ACATTGAGAAGTGGCGGCTGTAGCAAATGAAGAAATATTAGGCTGGCCGTTTACCGTAATTGCATAAACCACAAAACAACCACCCGGCATTGTATAAATTATATTGACACTCCCTGCGCTTAAACCGGTTACAACTCCAGTGGTGGCACCAACAGAAGCATTGCCATTGCTGGTACTCCACGTACCGCCGCTGCTAATATCACTTAAAGTAATGGTTGAGGCAACACATACCACAGTTGGTCCGGTAATAGCAACCGGTGTCTGGTTAACGGTGAATGGCCATGCCGAAAAACAACCATCACCCAGGGTATAAGTTATTGCAAGCACACCTGCCGAAACGCCGTTGATTACGGCGGTAGTAGCTGTAGTGGCGCCTATGGTAGCCATAGAAGGCGTATTGCTGGTCCAAGTGCCACCACTTGTTGCATCTGTTAGCGTTGTAGTTGCTCCTGTGCAAACACTGCTGGCACCGGTTACTACTGCTGGCTGTGCAAGGACATTGATTGGCGCGGTAACAGAACATACACCACCTAAAGTATAATTGATATTGGTAGACCCTACTGCATTACCTGTAACCACACCACCTACCGAAACCGATGCAGTGCCCGGAGCCGAGCTGCTCCATACGCCACCGGTAGTAGCATCAGTGAATGTTGTGGTAAGACCATTACACACACTGCTTGCTCCTGTAATTGCTGCAGGGGTCTGATTAACCACAAAGGCTTCTGAAACCGCGCAACCGGTACCCAATGTGTAAGTTATAGTTAACGCTCCTGCTGTGAGGCCGTTTATTACAGCTGAAGTTGCAGTAGTTGCACCAATTGAAGCATCAATTGGGTTACTGCTGGTCCATGTACCACCGGCTGAGCTGGTTAAGGTTATTGTGCTGCCGGTACAAACTGCTGAGCCGCCTGTAATGGCCGAAGGCAATGCATTCACCACAAAAGGCGTGCTCACAAAACAGGCCGTTGCCGGAATAGTATATATAATATTAGGTGTGCCCGCGATGTTGCCGGTAATAGTTGCCGATCCTGTAATGGTAACATCTGCCGGAATACTCGAGGTCCAGGTTCCACCAGGTGTAACATCAGTTAAAACAGTTGATGACCCTACACAGACCGTTGCTGTACCTGTGATAGGCGCTGGTGTAGGGTTAACAAGATATGAAGTTGTAGCTATGCAACCGGTAGGGAAGCTCACAGTGATGGTCGCAGTTCCGCCGGAAATGCCACTTACTGAAGTAGTGGTGGAAGGGCCTGCTGTAACGGTGGCAATAGTGATATCACTGCTGCTCCAGGTACCAGAACTGCTGGTAAGTGTAGTACCAAATCCCGAACATATAGTTGTTGTACCGGTTATTGCAGCCGGGTTAGGATTAACTGTTGCCTGTGCTGTTGATGCGCAACCTGTTCCTAAAGTATAGGAAATAGTTGAATTACCGGATGATACACCCAGTAAAGAACCACCGCCGCTTATTGTAGCTACCGATCCGGTGATACTGCTCCAGCTTCCGCCCGGAGTTGCATCTGTTAAAGGAGAGGTAAGGCCAATACATACTGCAAGTGAACCGGCAATAGGCGCTGGCAAAGGATTAACAACTACAGAGGCTGTATTAAAGCACCCTGTTGCTGGTATGGTATACGTAATTACCGGACTGCCGGCTGATATACCACCTACGACGCCTGTTGACGAATTAACTGTCCCCAGGGCAGTGTTGCTGCTGCTCCATACGCCGGTACCTGGAAGGTAGGCATCTGATACTGTAATTGTATTTCCCACACAAACTGCGCTCGGAACTGATATACTTGAAGGTGTCTGGTTAACGGTAACAACCGCTGTGATAATACAACCGGCAGTAGAAGTAAAAGTAATTGTAGCATTGCCCGGTGCAACTCCCGTAACAACACCAGTGGCAGGGACTACACTTGCCGTACCAGGTGCACTGCTGCTCCATGTTCCGGGCAAAGAATTAGTTAAAGCAGTAGTACTACCTGTACAAACAGTAAGCGTACCCGCTATAGCCGCAGGAGTTGGATTAACTGTTTGAACGAGTGATGCAGTTGAGGTACATCCATTAGTATTGGTAACCATCAGGGAAACAGTAAAATTGCCTGACGAGGTATAGCCATGTACCGGATTATTTCCCACTGCAGTAGCGCCATCACCAAAACTCCAGGCATAAGCAGTAATACCTGCCGATGCATTATTGAAGGTAGAAGTAAATGTTGCGCCCTGGCAGGTAGGATTTGTACCGGAGGTAAATGCTGCGCTGGATTGAGGGTTAATGGTAATCAACTGTGTTGTATAATTACCCAATGTCAAAGAAGTAGCAGTACCCTGGTAGGTAATGGTGGCAGTGCCACCGGTAATACCTGCCAGCACACCGGTAGTAGCGCCAATTGTTGCATTGCCATTACTGCTGGTCCACGTGCCGCCGGGAGGCACATCACTTAAAGTAGTTGTGGGGCCATTCTGGCATACTGTAAATGTGCCGGTAATGGGTGTCAAAGGGTCATTCCTTAGTACAGAAATCGTTGTTCCGCTAAAGCCTGGAGAGGTAATGACATCTGCCTTACCGTCACCATCAAGATCGCCTACTGCAAGACCGAATGCGCCCGAAGTAACTGCAAAATCCACTTTGGCTGCCAGCGATCCTGCGACAATCGATCCGCTTGTAGCTGTGTTCCTCAACACGGAAAAAGTACTGGCCGACTGGTTAGTTACATATATATCCGGCTTGCCATCTCCATCGGCATCACCAATACCTATAAGATCTGGAAATGTACCTGTTGGGAATGTGACCTGAGTAGCAAAATTCGGTGTTCCTATTGTAGAAATATTGCGCAATACCGATATGGTATTGGCAGTTGAATTTGCTGCAATAATGTCCAGTAGTCCATCTCCGTCAATATCCGCGCCCACAGCATCATTCGGGCCTGTACCAACAGAAAATTCAACGTGCGCAGCGAAACTGATTGAGCCGGGAGTAGATGTATTTCTTAAAACAGAAACATTCCCTGATCCATTATTAGCTGCAACGATATCCTTCTTGCCATCACCATCCACATCAAACTCGGCAAGTGAAACCGGCGTTGAGAATGTTGCAAATGAACTGCCACCTCCAAAACTTAAAGTACCTGGTACAGAATTGTTCTGATAAACCATTACATTGGCAAGAGTGGCTATAATTTCCGGTTTTCCATCACCATCAATATCTGCAACCGAAAGGGAATTAAAAGCCGAACCGCTGGTTGCAACTGTAAACGAACCGGCAAAACTCAGGCTGCCCAATGATGATGTGTTTCTGAATACTGCAATTTTGTTGGATCCACCAAGAACACAAGAAGTAATGATATCCAGTTTGCCATCGCCGTCCATATCTCCAACTGCCACGTTCAATACATCCGGGGAAGGATTGGTAAGTATGATCGGGGCAGCAAATGAGCTGGCGGTAATTGATCCTGAAGAACTGATATTAAGAAATACCCTAACCTGCGAGCTCCCAAAATCGGATACCACTATATCTGGCTTACCATCTCCGTCAAAGTCACCAATAGCTACTCCGGCTGGTTGTGTACCTGCTGTAAAATCCACACGCGGATCAAAATTAACTGTGTTGGCAATAAAGGATCCATTGCTGTAATCCTGCAGAAAAAATCCATTAGATACTGCCTGAAGACCGCAAGTGCTGTTTTCAACGGTTATCGGTCCGAAAGTTCCGCCCAATGGTACTGTTACAGTAAGTGAAGTTGCACCAGCAACGGTTACTGTAGCACGGGTAGACCCAAACCATACAATGTCATTGGTAGAGGTCGTATTAAAATTAGTGCCGCTTAGCGTAACTGAAGAAGCAGGGAAACCGATCGCTGGTGAAGGACTGGTGATTGCAGTAATTGTTGGTGTTGCAGTAACGGTAACTGTAGTAACAACAGTCTGCAAGGTACCATTAGTAGTATAGGTAATGTTTGCAGTGCTGCCTTCAAGTACACCGGTAACAACCCCGGTAGTACTAACCACTGTTGCATTTGCAATATTACTCGATGTCCATGTACCACCTCCAGCATATGAATTGCTAAGGGTTGTTGTTAATCCGGGGCAAACAGTAGCTGTGCCCGTATTGGGAGAAAGTGGTGAATTAAGAAGAACCGAGAATTTAGAAACACTCTGATCAGTAACTACAATGTCGGTTAATCCATCGCCATCTATATCTACCGCAATCAGGTCAGAAGCACCTGAATTCGCAGCAAAATCTGCACGGGCAGCTAATGAGATCGTTCCCGAAACACTGGCATTGCGAAAAACACCAACATTGCTTGCGGAAGTACTGGATACCGCAACATCTGGTTTGCCATCGCCATCAAAATCACCAATAGTCAGGTTTTGATCATTTAGTCCTGTTGCGTAGTCTGTTCTTGCACCCATACTTATCGTACCGGATACACTTGTTCCTTTTAATATAGATACCCAACCGGCAGGGGCAACAGTTGTGCTTGTTGCCACAATATCCATTTTACCATCTCCATCAATATCAGCAATGGCAACATTTGTTGCTGTTCCAATTGTAGTAAAATCCTGACGGACACCAAAACTAAGACTACCCGGAGTACTGGTATTATGCCATGCCGAAACACTGGTTGCAGAATTGGCAGTCAACATATCTGTTTGTCCATCCCCATCCAGATCGCCAACAGCAATACTGGAGATGTTATTTGGGGCCGAGAAGTTTAAACGGGCTGCAAAACTGATTGACCCAACCGAACTGGTATTGCGGTAAACAGCCAGGTTGCTCAATTCGCTGCATAATATATCCGGCAAGCCATCTCCATCCATGTCAGCAACCACCGACATGTTTGCATTGGTAAAATAAGGCACCGTAACTGCCGAAGCAAAACTTATACTGCCGGGGGTACTTGTATTCCTATATATGTAAATATTTCCCGCACCAGCAGCACAGGCAACAACAAGGTCTAGAAGGCCATCGCCATCTATATCAGACACTGAAGCCTTACCAGGGCTATTTGTAGCCAGGGTTAAAGTGAGTGCTAAACTGAAGCTGGGCGAACCGACAGTGCCTGTATTTCTGTAAATTTCAAGTGTATTTGCAGAGAAATTATTGATGATCATATCTACCTTCCCATCTCCGTCAATATCGCCATAGGCAATATGATTATGATTGGCACTCGCAGTTGTATTGAAATCAATATGCGTTGCAAAATTAACCGTCTGAGGTGCGTAAGCTGAATTATTAAAAGTTGGAAGGAAAGGTTTATTATAATTACCTTCTATAGCGCAGGAGTTGTTTTCAACTGTAATGGGTGCAAAAATACCGCCATTAGGCACATTTACACTTAGCGAAGTTGCAGATGCTGCTGTTACAGCAGCACGCGTAGCACCGAAATAAACAATATTATTACCCGGAGTTGTATTGAAGTTGGTACCTGTAATAGTAACACCAGAAAGCGGATTTGCAAAATTCGGACTTACAAGGGAAATGGTTGGAACCGGGTTCACAACTACATTAATAACTGTAGTAACCGAAGTAACACCATCAGAAACCTGCACCGTAAATGCGTCAGTGCCATAAGTACCAGCGAATGGGGTATAGGATACAGCAACCGGCGAAATATTAGTGCCGGACGCTGCAGTCTGGGGCAAACCAATTATTGTACCATTTGACGGTCCGGATGTAACTGTCCATGTGAAAGTAAGACCGGTTGCATCTGTAGCTGTCAGCAACGAATTAATCGAAGTTGCAGAATTGAAACATACTGAAAGGGATTGCGGGCTGCCATTATTGAAGGATATGGCAAAGCCACCGGTACTCATCCCAAACAACAAAACACCTAAAAACAGAAGTGCTTTTGAGGCGCTGATTCTGTTTGTTTTCCGGTAAGCATTCTGCATTTGGAAGGATAGATTTCCTGATCTCATAAGTCGTGATTTATTTAAAAAAAACGCTGAAACTAATTAAATTATAAATTTTTTAATGCATAAAACTAAAGCCCCGGCAAAGCAGTATCCGGCACTTTAACATTATGAATTGTAAACATAATGCTTTATTCCAAAAAAAACAAAACATCACTGAAATAAATAGGCGAAGACCTGTATTTTTTATTTTCGAAAATGACGAAGAAGGAACGATTGAGAAGACTAATTATAAATTAAACTTTTTGTGTGCTGCACAACATCAGGAATTACATAATACTTCGCTCGAAAATATTATATATTGATTCGAACTATAAAAAGAAATGAGCAGCTGATTTTCTCCACTTTAGACAAATCAATCAGATTACCCACGAGAGTCACATGAATGAAAAAACACTTAAAACAAAAATAAGCTAACTAGTAAAAAGCATAGCATGTAAATAATAAAGCATTTATCTTAATCCTACCCCACCAGTTCTGCCGGAATAAGCCTTGAAGCCCATGCATACAACGATGAAAACTGCTCATCTATCAGCGTGTGGCAGCGAAAATGACTCATGCTTTGCGGTAAGAAATACCTTATATATACTCAGCCAACTCCCAAACTCCATATCGCTGATAATATAGTCTTAGCAAGCAATACTTAGCAATTATCTACTGAAATCTTCTTTTCCGGCAGACCCATACCAGTATTTACATGAAAACAAATAATTAGTTGAAAATAATATTCAGGTTTTACAAATTATTTGTAAATTTGTTTTACACTACACATTCTATGAAATATAAACTTCTACCTATTCTGTCAGTAATTTTTTTATTATTATTAATTACACTGCTACCCAAAGTTTCGGCACAGAGCTGGTTATGGGGTAAAGCAGGAACTGTAACCGGTTGTGATGCTTTTCCTGTTGCAACCGATCCGGTCGGCAATGTTTTCTGTGCGGGTATAAGGTTACCGGAGTACGGTATTGGCAGTATTAATTTTGGCAGTGGCGTTACCACCCCGGCTGGTCCGGGCGCTTACCAGAGCATTTGGGTAAAATATAACAATGACGGTACTGCTCTATGGGCCGACGGAACACTGGGCGGCAATACCTGGATAAACAGTGTGGCAGCCGATTCCTCAGGAAATTTCATTGTTTTTGGTTCTTTTAATTCTGCAACCATGCAGATAGGCAGCTATACATTCACTAATTCCTATGCTGCAGGTGACGGACAATATTTTCTTGCCAAATACAGCCCCACCGGCACCTTATTGTGGGCGCTGAAAGATGGAAATATTTTGTCTTCCTATATCAACTCATTTGGCCCATATATTTTAGGCGCCGGAGGTATTGGCACGGATGCCGCAGGCAACATATACATAACTGGTAGTTTTGATAAACCAACGATGACCATTGGCAGCACCACGCTTACCAACTCTGGAGCGACTGGAACATTTGATATGTTTCTGGTTAAGTACTCACCTGCAGGTATTCCACTATGGGCTTCTTCAGTTGGAGGTACAGCTAATGACTACAGCCAGAGCCTGACTGTTGCTTCAACGGGAGATATTTGGATTGGTGGGTTCTTTTATTCCCCTTCAATAACCATTGGTTCTTCAGTTATTACAGATCCCTACGCTAACCAGTTGGCATTTGTAGCAAAATTTTCAGCTGCAGGGGTACCGCTTCTGGCTCAGGCCGCCGGAGGGGCAAATGGCGCTTTTGCAATGGCGATAGCCAGCGATAATTCGGGCAATGTGTATGCTACAGGCGGGTTTAAAGACAACAGCATTTCTTTCGGCGCTACTACACTTACCCGCACCTACCCTGCTTCAGTGCCGGCTCTGGCCGAATTTCTGGTTCAGTATTCTTCAGCAGGGATAGCTACATGGGCTAAAACAATCGGTTCCAGCACATCATTTGGTGGAACCTGGGGCTGGAGCATAGCCGTAGCGCCATGCGGCAGGGTTTGGGTAAGTGGTAATTACAGCGCAGATGTGAGTATTGAAGGAAGTATACTTCCAGTAGTTCCAGGAGGTACTGACCCTGTCTTTATTGCCGGTTATAACCTGGGAGGAACCGTGGCAGGCTACTCTGGTCTAGGATCAGGCGGAGATGACCAGAATGGAATAGCATGCGATGCAAACGGGAATGTTTTTCTTTGCAGCGATTACGAAGCAAATCCTTTTTCAATAGGGCCCGATGTCTTTCCACCTGTTGTATCACCCGAATCTTTTTACCTGGCTAAGTATGGCATTACCGGCGATACAACTTACAGACATCAGGACACCTCGGCATGTGGCATAGACAGTATTCTGCTCACTCCTCCATCCGGATATGGAAATTATGTCTGGAATAACGGCTCATCCGGGCCAACTCTTAAGGCAGGCGCTACTGGTACTTACTGGGTGTTCTGCCAGGCATGTGGAGATACAACTCTGGCCGATACTTTTCATGTAACATTCGCCCCTACCGACACCACCTTTAAACATTCAGATACAAGCATATGTTTATCTTCCGGATCAGCAATATTAACCGGCCCTGCAGGATATTCAGGTTATATATGGAATACAGGCAGCACAGCTACTTCGGTTTCAATAAGTGCCGCCGGAACTTATTATGTACAAGCTTATTCCGGTTGCAACCTGCTCGTTGATACTATTCATGTAAGCATTACACCTGTTACCAACCTTACCTCAGTTCAGGATACTTCAATTTGCGAATCGGCCGGACCTTTAACGCTTACTGCCCTTCCAGGATTCAGTTCTTATCTCTGGAATACCGGCAGTACCGGCAATTCCCTTATAGTTACTGCAAGTGGAAAATACTGGGTAATCGCCACCATTGGTTGTATTGTACATACAGATACAACGAAAGTTTTATTTAACCCGTCACCGGTAGTTTCTTTAGGCGCAGATACTACCATATGTTCCGGCCAGGCACTAACATTATCATCAGTTCAGCCTGTAGGGGCAACCTATACCTGGAATACAGGAAGCACAAACTCATCTGTTCAGGTTTCTGCCTCGGGAACATATACACTGACTGTATTGCTAAATGGCTGCAGAGCTTCCGATTCAATCGTTGTCAATGTCATCACCAGTTCACCGCCGGTCAGCCTTGGCAGGGATACTACCCTTTGTCAGGGAGATATACTTTATCTTACCGTAAACAATGCAAATGCCTACTGGAGTGATTACCATACAGGTGCCCAGCTTAAAGTTATATTACCTGGAACTTATTGGGTAACCATAAAAAGCCCCTGCGGAAATATCAGTGACACAATAGTAATTGATTATCAGATATGCGATCTGTTCTTTCCCTCTGCTTTTACACCTAATGGCGATGGCCTTAATGATATCATCAGAGTAGTAGGCGCATTACATAATTTTACAGATTTTTCGTTGAGTATTTATAACCGATGGGGAGAAAGGGTTTATTTTTCGCACGACATTTACACAGGTTGGGATGGAATATACAATGGGGTAAAGCAGGACGTAGGCACCTATTTTTATATGATTACTTATAGCTTTGAAGGAAACAAACACCTGATGAAAGGAGACCTGCAACTAATAAGGTAACTTCAAAAATAACAATCAGGATCTATCCATGGCAAATGGATATTAACCCAGGATATTAAGTCCTCTCGTAAGTATTGATTCTACCCAACCAGCTCAGCCGGAATAAGCCTTGATGCCCATGCATACAACGATGAAAACTGCTCATCTATCAGGTCGTGTGGCAGTGAAAATGGCTCATGCTTTGTGGTAAGAAAAACATTGTACATACTTAGCCGCTTCCCGAACTCCATATCGCTGATGCTGTTTCCTATCATCACGCATTTCTTAAAATCTATCTCCGGAAAGTCTTCCTGGGCCTGCAAGCCCATACCTGTATTGGGTTTCCTGTTGCGGTCTTCATCGGTTACTGCTGTAGCAGCATATATCTTATCAATTCTGCCGCCATGCTCCACTATAGCTGCCCTCATATTCTTGTTTATTTCGCGCAGGGCGTCCATGCTCATAATGCCGCGCCCTACCCCTCTCTGATTAGATACCACAACGATCCTTCCGAATACATGCGATAAATTCCTCAACGCTTCCAGCGCCCCATCATGAAATACAAATTCATCCCATGTAGTAATATAAGAACCCACCGTCTCTATATTGATAACTCCGTCGCGGTCCAGAAATAATGTCCAGGTCTTGTCTATTTCGGGTTTATTATTAAGCAGGTCCATAATGATAATTTTATTGTTTAAATAAGCTTTGTTCCACCAGTTGGCAGATGATATGTCCGATCATTATATGCGACTCCTGTATCCTTGGCGTATCCTTACTGGGCACATTGATCAGGTAATCACAGCAATCTTTCATTTTACCACCGGTCTCTCCGGTAAGTACTACACAAATCATACCAATTTTTCGCGCCTGCTCCAGTGCATTGATAATATTAACAGAATTCCCCGAAGTGCTTAGCCCCACCAGCACATCTCCGGCCTTCCCCATGCCCTTTACCATTCGGCTGTATACTACATCATAGCCATAATCATTGGCCACTGCCGTAAGGTAAGATGTATTGCAATGCAACGCCTCAGATGGCAGCGGGTCGCGGTCGCTGTAAAACCGTCCGCTGAACTCGGCCGACAAGTGCTGTGCATCAGCCGCACTGCCGCCATTGCCGCAGAAGAGCACTTTATTGCCATTGGCAAATGCCGTGGTAATAACGCTGGTAACCTTTTCTATAGTGCCAAGGAGCACCGGGTCTGAAAGCAGCTTTTGCTTCGTTTCAATTGAAGACTGTATGATCCTTATTATTTCCTGTTGCATCGGTTTTGCCAAAAATACGTGCTAAAGTGTAATTCTGAAATAAATTTCCAAAACATTAAAAAGTAATGCACACGTATTTAACAATAAACGGACCAGAGAGGGATTTTGTTTTACCGGAATGATAATAAAAAAGCGCACCCAAAGGCACGCTATAATTAAAAAATTACCAGAAATCTTCCTTACTGCATTAAAACCTTATCCGTAACCCTACCCTCTTCAGTTATCGCAGTTACAAAATACAAACCCGGTGCAATGCCCGGCCTCACTTCGGTATCCTGATTGGTTGTTGAAATTAACTCCAATAATTGTTGCCCCAATACATTAGTAATAACATACTTAACAGGCCCATCAGCCACACCAGAGAAATTAAGGAAAAAGTCCCCCTCATTGGGATTGGGCCAGATATGCAATGAAGGTGAGGTTATTGATGTTTGCCCCATGCCAAGGTATGGACATGAACGAACCATAACCAGGTGGGTAGCCGCCA
>Ga0214164_1001937_pt1 | contig 11223 bp, 11 predicted proteins | sample TroBogepilimnion_13_FD_153003 | JGI IMG/M metagenome (GOLD analysis project Ga0214164, IMG submission 153003) | Freshwater microbial communities from Trout Bog Lake, WI - Practice 03JUN2009 epilimnion v4 | ecosystem: Environmental > Aquatic > Freshwater > Lake > Epilimnion/Euphotic zone ...
TGCGTTTCTTTGATGGCTGGATGAAAAGGCAGGAAGGTGGCCTTGGCTCTACAGATATAGGTCCCGATTTCACCAACTATAACCCAGGCAACAGTTATGATAATGATCTTACTTTTACTACAGTCAATATTGCACCATTTGTTGAAAATATATTCCATCTGGGAAAGAACTTATCGGTTACTCCGGGGTTCAGGTTTGAATATATAAAATCTACGGCTACCGGGCATGTGCTGGACAGCACCGGAACCTATGATATTGCAGTGAATGAAAGTAAGCCAAGGTTCATTCCGCTTGCAGGAATTGCTTTCCAGTATAAAACATCGCGCACCACCAATATCTATGCCAATATCACACAGGCCTACACTCCTATTTCCTATTCTTTTCTTTACCCTATGGGCCTTGATGTAGATGCAAAAATAGACCCCAACCTGAAAGATATCAACGGATATAATGCCGACCTGGGCTACAGAGGCCATTTAAAGAGCTATTTCACTTTTGATGTGAGTGGTTTCTATATGGCGCACAATAACAATATAGCCATTGAAACCCGCACAAACGGAGCTAATACCAATTACTTTGAAACTAATGTAGGAGACGCTATACACATTGGTGTTGAAGCCTATGCCGAGCTGAATGTGGTGAAACTGTTTACGAAACATTCCCGATGGGGTACTGTTTCCTTCTTTAACTCTTTTGCTTACGATGATGCTAAGTATGTAAACGGGCTGTACAAGGGCAACCAGTCGGAATATGCCCCGGCAGTCATAGACCGGTTTGGAATTACCTATGCCTATAAAAGATTTTCTACCACGTTCCTATACAGTCATACGGCTAAATCTTTTTCAGATGCCAACAATACAGTTTACAGTCCTGATGCCGAGGTGGGTGTAATACCAGCATATACTGTTATGGACTGGTCGGCTACTGCAAAGATCAAAAACTATAACATCAAATTCGGTGTGAATAATCTTTCAGATGCCCGGTACTTTACCTTCCGCACGGTTGAATATCCTGGCCCTGGTATAATTCCATCTATCGGCCGGACCATTTATCTTGGTTTCGGGGCAAGGTTCTGATAGTATTACCTGGAAGTGTAATTCTGACTGGCAAACGGGTTATAAGGAGCAGTGAACTGGATAACTGTTTTTCCGGAAACGGTATCTATTATACCTGCTACTCCATATGCAGGAGCTATAACAACGTAAATATCATTGGCAGGTGAATTGTAATAGTTGTATACAACGCCGCCATAAGAGAGTATTTTAGAAGTTCCGCTTGTGCTGATTAAAATATAATCTACTGGTTCGTTGGTTGTGCCATAAAGTGTGACAGCAGGCACACCGTTAATTGTTCCGGTAACTGTAGGTATAGCATCCCCTTTTTTACAGGCAATAAAGCCGGAAAGAGTAATTGCAAGGAATAGAATGAAAAATAATCTCATCATAATTATAACGCAATTTAACCCGTTTTGTTTCCCGCTTCAGGTTTGAGATTTGATTCTGGAATTAATATCTGTAGTTATAAGTTTTCCTTAACTTTAATCGCTCAATTCAGCTTATCATGAAATGGTACAATTATCTTGCCTGCTTTTTTGCAGGGTTCTTCCTGGCCAATGTTATCCCACATTACGTACATGGCATATCCGGCGATAGCTTTCCATCGCCATTTGCCAATCCACCGGGCAAGGGTCCATCCTCACCTATGGTAAATACGTTGTGGGCGCTGTTCAACCTGGTTATCGGTTATCTTTTATATCGGGGCAGTAAAATAACCCGCGACAAAAAACTGGCCATCTTCATTTTCTTCCTGGGTATAGCTGTTTGCAGCATAATGCTCAGCATGGCATTTGTGGATAAGATAAAGTAATGTTTTCGATTAATGATGCCTTTGATTTTTTAACCGGGAGAAAAGTATTAAATATATACAGATAATGGCTGCGAGCAATTAAATAGAATTAATTAATCCGGCTCATTTCAAAATAGATTAAGATCTGCCACCTCATTCAGTGATTGCCTTCACAAGGAAAATACATACATTATACTGCTGAATATAAGTTTAAAACCCGCCCTGGCGGGTTTTATAATTCCGTTTAAAAACGGTGATATAAACGGTTGATTACCCGTATTCAGTTGCTTTTTCCATAACTATTTTTGCCTTCTGCCATACGGACAAAACTGTAGTCAATATGCTGCATTTTCCGGAAAACAGAAACAATAAGATAAATGGAGTAAGCTGAAAATCCAATATTAAAAGAGTAAGCGCCCGGTAGCCGAAAAGGGTTTAGAGTAGGCAAATCAAACAAAAATATCATAACATGGGAACATGGCACGGGTTAGTTAATCAACCCACATTTCACACAAGCACAATGATTCTGCTAACGGATGGCAGAATAATGGTTCAGGAAGAAGCAACCAATCACTGGCATGCCCTTAGCCCCGACAGCACAGGCAGCTACCTTAATGGATCCTGGTCGCAACTGGCAGATATGCAGTATTTCAGGAGGTATTACGCATCCGGTATTCTGAAAGATGGCAGGGTAATCGTTTGCGGCGGCGAACAAAATAATGTTGGTGCCGGAGATGATACCAATAACTGCCAGATATATGACCCTGCTTCAAATACCTGGACAACAATTGCGCCTCCTTCAGGATGGCCAAATATCGGCGATGCATCCTGTTGCATTTTGCCTGATGGAAACTTTATGATCGGTAACATAAATACCCCGGCCTGCGCAATCTACAATCCGGTTACCAATACCTGGTCGAGCACTGGCAGCAAAGCTGTGCGTTCAAATGAAGAAACCTGGATATTATTGCCTGATAATTGCATTGTTACTCCTCAGTGTTTTGCACCATACCAGTCGGAAAAGTATATTATCTCTACAGGAACCTGGAAAAATGAGGGTGCTATACCGGTTTCTCTGGTAAACCACAGTATGGCCGAAATCGGACCGGGTATGTTATTGTATAATGGCAAAGTAATTTATTTTGGTGCCGATGGCAGCACCGGGCATGGTAAAACAGCTATTTATACTCCTTCAGCTACACCTGCAGGTACTGGTACATGGGCGGCAGGCCCGGATATTCCATTGGTCGGCGGCCAGGTAATGGTTGCCAATGATTGCCCGGCTACCTTGTTGCCAAATGGCAATGTATTGTTTGTTGGAGCAAATTATTTACCAACAACCTGGGGTAGCCCGATATATTTATTTGAATATAACCCCACTACAAATACAATAACGCAGGCCACTACTCCATCCAATAACGGAGCACAACAATTCTGGAGCCGCCTTATGCTTCTGCCAACAGGCCAGGTAATGTTCAGCCCCAGCTCAAATAACGTTCAGGTTTATGATGCAGGTGGCACTCCCAACAATGCATGGCGGCCAACTGTCAGTTCTGTGGCTCAGATAGGTAGCAGTGGCGTATATACGCTCACGGGTACACAATTAAATGGTTTGTCGCAGGCAAATATTTATGGCGATGATTGCTACCCGGCTACAAATTATCCTTTGGTGACGCTTAAATCCGGATCGGGTAATGTACATTTTGCTAAAACGCACACATTCAGTACTATGGGCGTAGCAACTGGCGCCACACCAGAAACCTGCCAGTTCGATGCACAAGGTATACTCTATGGCAATTATACACTTAATGTAATTGCAAATGGTATCAGTTCAGATAACCATGCGTTTTCAGCGGCAAAACATGGCTTGGTTATGGGCTGGAAAGGCATGAATAATGACCAGAGCATATGGTATTCCTATTTTGACGGTACGGCATGGATACCTCAAAATTATGTTTCGGGAGTAGCAACCAGCCATGGCCCGTCGCTGGCCTTCTTTAATGGCAAAGTTTATATGGCCTGGAAGGGTATGAATACTGACCAGGGGATATGGTATTCTTCTTTTGACGGAGCAGATTGGGCTCCCCAGCAGCAGGTGCCCGGAGTGGCAACCAGTGTAGGTCCATCTCTTGCTGTATATAATGGCAGCCTTTATATGGCCTGGAAAGGCATGAATGCCGACCAGGGAATATGGTATTCTCATTTCAATGGCAGCTCGTGGGCAGCACAGCAGCAAGTTAGCGGTGTAGCTACCAGTGTAGGGCCGTCTCTTGCAGTTTATAATGGCAGCCTGTATATGGCATGGAAAGGCATGAACGCTGATCAGGGCATTTATTATTCTCATTTCAATGGCACGGCCTGGGCTGCCCAGCAGCAGGTTGCAGGAGTTGCTACCAGCGTAGGTCCATCTCTTGCGGCATTTAACGGCAGCCTGTATATGGCATGGAAAGGTATGAATGCTGACCAGGGTATATATTATTCTCATTTCAATGGCGCAGCATGGGCCGCCCAGCAGGAAGTATCTGGTGTGGCTACCAGTGTAGGCCCTTGCCTTTCTGTTTTCAACGGTGCGCTTTATATGGCATGGAAAGGCATGAATGCCGACCAGGGAATATGGTATTCTCACTTCAATGGCACATCCTGGGTTGCCCAGCAGGAAGTAGCAGGAGTGGCAACCAGTGTAGGGCCACAAATGACTACAATTTAGTAGTAAGATCAGCCAAAAATAGCAGGCAGATTATTAGTAGTCCAGATACCCAGTTTTAGACAGGTGGCCTCAATGGTCACCTGTTTTTGCATTAAAAATGAAAGCTTTGATATATAAATTGAAAAATGAGGAACAACATTGTATTTTTGCCCGATGAAATCCAACATAACCATACAGGTAGAACTGGCAGAAGATAATATGCCTGAAAATATAGCCTGGATAGCGCCGGATGGCGGTGTGAAAGACTGGCAAAACTCCAAAGCCATGCTTATGGGCTTCTGGAACGGGGAAGCTAAAGAAGCTGCAAGAATAGATTTATGGACCACCAAAATGCTGGTGAATGAAATGAATGATTTTTATTTCCAGACCTTTATGGGAATGGCTGACACTTATCACCGCGCCACAAAAAATGATGCGCTTTGTGATGAATTGAAGGCCTTTGCAAAAAGTTTCCACAATAAGGCAAATGCTGCGCTGGAGACCGGCGAAAACCAATAAAAAACAAATTCCAAATTCCAAACTCCAAAATATGGCTCTCGAAGAAAAAGTAATGGAAGAACTGAAGAACGCCATGCGCGCTAAAGATGAAGCAGCACTGCGTTCGCTCCGCGCCATTAAGGCCGCGATAATAATTGAAAAAACTTCAGAAGGTGCGAGTGGCGCCATCAGTGAAGCTACCGAAATAAAGATGCTGCAGAAGCTTGCCAAGCAACGCCGGGATTCGCTGGAAATATTTGAGAAGCAAAACCGCGAAGACCTTGCGGTTAAGGAAAGGGAAGAGCTGGCTATAATAGAAAAATTCCTGCCAAAACAGATGAGCCCTGCTGAACTGCGTGCTGAACTGCAGGCCATCATTGGCCAGACCGGCGCCAAATCGCCTGCCGATATGGGCAAGGTGATGGGCGTAGCCAGCAAGCAGCTTGCCGGCAAAATAGATGGCAAGGCAATATCGGATATGGTGAAACAGCTATTGGCTCAATAATTAACCGGACTATTTTTTTAATACCCAGGTGTGCCACACCTCTGAGGTGTGGCACACCTTTTTTGTGGTAATCAAACTATTTTACTTCAGGATAATTACTTACAACTTTAGACTAAATACTCAAGACTAATTACTGAACCATGATCCTCGATGTAATCGGAATTATCCTTATTGTCCTGTTTTTCATCAGGGGTTATATGAAGGGGTTCATCCTGGCGGCGTTTTCTGTACTGGCCATACTGCTGGGTATTATCTGTGCTTTAAAGTTGTCCCAGTCATTCGCAGCCTGGATGCTGGCAAAGGGTTATGTTTCTTCGGGTTGGGTGCAGGTGATCAGTTATGTACTGTTATTTATAGTTGTTGTGATTATTGTCCGGCTGATAGGCAAAATTATTGAGCGGGCTTTTGAAGCACTTATGCTGGGTATTGTCAACAGGCTTATTGGTGGACTGCTCTATGCTTTTCTTGGCGCTGTTTTGTGGAGTTCCCTTTTATGGATCGGTGGCAGGATGCATATCATTACTCCCGAAACAATTGCTGCATCCCATACCTATGCAAAGCTGTCGCTGCTGGCACCGTGGTTCTTTGAGCAGGTAGGTAAATTGTTGCCATTTGCCAGGGACACCTTCAGCAATCTGGAACATTTTTTCGATACCATCAATCAGAAAATACCGGATCATGTGGGCGCTCATTGACAATTACGATTCATTCACCTATATATTGCTGCATTACCTTTTACAGACAGGTAATGAATGCACAGTATACCGTAATGATGAAATTACAATCCGGCAGTTGATTGATTTCAACCCATCCCGGATCATTATTTCCCCTGGTCCCGAAACACCGTTGCAGGCAGGCATTACCATGCAGGTCATTGACCAATTTCATACGCATACACCTATACTTGGGGTTTGCCTAGGTCACCAGGCACTGGGTATGTATTTTGGCGCAAAGCTGATCCATACTGCTTACCCTATGCATGGCAAAACAAGTGAGGTATATCATAATAATCATTCTTTATTTCAGGGCATTCCAGATCCGTTTACTGCCATGAGGTATCATTCTCTCGCCGTTGATGATTTTGAAAATACGGATATTGAAGCCATAGCACATGCCGGCGATGGAACAATTATGGCGCTGGCACACAAACAATATTCCTGCACAGGAGTGCAGTTCCATCCCGAATCTGTGGGTACGGAATATGGATTGCAGCTGTTGAAGAACTGGGCGGAAATCAGATTATAAATTTAAGCCGATAACCAAATTTTGTAATTGCGCATAAACCATCCGTTATGCAGTACACTTATAAATACACTTGCATAAAGAAACCAAAGGTGGGTAGATTGTTACATTACCTGCTCTGCCAGGTTATATTACTTATGGAGAGGAAATTGATGAGGCTATAATTAAGGCGAAAGAAGAGGTAGAACTTTTTATAGAAGTGATGAACAGCCGGGGTGAAGATAATCCTGATGATAGTGAGACTTTGGAATACTCGCTTAACCTGATAACAGTATGAACCACTCCCGAGTAACCTCATAATATTTTTGCAATCGCATGGCTTTCTTTTAAAACAATCAAGCGGGTTTCTGTTTACTAAAAGAGGTAATTCCGGTAAAATGACACTGTATTTCAATTGTGCCCATAAAGAACCTTATGAGGTGCAATACCTGCTTTCAGGTACTATAAACAACAGCCTGGAATCAGTTAAATTTTGTACTCAGGTTGGGGAATGCCATACTATTTCAGATGTGGAAAATGACAGTACTTTTCCGGTAAGTATCGCCAATATCACTTCATTTTCAATCAATGTAACTTATAAGGTTGCAGACAATAATATCCGCCCGGAATTTGATTGCAGTAAATCTTTCAATAATGGAAGTGAATGAATTGGTTTGCCTGTGCCTGTGAGGTAGTAGAGAACCAGCTTTTATTTATGTATATACAGTGTATCCGGGACGATGCCGGTGGGTGGTGGTGCAGAGTAGCCGGTATCAGTATAAGCAACTGTGCTGCCATTAATCATAGCCGATACTATCCTGTTAAGACAAACCCCACCCGAATTGCCGGATACAGAAGCATAATTTCTTCCGGTTTGGGTAATATGGCTTATAGTATAAACTTTGTTAATGCCAGGTAGTTTCAAACTGTAATCATATTTAGCCGTCAATGGGCCGTAGATGGTATTTAATTGGAATGTATCATTTCCGGTGACGTTTATAACGAATAACTGAGAATCAATAACGCTATCGAATAGATTATCCTGTTTGTATTTGTATACCATACCATAAGTGAAATCTGAAGCATTAAAGCCAGCTCCATAAAGGTATATGGTGCCATCGTAACATAAAGCTTCTCTGATATGAGGCCCAGGGCATGATGAAAGCAAAAGCATCATACCAAAACACGGTAGCATTATTATTTTTTTCAGCAGATATTTCATAACAGCTTTGCTTTAAAGATAAGTAGCAAAAAACACAGGATATTGACATTATTGCCAATCCTCATACTCAGCATTCCACTTTGCCTTTTCGCCCCACTGTCCCAGCCCGAACAACTTATTAAGCGCCATAGTAATGCCAATTTCATTATACGGCCCTGAAATATGGTAGTAAGTGCGGGCATAATGTACCTGGAATTTATTCAGGTACAATCCCAGCCCGAAAGCGAAGCCGGCAAGGCCAGGATCAGTACTAATGGCCATCTCCCGGCGCTGCAGGTCGTTGTAAGAAACAGTTATTGTCAGTTTTTTGGCTAGCGAAAGTTCTGCCCCGAAAATAAAGTGGCGGAACAGCTTATCAGAAAATTGTGAGCCGCTGCTTTTTACGGTATCGGTCTGGCCCAGGGAATTGGTTCCTACCAGGTCGGCAGGGTTATCATACCTTATATCCCACTCATAAAGGTGGTGAAGTGTCATAAACAACCTCAGAGGCATATGCTTAAAGCGTTTCGACACACCCAACTGAAGGTCGAATGGAACAGGCTCGGCAGGGGCAGTTGGGTCATATTTTTTGATCATCACACCCATATTTTTTGCGGTTGCGCCAAGGTCCCAGAGGTTGGAGGTATCGAAATAATTAATGCCTACATCCATAAGTAAAGCCCTGCCACTTGCCTGGTACAGGTCGGAATTAGCCAGTTTCAGGTCGGCGCCATAACGCCAGTTTTCCAGGTATTTACGAGATGCACCCACCGTTATTGCATAATCATCAGGATGGAAAGTGCCGTTCTGGTTGCCTGTCTGGTCGGTCTGGGCGATATTACCGTAGTTGATATACTGCAACCCGAAGAAAAAGGAGGTATTTATCCGGGCCATATGGTAACCATAAGCCAGGTTGGAAATGCTGATTCCATCATAAAAGTTGTTGTAATTCAGTTCCAGCTCGTTGTGCAGCCCTGGCCGCATCATGGCAGGGTTCTGCAGCGCCAGGGATATATCATCAACCGGTGTGGCAATACTTATACCCCCCATGGCCGATACCAGCGGCGAGTTGCTCATACGCAGGTATTCAAAAGCAAACTGCCCGCCGGTAATCTGCCCCCGGCACACCGCACTACCAATAAACAACAGAAGAAATGTTGTAAATTTTAACAATCGCATAGTTTTATAACGCCTTGACATCAATATTATTGCTTTTAAAAACCGGAAAACAAACCTTAATAGATATCAACCTCAATTTTCAGGTTCAAGTTATCTTCAGGAATACAAAAGTCAGTTATATAGGCCGCAAATCAAAATCATAAAGCATCTTTCCACCTGTTTATTGGTTTTTCCCTAACTTTAACCGATGTCGAATTCCAACGTAAGGCCAGCCAATGATTTAAGCCCGCAGGAACGGGATTATGAAAATACCATCAGGCCCCAGACCATTGCCGACTTCTCGGGGCAGCCCAATCTGAATTGTAATTTTGAATTCATCCATATTCAGCAACACAACTATTCACAAGAGAAAGAAATACCATCTGAACGATTAGAGCTTCAATTGTTCTAATATCGATTTAGCATTTTTGAAAAATCATTTTAACTATGGAGTACAAAGACTATTATAAGATATTAGGCATAGATAAAGTGGCGTCGCAGGACGACATCAAAAAGGTTTATCGTAAGCTTGCCAAAAAATACCATCCTGATAAAAAACCCGGCGATAAAAAGTCGGAGGAAGAATTTAAAGAGATCAATGAGGCTAATGACGTGCTCAGTGATCCTGAAAAAAGAAAGAAGTACGACGACCTCGGTGCAAACAGGCAGCAACAAAACCAGCAAGCAGAGGGAGGGTCTAATAATGCCCGTAACACGCGCGGCGGGAGACAAGGCGGACCACAGTACTCTTCAGGCGATGCCCAGGAAAAGGAATTTGAGAATACAATACGCCCCCAGACCATTGCCGACTTCTCGGGGCAGCCCAAGCTCATTGAAAACCTGCGCATTTTCATCAAGGCGGCCAATATGCGTGGTGAATCGCTCGACCATATCCTGTTTCATGGCCCGCCGGGACTGGGTAAAACCACCCTTTCGCGCATTGTAGCCAATGAACTGGGCGTGGCTATAAAAGAAACCAGCGGACCGGTGATAGAAAAACCTGCCGACCTTGCCGGCCTGCTCACCAGCCTGGAGGCGCGCGATGTGCTGTTTATAGATGAGATACACCGCCTGAGCACCGTAGTGGAAGAATACCTCTATTCGGCCATGGAGGATTTTAAGATAGATATAATGATTGATTCGGGCCCTTCGGCAAGGTCTATACAACTCACGCTGAATCCGTTTACCCTTGTTGGCGCCACTACCCGCAGCGGACTGCTCACCGCGCCATTGCTGTCGAGGTTTGGTATCAAGTCGCGGCTGGAATATTATACCGCCGAGGTGCTGCAGCAAATACTGATCAGGGCAGCGGGTGTACTCAATGTGCACGTTACAAGCGATGCAGCAGGCGAAATAGCCCGCCGCAGCCGCGGCACTCCCCGTATAGCCAACGGACTGCTCCGCCGTATGCGCGACTTTGCGCAGGTGCTGGGCACAGGGGTTATAGACCGCGCCATAGTGGAACATGGCCTCCGCGCGCTGAATGTAGACGAAAGCGGCCTGGACGATATGGACAACAAAATACTGGCTACGCTTATAGATAAATTCAAGGGCGGTCCTGCCGGTATCAACAACATAGCCACTGCGGTAAGCGAAGAAGCCGGAACCATAGAGGAGGTGTACGAACCCTTCCTGATACAGGAGGGCTACATAATGCGCACCCCCCGTGGCCGGGAAGCTACAGATAAGGCTTACAAACACCTAGGGCGCAATAAGGAGAGCGCGCCGGGGACATTGTTTTAACTTGCTTTAATCACTAAAATAATTATAGATATGCCATTTCTCAAATTTTTTTTACATACAGAATATTCCATCCAGAATAGGGAATAATGCAATAAAAATCATAACAAACCGGCAGCTTCCAATAAAAGAATCAGTTCATTATCACTGATAGTTTCTTTATCTGATTTGTCGTAAAGCGATAGCAGAAACACCTTTTGATTAATAACTTTTACACATGTTATTACTCTGCCACCACCTCTTTTTCCCTTTCCCTTTGAGGTTATAGACATTCGTATTTTATAACAATCTTTTCCTATCGAGATACCAGTAAAAGGGTTTGCTTTCAGCGCTTCGATAAGTTCGGCCAGATCCGAACGTAATGAGGGG
>Ga0214164_1001941_pt1 | contig 11211 bp, 11 predicted proteins | sample TroBogepilimnion_13_FD_153003 | JGI IMG/M metagenome (GOLD analysis project Ga0214164, IMG submission 153003) | Freshwater microbial communities from Trout Bog Lake, WI - Practice 03JUN2009 epilimnion v4 | ecosystem: Environmental > Aquatic > Freshwater > Lake > Epilimnion/Euphotic zone ...
GGGGGGCGTCTTGGGTTCGCCGTCGGAGGGAGTGATGTCGGCATGACCACCGAGGACGAAGGTCTCGGGGTAAGGCGGCAACTTCGTCCCCGCCCAAAAGTGAAACGAATTCGTAAGTCCATCTTTCATATTTAGGTAGGAATGGACGGTCTTCCCGCCTTCTTCATATTCGACCTTGACCTCGTCCGAGGCGGGACGCATGCGGTCATACATCTCCTTTAACTCATCTTTGGACTTTCCTCCAGCAGGGAACGAAATCGGCAATTTACTCATTTTCTTAGTTATATCCAAGAAAATATTTTTTTTATTTTCTTCACTATTAGTAAATACAATGAATGATTTGTCTAGTGATTCCAGCGGTTCTTCCGATTCAGAATCCAACCACGAATTGGACTTGAATACCGTTAATGAGTGTATCCGTGAATACGAGAAGGGGCAAAAAAAAGAGCGGAAAAAGAGGTGGGACGCAGGAGTGAAACCTGAAAAAGTTATTTTAGACCCTGAGGATGTTGCCAGTAAAATCATCCTGAGTCCTGCCCAGATTCGAAAGATTCAAAAGGCGGAACAAAAGGAACGCACCGAGAAACAGAAAGTCCAGTTAAAGGAAATGCGGGAAAAGGTACTCAGGGACAAACTGGAGGCAAAGAAGGTTGTTGATATGCGTAAGGACAAGAGCAAGGTCGGATTAGAGATTCCCGTCTCTACCAAGGGTCGTACTCGCAAACCCAAGGTGGTTAAGGAAGAGTCGGAAGAGTCGGAAGAGGAAGAACCCGAACCTCCCAAGAAGTCCCGTGGGTTCCAAGCAAAGAAACCCCAGTTGGATGACGAGGATGAGATTGAACAGAAGGTCGCCAAGTTGAATAAGATTAACTCGGTGTTGGAGAGCAACAATCCCTATCTCGCTATGATTATGAAGAACCGTATGGGACGCAAATGAATTATTTTTTAATCTTGATAGATTAGAAATACAATGAGACAATCGATGAGCGCTGGACATGACCCGATTCAATACCTTACTCAACGCAACATGGGTCGCCTAAGTACCCTCTCTCAAGACAAGCAAGACGCAGTCATCCAACATCTCTCTGAACAGAATGTCGGTCGTGGGGAACAACGACGGGTCTATAACGAGGCATTCAACCATTGGTGGGAGGAACACCTCGAGTCCCAAAGACGAAGACAACCCCCGAATGCTGCCATTGCCGACCCCAACCAACCTCCTAATGCGTTCCCTAAACCTCCCCGTCATGCCGTGGGTGGGTATGTCCGTCCTCATCACGAGCGACAAGACAATAGTGCAATTGTGCGCATGGCACATTAAAAAACAGTCAGAGGTTTTTTGAAATTCCAAGATTTCAAAAGAATGCCGAGTGTTTTGTTTTGGGGTCTGCCGACCGTACGGGATTTTCTAGATAACTTTTAAACGGGGTCATCCATCTTCCATAACATGTGTCGCAGCATCTTCAAGTCATCGGTATTATCCGACAACCATACCTTGTATAACATACCTTTGATTTGCTCTCGCAATTCCCCATTGGAATCGACTTTACCTGATTCGACGGTTGGTTTGGGTTTGATGGTCGGGACGGTAATCGTAGTGGGTGCTGGGATGTCGGACTTGTGCCAACAGTAGATGCCTTCGTTGTTATCCCCGTCCGTTGTCCCATTCTGAAGGTTCATTCGATAGATACGATGAGGCAGTCCCATGAACTCCACAATGGATTCATAGATGCCCCACTTACTGGTCTTGCTCGTGCTGGACGGGACATTCAAACACATCCATCCATTCTGTTGTAAAGATGCCCATGCTCGCTGAACCACGGGTTTCAAGAAGGTATCCACCCATCCTTGGTATCCATTGTATCTGGGCATGTGGATATAGTTCTCAAGCGTGAAATAAGGCGGACTCGTTAGAATCATATCATAGGCAGGCAGGGTCGTAAAGTCCATCGTCTCAGCGGGTTGAAAGAACATCGTGGGGTTGAGGTCAAAGCGTTCCGACATCTGCTCGTACGCCTCCTCCAAGTCCGTGTTGGAATCAATACCTATGTAGTCTGCTCCCTTTGCCATGACGCCGATACAACGGTCACCCCATCCCGCCGAGAAGTCAAGGACACGGGTTGCTTTAAGTTCCGAGGTCAAGATAGACGCAATGCGGGGTTTGAATTGACTCGCTCGATTGCTGCGAAGGGATGCCGTAGTGAAATACGCGGCGGGGGTCTCTTGGTTAATGTGCTTCTTCCAGAAGTCGATTCCATTCTTGTTCGCAAAGGTAAGGAAGTCTCCCTTGTTGCCATCGCCTTTACAACGGGCACGCCACTTGGCAAAGAATTGATTAGAGCAAATGTTCCCTATATGACGACTACCAAATGTCAAAGGGGCGTCTCCTTTATAATCACCCAGACTGGCGTTCTTTAAATACTCAAATGCGTTATTCATCTCCTCATCCGAGTATTTCGGTAGATAAAGCGGTTCGATGTCTTTCCAATCCATTTGTATATAGATAAGTTTTTAAATAAAAAAAAATTTCATTTTTTAAGGGGAGCGATTTTTAAGACTAGGATTAAATTGTTGAAAAGTGGGAGGGAGGGAGTGGGACCCCCCTTTTCTACTCCTCTATATATCCCATTTTGAAAAAAAAAATGAAAATGCTAAAAAATATAGACTTTTTTTGTCATTTTCAATTTTTTTTTAAAATCGTGTTCTCCCAGCGGATTCAAAACGGCACTCCCACTCCCACTCCCACTTTTCAATCTTTTTACACTTATCTTTATCTCTTCCTCTTTATCTCTCTCTTTTTATCTTTTCTTTTAATCTAAAAGAAATAGAAGTAGAACATACCTATAGGGAATACGATGATGTTGCCCTAACGCTTTTCGAGGGCAGTTTTAAGGAGAGGAATCTTGAACACTCGGAAAGTACTACCATTGGATGATTTAGTAGAGATACCTTCCATATTTAAGAGAGAGAGACGGACACCCAACTGTCGAGTCGATAGGGATAGATGGATACCATTTGATTTACAATACTCATTGAATCCCTCCAGTAATTGATTAGAAGATAACGCCAAGTCATCGGTGGGAGTAGTATGAACTAAATGCTTTACCCAGTCCTCCACTGGACTAGAATAGTTCTGAGTGATGATTTTTTGATACTCGGTCTTGGGGATATTACGACCACGCATCGCATTGAACGCTTCAATGTCTCGAGTCGAGAACATCTTGAACAACGCAATGAGAACCTCTTCTTTATCAATCAGATAGTGTAGTTTAGTAAAGTACTCCCCATCCCCAATCTTTTCGTCGCTGCAACGCACAATTAACTTACGACGGTCATTCTCGCTGGTTTGAATGGGACACTCTGCCTTATTAGTAAAGAGAATTAATCGATGGAAAGAGTTAATGGTATAAGAAGGAGTCCCCTTACCTTCAATCACGACAGTGTCTTCTGTAATCAACATCTTCATGTCCTTGTCATACTTGTGAGTATCCGTCGCATTCATTTCATTAAGCACAATGAATCGATAATTCGCCAACATACTATTGAATCGCCCAAAGATGTCTTCAGGACGAGTTGTTTCTAGAACTTGACGCTTACCAATCAATCCCTTGATGATGTGGAGGAAGGTATCCTTACCCGCTCCCTCAATTGAAATCATCGCAATCAATTGTGTCTTGACATGAGGGTATTGAATGAATTGTGCTATCCAATCCAAGAAGTAGGTATAAACTGTTTCATCGTGATTCGCTAAGACTCGGATATGATTTAATACGAAATCAACCTCTTCTTGTAATTCAGGAGTCATCTCTACATCCTTTCCTTCGAGTGGATACGGACACCATAGATTGAATACCTCTTCGGGACAATGTTGTCGGGGAGCGAATATATCGGCACGATGATAGACTCGCATCTCGGGGTCTTTCCACCATTTAATAATGAACTCTGGGAAATTGGTTCGATGAGAGTACTTTTGGCACAATTCAGCAGGACTCACGAATTCATAATGACCCAGTGAGTTCTTATAGACAATGGACGCAGGGTCAATGATTTTACAATGGTCTTTTTCAAAATCTTCCTTCCACCATTGGTATGCTTGCTCTTGTTCTTCTGCGTCCATTTCTGCTGCCAGTTTCTTCATGCGTTTCTCGTCCCTCTTGATTGCTTCCATTCGTTTGCGTTGTTTCTTTGTTTGATAATCAGTAGGCATCTCGAATCCCTCATCCATTGTCTTTTCCGTCATGGTAAAGATGAGACCCTCGTATTGCTTCTTTACTTCGACTTCAATTGCCGATAGCAATTCAGGGAGACGGTCTCCACGAAAATGTTCATCGGAAATCATACATCCATCGTATGCTAGATTACATACCCGCCCTCCCATTTCAATAACCTTTTGTTCGACGATTTTAAGAATTTCGTTCTCATGATGACATAAGAGTCGGTTCATTGCCGACCCCTTGAGATTCCAAGACGACATATCCTTACGCTTCTTGGACTTGTCTGCTTGAGCAACATACTCGGGGTAATGCTTGGCGAGATTCGTGGAAATCAATTTACATTGATTGTGGTAATCCCATAACCAGTCAGGGTCATTCTCCGTTTGTTGGAAATGACCGTCGTCTCGGTTAATCGCACGAAGCAACATCTTCTTTGCCCCATCACGAGTCAATCCCCGTCCTTGTTGTAAATCAACCAACATCTCGTCTCGGTTCAAGACATATTTTTCGATGAAATCACAAGCGATTCCGTGTCGCTTACATAACCACAATACCAGACATGGATGAGCGTTCTTCATGTCAATATCAATCATGTTCTTCGCAATCGTATGACGAATGGGACGAGACAAGTTGGTTAAACTAATGTCTTTGGAGAATCGACGACCGTCATCATCGATTTGATAATAATGAACAGGGAGGTATCCCTCGAACATAGTCGCTCGACGATGGTACTTTTTAATGATGTCCAACTGGGCATCTCCTCCGACAATCATTCCCTTCACATAGGATTTACCTAGATTCAGGTGCTCCGCATTATCAATAATCCATTCCAGTTTCCGTAAATCAACTTGGTCAATGTATCCGTCCATTTATTACTATCCCAACATTTTAAATAAAAATTATTTTCATTTTTTAATCAAATGAAAAAATCGCATCCCCATAAAAAATGAAAATAAATTATTTAAATATTGTATCATTATAAAATGGGTCGCAATAAGAAATATGCTTCGCTGGAGGAAAAGACCATCGCTCGCCGAAAGGCGGCATTAGATTACTATTATGCTCATCGACAACTCAAGGATAAATCGGAGTTCGGACATGGGGTTAGTTACACAGCAGAGTATCATCAGAATTATGCTCGGGAGTACTATCGTCGGAAGACTGGTAAGACCAGTCCCGAAACAGAATCCATTTCAGAGTCCCCATCCGAATGTTCCTGAATTCAATTTGTTCTCCGCCAATCCATGCCCCATCCCCGATGCGATAAGGATGACTGGGGTTGTAAGTGCCCCAATGGAGAACGACCTTCCACATCTCGGTCTCGTCGTCTATATCAGGTAAGTCTGTCTCGTCAATACCCCCAGAAAGATTCACTATCAATTCAATTGCCATTTACTTGCCCTGTTGGTCTAACCACTTATAATAATCTGAAAGTATTTTTTCCATGACTATCCGTTGCTGTTCTTCTGTCATCTTATGATGATACAAGATTTTAAAAATAAAATCTCCTGTCAATTAATAATGAGCAAAGACCTCTCGAAACTATTCAAGGCACACGATAAAGATGATGTGTCCAAACACGACCCCATTCTCAAGAACACCAAAGGCAGCATCATGATGCTTATCGGGAAGAAGCGTACAGGCAAGACTTCCCTGTGGTTGTCCCTGCTCTCGCAACCCGCCCTCTTTAAAGGGTATTTCGGAAACATCTTTATGTTCTCGCCATCTAAAGAAGAGAAGACCAAAGCACTCCGAGAGGAGTTGGAAAAGGACGGTAAGTATTATACCGAACTCAATGAAGCAAACATCAAGTCGATGTTGGACTATGTCAAGAACGAACAAGCGAAGCAGAAGATGAAGGAGACGAAACTAAAGAAGAAACTCCCTCCCATTTACAATTGTGTCATTCTGGACGATGTCGTCTCGTCGCTTCCACGGTCATTCAAGAAGAACATCATTACCGACTTGTTCTATAACCACCGACACTACAACATGAGTATTATTTGTATTACGCAATCGTATAAGGCAGTGGCACCGAGTTTGCGAAAACAAGCAGACTTGATGTACATCTTTCCTATGACCAACCTGAAAGAGCGAGAGGCGATTCAAGAGGACTGGTCAATCCCCGATGCGATTATGGACGAGTGTTATAAGGATGAAGAAGACCATCCCTTCCTTACGGTCAATCTAGTGGGTAGCAAACCAGTCTATTTCAGGAAGATGACACGAATGGAATAAATTATTTTTTTCTCATGTACATGTAAAATGGTTCTAGCACAGTTCATTATTACTTTGGATGACATCTACAACAATGCCAATGAATCGACGAATGGATTCACCATGACCCCTGTCCTCTCTACCCAAACCTCTTACAACAACCCTGCCACCATCGTCCGCCAAGTCAATTTATACGGGGGGCGATACCGAGTCCGTGTAGATAATGCGACGATTTATTCGGGAGCAACCAACACGACCACTTATTACTTCAATCCCCAAATCATCAATATCAATTCAAGCAAATTCCATTTCCCCGCAGGAGGTTCGGCAGGATTGAACTTTAGCAACAACAATGGTTCCGTCCAAGGTGGTATTGCTGGGCATCGTGAGTTTGAAATGAACGACCTGAATGGCAACATTGATTTGTCTATCTCGATTAGTCAATTTGGACAAAGCGTCAATGCCAACAACGCTGCCGTCGCCGCACCCTTCACCATTGATAAGACCGCCACTTGGGCAAGCGCACAATTCTCGTATATGTTGCTCACACTTGAATTCTGTGTCATGGACAGCAAAGCATTGTTTGGAGATGCCAACCGCGCCTTTCAATAAATCTTTTCTATTAATCGAATAGAAAACACTCGTGGTATATCCGACTAGCGCTTTACTTGGATGGTACCGTCAGCTTCGAAGGCGAGCAATACATCATAGACGACAATCAAGGTCGAAAGATAAGATGGGTTCTGAGCACCATATCCAGTTAGCTGGATGTTCAGCGTGGTACAAGGCGTACCCGCAAATAGCGATGCTTCATCATCGAAACTAGTGAGGTCAAAACCAAGAGCATAGAATTGAGTTAGATAAGGATTATTGGCGAGAGTAGAAGATGCCATCGGAGGAGACGAGTAGATGACACTGCCTTGGAGCGAGTGGTGGAGGGCATTCTTCAATCCCTGAAAGCACATGACGGGCGTGTCAAAGATGGCAGAGTTGATTTGGTTGCCATCGACAAAGACAATGGCGTTCGTACCAGCACCAGAGAAGGCGTAAGAGGCATTGTAATCCGTCGTGTCTCGGACATACTGTAATTGCGTCGCCGAAGAATAACCGCTACCGTTACTCGGAAGTAAAAAAACCGCGCGCACGGAACTTGCGTTTAACCCCAGTGAATACGAGGTAGCAATCGAGGCAGGGATTTGGACATTCAGAGTGGAAGTTAAATTCATGATGAACGGACTAGAGCGTACAGCGGTTCGCTCTGCTTCAACATAGGCGCTCGGTAGTTCACATGCCTGATAGACCAAATAAGTGTTCGTGATGGTGTAATCCGTCAAAGCAGTGATACCAGAACCCTTATAGATAGCACGATTCAAAGACGCTAGGTCGATTTGTAAGGTCAGAGGTGCCGATAGCAGATAGTTCGGAAAATCCTGCGTGCTCGAGTTAAACACGGACAAAGGCAAGGGCAATACCAAATCGATTTCGGCACCCGTGGTTGAATTATAAGTCCATGCCTGACCTACACCTGCCATGAGCAAGGCGTCAGCGCTCAAGTAAGAAGCGTTGGAGTTGTGGAGCAACATCAAGTTCATATTATCGTTGGAATAGTTTTGCTGCTCTATCACGGCGCTATTGGCACCGTAGAGGGTCAGACGATTAATCATGGAATAACCGTTGCCGTAAGTGGGGACAAACGACGAAGAAGACACGGCACCAGGACCTTGGAAACCGATGGAAGTGGCAGAAGCACCAGCAGTGGCACCAGTCAGACCGACTGCTTGGACACGGCATCGCAATGCCATAGTGCCTCTAGTGATGGAATAGTTCGACGGTGGAATGTTGAACAATACGACACCTCCCGAGTTCTGACTCTGACTAGTCGAAGATATTTGGAAGATGCGGTTGCGAGTCTTGATTGCTTGAGCGGACGAGTTGGACTTCAAGGACGAGGGGACATCTTGGGTCATGTAGTTATGCACTTCTTGGTTCGTTTGCGTAAAGTGCGACATTGGTTTGTTTTGTATCTCGCAAGATAAAAAAAATTTTTTTTTCGCTCATTTGGTGAATTTATAATAGTTCCCCGCATCTAAATCATTGACTTGAGCAAGCGAACGGCGATTCTTAACGGCATGACGCATCGTCTCGGGATTATTGGGAAGTTTAGGAAACCCATGTCCAAAGTTGTACATGAGTGATTCATGACCACGGGGAGCACCGTGTAATTTAATGGGTTGGGCATCAACGAGGGTTTTACCACGCATACCGTGATGAGTGTCCTTGGAATGGACATCATTGACATGGTCTTCGTATTCGGGGGCGACTTTAGTAGAGGTAGTTCCCTTGACGACATTATTGACAAAGGGGAGGAATTCACGAGTGAATTTATGACCGAAGTGGTGAGACATTTACTTACTCTCAAGATTTTTATTTTCAGCAATTTTTACTTCTGCTTGGTTTGCCGCCCGTTTCGCTTCAATCTCCTTTTCCAACCTTTCCTTTCGTTGAATCAAGTCTTCCATCAGTCGGTCTCGTTCTGCCACCAGTTCCTTTGGTACGACAGGTGTGGGATGTCCAATGGTGTCTTGGTAAGCATTGGTTGGTTTCATCATGACCTCGTCGATTTGAACCATGACACCCCAATTGACTCCCTGAAGGTCAAGCGTGTATAATGTGCTCAAGTTGTCAGACCAGTACAGGTTCAAGGAAGGCAAGAACTTGTTGCTAATGAGATACTTGATGTCATTGCGATAATACACAATACTATTCGGGAGTGTCGTGATAGGCACTTTCGCTATAATGTCCGAGTTGTTATAGGTCTGGACAATCGCTTCATAGTTGCTCTGGAACTTTAATGTCTCGCTTCGTAGATACACAGAAGTGATGGGATTGACCATGACCTTATTGGGACTCGTCAATGTACCAGCGTACCCCGTACCGCCTGTTCCGAACGCAGTGGCAGAACTATTGACAGCAGGGAATCCCAACATGATACCCAAGACAAACGAGGAGGCAAAGTTCAATTGAATCTGGGTGGTGCTGACTCCCGTAATACTCTGTGTCGTCAATCCCGTTTGTGAATTGTAAGTAAAGACAAGATTCGCCGTGGTCAGGGTGGAACTGGGACGGTAGATGAGGATGTCCGCAATGAGAGAAGTCGCCAATTGGGTCTGGAGTTGATTGATATTGTAGTTGCCAATGGGAATCAACATGGAGGTGCTAGAGAAAGTCCCCCCAGCATCCTTGTAGGTATAAGGGAGTCGGTTATTGGTCGCATTGACTTGACTGAACGAATACGGCAACTCTATCATGGGGGTCGAAATCAAGAATCGATTGTTGGTGTTCGTAAGCACGATGGGAGTAGTGAAAAGGAAGTTGCAGTTATTAGGGGTACCGTTGTCTGCCTCTCGGGAGTTCAGAAACAGCGAATAGGATTTGATTATTTCCATTTATTATCTTGATACAAGATAATAAATACAAAATGGCATCTATCAATGGTCTCCAAAACAATGCCTTAATTGTAGGAACGATTGATGGACTTCAAACCATCTATGCGACGCAGATATACGATAACGGGGTATTATTAAATCCATTGGGGTATGTACCCTATACAGGAGCAACGGGAGCAGTCAATTTGAATGGGCAAGACTTGACCAATGTAGGTAAGTTATCCACAAACGGCGTCAATACCTTTTCGGGTGTCGCCTCAGGAACGCCTTCCACCTCTTCCTCGTATCTCGCCCTGAACGCAACCAATCAACTCATTCAAACCAGCATTGCTCCCAACATCCCCGTCAGTGCGGTGAATACAGGCACATGGTATCCAACCTTTAATGCCACGGACACCACTGGGAATGTATCGACGCTCTATGTGGATTCCACGGGGGCATTGTATTATAACCCTACCACGGGGACATTGTCCTCTACTTACTTTTCAGGCATTGCGTCGAACGCTACCAATGCCACCAACGCAGTCAATGTGGATTTGGTTCAATGGACGAGTGGAGGAGGATTGATTTACCTCGTGGGGTCATCTGGATACACGACGGGATACTATACCCTTGAATCGCAAAACACCCTGACCTTTAATCCAGCAACCAATACCTTGACGGCAGGCGTTTTCTCTGGATATGCGACAGGTGGAGTTTTCGCTACCACCACAAGCAATATCAATCTGATTGGAACAGACCGTTCGGTGGCAGGGAACGGAGGACTCTATACCCAAAATCTGCTTTATTACAATCCTAGCACCTATGTGTTATATACCCAAGGATTGAATGTTAGTGGTACTACTATATCAACGACTCCATCATGGACACTTGCGTTAGACGCAACAAACAATGTCGTGAGAGTTGCTGTGGGAGGTAATGCTTCGACCCTGACCACTACGGGTACATCTACCAATACGACTTATTACCCGACATTCACGACCAACTATAGCACGACGCCGACGGCACTTTCGTATTACACGGATAGTGCTGCTGCCCTCACATACAACCCCAGCACACATACATTGACCACCTCACAATTGACATTGAGTAGTATCGTCTCTGGGACTCCAACGACTTACATTGCCCTGAATTCATCAGGTCAAGTTGTATCCTATACTCCAACTGGAACAACCGCAAACACACTATTGACCACTGGAACGAACTCGTCCTCAACCTTTTATCCAGTCTTTACCACGGCACATAGCACCACCCCGACACAATTGTCTTACTATACGGATTCGACGAGTGCCCCTCTTTCGTATGTCCCCAGCACAGAGACCTTAACCACCTCC
>Ga0214164_1001942_pt1 | contig 11208 bp, 18 predicted proteins | sample TroBogepilimnion_13_FD_153003 | JGI IMG/M metagenome (GOLD analysis project Ga0214164, IMG submission 153003) | Freshwater microbial communities from Trout Bog Lake, WI - Practice 03JUN2009 epilimnion v4 | ecosystem: Environmental > Aquatic > Freshwater > Lake > Epilimnion/Euphotic zone ...
GATGCAGACATGGTGGATCGTTGGTTTCAAAATGTGTGTCGCAATGTGGTGCTGGAAACTTGGGAACAAGAACAGGCCATGAATGGCAACAGGATCATTCGTAGCAAAGATATTGGCGATGGTCGTAGTGAGGTCAGTTGATGGAAGGTTTACGACCACCAAAAACCTTCAAGGTCTATCAACTGATCAAGCTGACTATCACTAGCAGTATATACATATCACCTGTAACAACTTACGGATCACAATCGTTTGGGGGTGGTATTTTTAAATCTCTTGATGAAGCCGAGCAAACTCGCACCATAGAACTCCTCAAAGACAAAACAGGTGATTCCACATATCATGTGTTTGAACTAGAATTCCCTAACCCAGCCTATCAAGAATGATACTGTATGCAAATGGCGACAGCCATAGTCACGGCGTTGGTGTAAAAAATCAATCCAAAACTTTTGCCAGTTTGTTGGCACGATCGTTTTGTTTTGACTTGATCAATTCAGCTCGTAACGGTGCCAGCAATGATGGTATAATCAGAACCACTCGCAACTATATTGTAAACAATCGACCAGATTTGGTCATAATTGGCTGGAGCACCTGGGAACGTGAAGAATGGGAACATCAAGGGCAATACTATAATGTCAACTCCAGTGGACATGATCAACTGCCAGAACCTCTTGTGACCAAATACAAACAGTGGGTAATCGAACAAACTCCAGAAACACTAGTCGAAAAGTCACAGCAAATACACGAAAGAATATATAAATTACACTGTGAGCTAGAGAAAAAACAAATTCCCCATGTGTTTTTTAATTGCATGTACAATTTTTTTGAAATAACAAATCAACGCAATTGGAATCACAGTTATATCGGACCTTACGACAATGATTCAAGTTATTACTGGTATCTTAAAAAAAGAAATTTTACCAGTGACGATTGGTATCATTTTGGTGAAGAAGGGCATCATGCCTGGGCCGATTTTTTAATCAAGTATATAGAAGACAACAAGATATTATGATACTGTATGTAAATGGCGACAGTCACGCCGCAGCTGCCGAAGCTGTAAACAACTATGCATTTGCCGAAGATGATCCGGCACATTTTTTCCTGGGTCGTAGACCGCACCCAGACAATCTGGCTGTGAGCTGGGCACGACAACTGAGTCGTACCTTGAATGCCGCCTTGCACCTGGATGCCGAAAGTGCCAGCAGCAATGATCGGATCATGCGTACCACACGAGCCTGGCTAGACGAACGTGCCGATGCTGTACAGGAAGTGTTAGTGATCATACAATGGAGTACCTGGGAACGCGAAGAATGGTTGCACGAAGGCACCTACTATCAAGTCAATGCCAGCGGAATTGACCATGTGCCACCTGAATTGTCGGATCGGTACCGGAATTTTATCGTCAATTTTGATTGGCCAAAAAAGACTAGAGAAGCACACGATCAAATATGGGCATTCCATCAAGAATTGAAAGAATCTGGTGTGCCGCACATATTTGTCAATGGCAATAACGATTTCAGTAAAATACAAAATCGACAGGATTGGGGTACCGATTATGTGGGTCCATACAATCCTGATCAGACTTATGATGCCGTCATACGAGCCCAAGGAATCGAAACGGTAGCACCCAATTCATATCATTTTGGACAAGATGGCCATAGCGTTTTTCACCGTTTTATGTTACAATATATTATTGACAACAAATATATTTAAGGTGGTGCCGTATGCGTTATGTGTTGATTGACACAGCAAACATGTTCTTTAGAGCTAGACATGGTGCTTTTAGAGCCAGCGATACCTGGGAAAAAATTGGATTCGCCCTGCATATCACCTTGATGGCTGCCAACAAAGTGGCCCGTAGATTTGAAGCAGACCATGTGGTTTTTGCCTTAGAAGGACGAAGCTGGCGCAAAGATCACTACAAACCCTACAAGGCCAATCGTGCTGTGGCCCGTGCCGCACTCACAGAAAAAGAACAAGAAGAAGATGCCATGTTCTGGGAGACCTACGATAACCTGACTAAATACCTGTCTGAAAGAACCAACTGTAGTGTCGTCCGGTGTCCAACAGCTGAAGCCGATGACATTATAGCAAGATGGATTGCCTTACACCCCCAAGACGAACATGTTATCATCAGCAGTGACACTGACTTTGTGCAGTTATTGTCTGACAATGTCAAACAGTACAACGGTATCACCGACGAACTATTGACCACGGAAGGAATATTTGATGCCAAAGGCCAACCGGTTATCGACAAAAAAACAAAACAAGCTAAAACAATCCCTGACCCAGCGTGGCTTTTGTTTGAAAAGTGCATGCGGGGCGATAGTAGCGACAATGTGTTTAGCGCCTTCCCGGGTGTCAGGACCCGAGGCACAAAAAACAAAGTCGGGCTACAAGAAGCCTACGAGGACAAAGACCGTAAAGGCTACAACTGGAACAACATGATGCTACAACGCTGGACCGATCCAGACGGTGTCGAGCATCGAGTACTAGACGATTACGAACGCAACCGAACTCTAATTGACTTGACAGCACAGCCCGACGATGTTAAACTGACTGTAGATACTGCCATACGCGAACAGATCAGTCACAAGGATGTGGGACAGGTAGGTGTGAGATTCATGCAGTTCTGTGGCAAGTACGAATTGAACAAGTGTAGCGAAACGGCCGAACAGTTTGGTCGTTGGATGAATCAGACCTATGCAGGAGTGTTGGAATGAAATTGTTGCTGAGTATTGCTGTGGGTGTGGTCGGCACCATGGTTCTGCTTATCTCGCTTGTGCATATTGCAGAATCCAACACTGTGGTAGTAAGATATGATTGTAGACAGTTGATTGGTGGCTGGCATCCAGACATACCCGAGGCTGTGCAAAAAGAATGTAAATCAAGGAGAATCAATGCTGATAGCGAAACCCGTAATTGACAAGAAATTTTGGATATTACAACAAAACGATGAAAAGGTTGGCAACGTGGAAGCCTGTGCTGGTGGGTATCAGGTCAAACTAAACAATCAGATCACACAGTACAAGACCATCAAAATGGTTGAACAAAGGACCGGGGTCAGGTTTGAACCGCCCATGATCCGTACTCGCTCCAGATCAACTACAACACACGCAGTGCATGGATATCCCACTGCCAGCCAAGTACACAATCCGGTCTGGGACGTGCCGCATGCCTTGCCACTCTATACCAAAACGGCCAAGAGCCGCAGCTGGTTTGCAGCCGGTTGGTATTCGGTCAAGAAAGGTCGCAAGTGGCGTACCATACAGGATCCCAAACTCATAGTGCTACAACGATATCCGTACCATGGACCATTTTACACAGTCGAGGAGGTTACCAGTGACTAATCCATTCCGAGATCAAGCCAGGTTCATGCAGGCCTGCGGACAAACTGTAGGAGTAGAAAATCGAGACCAGTATGCCTTGTACCTTGATCTCATCCGTGAAGAAGTGCAAGAGCTTGAAGACAGTCGACATCCGGTCACTGACCTGGATGCTTTGATCGACATCTTGGTCGTCACTGTGGGTGCCATACACAGCATGGGTGCCGATGCCGAAGGTGCCTGGAACGAAGTCATGCGTAGCAACTTTGACAAGATCGATCCCGAAACCGGTACAGTGATCAAACGAGAAGATGGCAAGGTACTCAAGCCCGAAGGCTGGACAGCACCGTGGTTAGATCCATACCTGAACGAAGTACACAGATGAGCCTGCACATAAACCGATTTATCGATCGTGTACAGGGCATGGATTTGAGATCCAGTCAAGGCCTGTCTATATCTGCTACCGAAGCACGAGATCTTGTGTCCGACCTGGCCAGATTGTTGTTGGAACTGAATACCTTGAGATCGACCGCTGTACACAATCACAGCGAAGACGTTATTACCGTGCAAATTGACGGCGGCCGTTTTTAATATTGGTATATTACGGTCATAAATATCTAATCATGAGTAGACCCAAACCAACTGTGCTTGCTGAAATTACCAACCGTACTACCTACAAAACCGAACAGGTTCTAGGCAGCGAAGGCGTTTGGGCAGTGTTTTATGACAGCAAACCAATCAATCTCAAAACATCAAATCTCTTGGTACAGTACCCGGGTCCCAAGTACAAAAAAGTAAGTTTTAGCAATCCAGGCCATGCCATTAACCTGGCCAGAAAATTAAACACACAGTTCAAAACCGACAAGTTCAGTGTGGTAGTGCTTACACAAGGCGAAAGAATTTTTCCTTGAAGTGCGGAATCAACGTCAACAACTGACCCATAATTTAGTACAACAACTGGATCCTGATCTCGGCATCACTGACACAATAGCCATGAAAACCTGGTGGCACAACATCAGATCCACAGGTGGCATGCGACTGACTCATGAAGGGTATCACATGCTTGATCAGGTGCTCAAACTGACTCACTATTCGTTCGACATCACAGACCCAAAAAACTTGAACAGTGATCGTTTGTTAGAAATGGATAGGAAAATACAGTCACCCTACTATATCATGGCCAAACACACCGTGCCTAGAAAGGTCGTGCTGTTTGGCAGTGCCGAAGCAGTGGCCATCAATTTATACGGCAGTTTTGAACGATGGCTTGACAATTACCAGCCCTAGTGCTACAATACTAACTTGGGCCTCTAGCTCATTAGGTTAGAGCAAACGACTCATAATCGTTGGGTGCCGTGTTCGAATCACGGGAGGCCCACCATAAATAGTTTTTTAAAGGAATCACGATGCGTAATTTATTATTAGGATTATTGGCTGTAAGCTCATTTGCTTCAGCTCACGACAACTGGATCAGCCAGGCTGGCACAGTGACCAACTCAACCGGTCTATGCTGGCGAGACAGTGCATGGACTCCGGCCACTGCGGCCGCCGAATGTGACGGTGCTGTTGAACCGCCTATCATAGCGAGAAAAAACCCTGTGGTCAAACAGACAGTAGAAAAGACAGCCCAGGTTCTTCGCATAACTTATCTGACACGTTCGCTGTTTGATTTTGACAGTGCCGTGCTCAAGCCCGAAGGTCGCAAGGCCATAGATCAATTGGTAGCCAGATTGGCCACTGTAACAGTTGAAGTGATCATTGCTACCGGACACACCGATAGCATAGGCACTGACAAGTACAATTTGGGCCTGGGCCTGCGTCGTGCCGAATCAGTTAGAAATTATCTAGTCTCAAAAGGACTAGAAGCCAGTCGTGTGTATGTTGACAGCAAGGGCGAACGTGAGCCTGTTGCCACTAACAAAACCGCAACGGGACGTAGCGAAAACCGCAGAGTTGTAGTGGAAGTGTACGGCTCGGATAAGTAACTGAATTGTTGTAATTCCTTCGTAGCAGTATCGAACCCTTGTCCGGCATAAATAATATTATGTATTACTATGTTTATCAAATAACAAACCTAATCAACAATAAGATTTATGTCGGAAAACATAAATCTGTCAAACATCCAAATGATAATGGATATTATGGTTCTGGTAAACAAATAACTGCCGCAATTAAGAAATATGGTATAGAAAACTTTAAGAAAGAAGTTTTATATTTCTGTACTTCTAAGAAAGAAATGGCTGATAAAGAAGCAGAAATTGTTACTGAAGATTTTGTAAAAAGATCCGATACTTACAATATGCACAAAGGTGGGTTAGGCGGATGGGATCACTGGAATGGAAGTGATCAGCATAAAAAGAACGCTAAAGAAGGTGGTAAAATTGCAGCTAAAAGACTCAATGAATTTATAGCAGAACAAAAAGCTAATAATACAGAATGGTGGCAAAATTGGTATTCTAATGTAGTGACGCAAAATCGTAATAAAAATAACAATGGATGGTGTAATCTCACTTCCGATGAATACGAACAACGCAGGAAAGATGCAAGTAAAAAATCGTCAGGACCTGGTAATAGCCAATTTGGTAAAATATGGATTTCTAATATATTGACAAAAGAAGTAATACGTAGTAATATTGCAGATCCTATACCCGAAGGGTGGGTAAGAGGTAAAAAAGGTCATGTTGCTAAAAAACTTTGGGTAAATAACAATATAAAAGAACACTACATCTTGCCAGAAAAAGAGCAAGATTATATAATAAAAGGGTTTAGTAGAGGTAGACTTAAAAAAAGTATGCCTCAAAGCAGAATTGTAGTTTAATGCCTTGACAGAAAGGTGTTGCGGACTCGGGGGCAGTGCCCGAATGGTCCACCATAAGGATTGTAATGAAAGAAAAAATATTAACTGCTATTGAAATGATCGCAGAATTCCTAAAAGGAATAGCACAATCTTTATGATGGGCCATACACAGTTTCGACGTGGCAACAAGTATGAATAGGATCTACACAGTAGGCGATGACTGTAAATCAAGCAAAATCCGTAAATGCAAACGCAAATACAGGCGAAGTAACTGTTTCTGGTAAGAACGTCAAGTTCTCTGCTCGTTCAGTAAAACGCCAATCATTAGCAGTTTAATCACTGCTTAGGGTAGGAAATACCTCGTAACAGAAACCACCAAAAAGCACCTTCGGGTGCTTTTTTATTGGGTCCAGTCGATCTGTTGATCGAACCATTCAGGGGTAAACACAGTGTCAGGGTGCCGATCAAGATATCGAGCCACGGCCGACAAGCACCAATCGTCGCCCGGTGTTACCGAGGCTGTGTGTTGGCTGTTGTATTCAAACCAATCTAGGCCGTAGGGATCGGTTGGATTGGCCAGTCTGAACAAAAATTGTTGTCCCTCTACTGCACCGCACAGTTCAGCAAATCGATCTAGACTGGTCACTGATTCAAGATTGGCAAATTCAGATCTGTAGATAGCACTGGTACTGATAAAGGCCGACACATGAGTTATACCAGGTACTCGTTCGGCTGCACGCAACCGACTATGGCCAGTGGCTGAACTGTATTGGTCGGCTCCAAAATACCAAACCAGCATGGGTTTTACTATGCCCTGCTGTTGTATATTGTGTACCCACATGTTGAGCTTGACCAGGTTGGCGATAGAATCACGGTTGCGATGGTCCTGTAAAAATCCAGATATGCCTTGTTGATCGATGCGGTGATTGGCCCAGACACACAAGTCGGACAAGGTTGATTGATGATCCAGCCAACTGCGAGCAAACTTGGGATTGTAAAACAAACAATGACTGCCTGAATGTAGACTATCGTGTACAGGATCTTGATCTGTAGGCCAAGTTAATTGTATCATATAAGTAATTATCGCATGACTGACCATCCGATAAAAACTCATACCGACGGCATTTGGATTTCGACTCCTAGAGAAACTGCTGTGATACAACAAATAACCGATGCTGTCAAGCAACAGGGATTTGCTGTGGTCCACCAAGATTCCAACAACTACGGATATCCATATATCTTTGCACGCGACCACCAAGATTTGCACTGTAGATTCATAGACAGCGTTTTTTTATCTGGCTCGGTGACCGAGTCGATCTTGATCACTGACAACATACCATTTCAACCGATTGCTGGAACCTTGGTATCGGCCGTTCCAGAATTTTGGTCCATATGGCACTTTGATCCAGAGTATCAGGATCGTGTGCCCAGCTGGGGCTATAATTGTTTTATGAATCGACCCAGAGGTGATAGATCCGTGGTGTTTTACGAACTGATACGACGCAATATTTTGTCTCGAGGCCTGGTCAGTTTTAATGTAACTCGATCAGAATATCAGTCACAATTCGCACAAGACCAGCTGACCAGATATCAACGCGAGCACGATTCGGGTCAGGTACCTTACAACAATTTGACAGGAACCCTGGAACAATGCATTATAGATTCCAACGTCAGCCTGGTACTGGAAACTTATATCAGCGACAGTCATGTGGTATTCAGTGAAAAAATTTTTAGATGCCTTCAACTGCCGCGACCTTGGTTGTTGTATTGCAGTCCAGGATCGATCAGGATCCTGCGAGAATACGGGTTTGATGTGTTAGATGACCATGTTGATCACGGCTACGATAACACAACCACGCATTACCATAGGTTGAATACTGTGTTGGACCAACTAGAAACGTTTGTTGATCGCCGATACCGTGATCAGGATTATGAAAGATTTAGACAGGCTGCCTGGCAAAACCAACAGGTGTTGAAAGATCTTGGACAACGATGGCCTGACAAATTAAATAAAATTTTAGAAAAAATCAAACAACTATGATAAAAATCAACGGTTCCGACTATCGCTATCAAGGAGAACGATTAGAATCTCCTGAAATCATTCGTGTAATGGATCATCACTACAACGAGGAATCCTTGTGTTTTCCAGTAAAACAACTATTGGAAAATAGCTTGTGTGATCCTCACGAGCACCTGGTAGTGTTCGATCATGTTCTACAACACAATGATCAATTGACCGATTATCAACTGTTGTGTTTGCCTATTTTTGCCGCCAACACCTGTAAAGAATTCAACAGTTACTCGCTACAGCCTGATTGGACCAACAAATCCTATATCTTTAACTTCATGGTCAACAAGGTACGCCTGCATAGAGAAATTTTATTGTTGTTGATCGAGCACTTTCAGCTGACCAACTACACCTATACCCTGTGTTGGAAGCACGATACTATCCGACGAGAAAATCTAATCAAGTACACTGACCGAGCATTTTATCAAAATTTGATCCAGTCGACCAAGATCAACATTCCAAATCGTCAATTTTTACTCGGGCACGAAACGTTGTTGGATCGCGGACTGCAATATCACCAAGTGACCAACGTGCATAATTATCAACAGTTTTTACAAAAAAACATATTTGAACCCAGTTGCGTAAGCATAATTACCGAACCGGCATTTTTTGAACGTGAGACTATAATAACCGAAAAAACCATCATGGCCATCTGGGGCGGGACCATACCCATCTGGGTAGGCGGGTGGCGCATTGCCGATTATCTGCGTGATCAGGGATTCGATGTATTCGACGACATCGTGGATCACAGCTATCAAAATCTAGATGATCCATTTGATCGTTGTTATTCAGCTGTAGAAAGAAATCTTGATTTGTTCCGGGACCTGGGTCGTGTGCAAAATTTGATACCGACACTCAGACCTAGACTACAGCACAATCTTGATTTGTTAAAACAAAATTGTTTTAGACAAGAAATTGTCAAAAATTTACCTGCATACACAACAGACATCGTCAAAATGTTGCAGGAACCATTACCAATAGGAATTGATTGTTAATAGAAACTATTTTTAAATTTAAATAGTTTGAACAGAGGCCGAAACCGGTGCAGGATCAAAATTGGCGTTTAACCAAGATATCCAGGCATTGGCAGCGTCGTTTGTGGCCCAAATTCTAATAAAAGGCTCATCGACCGTGAGTCCTTTTGCAGCAGTTCCACTTGTTGTGTTTGCGGCAACACATTTTTCTATTTCTGCTTGTAACGCAATTCCTTCGGCCTCTGTAGAAGCTCTTCCCAATGTTGTTACTGTAATGATTGTTGACATAAAAATTCCTTTTTAATATAACAGTATTTATTTAAAAATGCCAATCATCGATGATAGATCATAATATTTTTGATTCTACTGTTAAAAATAGTTTAATTGAGGTTGACAAGGTATAAATAACTGTATATAATTACTATTATGAAATCAAGAACTTGTAACCTTTCCATGCTAGCACAGCCAAAATTACTTGGCGTGTCAGTCTATTGGTCACAGTTCGAGACAACAGCAATCAATCACAGTCGCGGTCCTGGGGGTTTCAGATAAAATAGTAATCTAAATTTATATTTTGTCTAAGACCCCGGAACTGAACACTCCGGGGTTTTTTATTGTAAAGGAAAAAATGAAATACGAAAAAATTGATTATAGTGGATTGCATGATCAGGTTGTTGTTCAAGCATGTAGCAATTTGTTCTTGACCGAAGAACAAAAGCAGAAATTGTTCAAGAACAAATTTGATCGAGCTCGTGAATTAGCTGAAGCCAGGCGGAATATTCCCAACTTCAGGACCGAGCGGTAATCAGTAGCCGGTGCAGATGTGGAAACGAGGTCCACGCTGAGCACTCAAAAATCAGCAAACGGGCGGAACAGTGGATGAACAGCAGGCGGTAACTGCCAAGTAGAAATACTGTCATAGTAAAGCCGATTTGGGAACCAAATGGGAGTGAAAAGTCCGTGGCAGAGTCGGCTTTACTATACACTTTCTTTGGAGAGTGTTAATAATATCGGGGGATTGGTATAGTTGGGAACACACTAGCCTTGCACGCTTGAGTCAGGAGTTCGAATCTCCTATCCTCCACCACACACTAGTACGGTGGCTGAGTGGCCCAAAGCAACAGCCTGCAAAGCTGAACAACCGTCGGTTCGACTCCGACCCGTACTTCCACGCACTGGAGAAGAAGCATCAATGGTGATGCACTGGACTGTAAATCCAGCGCCTTCGGGCACGACTGGTTCGATCCCAGTATTCTCCACCAAATCTGCATCCGTAGCTCAGTCTGGACAGAGCGATGGTCTACGAAGCCAAAGGTCAGAGGTTCGAATCCTTTCGGATGCACCAAGGAAATATAGCACAGCGGTAGTGCATCGCCTTCATACGGCGCAGGTCGGTAGTTCGAATCTACCTATTTCCACCAAGTTTCGCCCTTTTAAGCATAATGGTAGTGCTCTGGTCTTGTAATCCAGCGGTGGCAGTTCGATTCTGTCAGAGGGCACCAGTTCTTTCTCTCTGTAGCGTAATCTGGTAGCGTTCATGGTTTGGGACCATGCGGTGAAGGTTCAAATCCTTCCAGGGAGACCATGTAACACCTGGTTAGCTCAAAAGTAGAGCACACGACTGATAATCGTGAGACAGAGGAGCATTACCTTTACCAGGTACCAGGCAGGATTAGTTTAATGGTAAAACGAGAGCCTTCCAAGCTCACGTCAAGGGTTCGATTCCCTTATCCTGCTCCAGTTTTATGCCTCGTTAGCTCAGGAGTAGAGCGGGACCCTTACAAGGTCAAGGTCGTGGGTGCGAAACCTACACGAGGTACCAAACAACAGGCTTGTAACTTAAAAGTAAAGTAGCGGACTTTTAATCCGCAAAAGAAGGGGCGGTACCTTCCAGGCCTACCATGCAACTTTAGCTGATGTGGTCATAGCGGCGGTTTGAAGAGCCGTTGAACTAGGTTCGATTCCTAGAGGTTGCACCAGAACAATTACGGTTTCGCATAGCGGCGATTGCAACGGTCTCCAAAACCGTCGGTTCACACCCGCGGG
>Ga0214164_1001943_pt1 | contig 11195 bp, 9 predicted proteins | sample TroBogepilimnion_13_FD_153003 | JGI IMG/M metagenome (GOLD analysis project Ga0214164, IMG submission 153003) | Freshwater microbial communities from Trout Bog Lake, WI - Practice 03JUN2009 epilimnion v4 | ecosystem: Environmental > Aquatic > Freshwater > Lake > Epilimnion/Euphotic zone ...
ACTAGTGGGCCTGTAATTGAAAAACCAGGTGATCTTGCAGGACTGTTAACCAATCTGCAACCTAATGATGTGTTGTTTATAGATGAAATTCACAGGTTGAGTACGGTGGTGGAAGAATACTTGTACGCTGCGATGGAAGATTTCAGGATCGATATAATGATTGATACGGGCCCTAATGCCCGAAGTATTCAGATAAACCTCAATCCCTTTACGTTGGTAGGAGCTACCACGAGAAGTGGTTTGCTTACTGCCCCTTTGTTATCTAGATTTGGTATAAAATCTAGGTTAGAATATTATGACGCGGCAACGCTTAAAAAAATTATTCAAAGGAGTGCATTGATTCTTAATACGACTATCAAAGAAGATGCGGCGCACGAAATTGCGAGAAGAAGTAGGGGCACACCTCGTATTGCAAACGGATTGCTAAGAAGGGTAAGGGATTTTGCACAAGTACTAAATGATGGTCAGATAGACCTAGGCATAACACAACATGCCCTAAAAGCTTTGAATGTAGATGAGCATGGTCTCGACGAAATGGATAACAGGATTCTAACTGCCATCATTGAGAAATTTAAAGGTGGCCCTGTTGGATTGACAACTATTGCGACCGCAGTGGGAGAGGAGCCTGGGACTATTGAAGAAGTATATGAACCCTTTTTGATAAAGGAAGGGTTTTTACAACGCACACCCCGAGGAAGAGAAGCAACTGAAAAAGCATATAGTCACATGGGGCTTAAGCCTTTTTTGGGTAAACACCCCAATCTATTTAGTTAACTGATGCGGGGAATTTGACTTTTAACTCCACAACAACTTCATTTAATACCGCTGTTACCTTCTCTATATTTAGTTGTAGTGTTTGCTGATTTGCGTTATTGTCTTCATTTGCAGCTTCAATCAATCTGATGGTTTCGGAGAGAGAATTTACGCCGAGGGTATCTATAGTAGATTTAAGTTGGTGTGCTACAAACGCAAGTTCCTTCCAATCCTTTTGAGCTAAGGATAAGTTTAGTTGGGCTAAATCTACTGGTATCGACTCTAAAAATAAATTAAGTACATCCGCTACAAAGCCAGAGTCTTTTTTGCCCATTGCTTCAACAAGGGAAAGGTCATAGAGTGTCATTGTTCGTTATTTTAGAGCGGGTCAAGTAATATTTCTCTTGTTTGAGACATGCAAATTAAGTGAAGGATTCAGGATTTTTGTTAGTATTTCAAAAAGTTTTTCTTGAGTGAATGGTTTTGTTAAACAAGCATTCATCCCAGCATCATAGTATTCTTTTTCATTACCAACCAGTGCATTGGCAGTGAGTGCAATGATAGGTATGTTCGCTTTTTTCTCATCTTGCAATTGTCTAATTTTTGCAGTTGTGGTCACCCCGTCCATTTCGGGCATTTGTATGTCCATTAAAATCAAGTCATAGTCATTTTTTTCAAACAGATCAAGTGCTTCTACACCATTGTTGGCGATGTCGACTTTGAAACCGCCAGATTCTAATATCACCCTAGCCAAAAACTGATTTACAATAACATCTTCTGCCATCAATATCTTTTTGAAATTGAATATGCTTTTGTCTGTATTTATTTCTGTTTCGCCTTTGTTATGGATTATTTTAAAGCCATAGTCATAAGGAATGGTGAAGGAGAATGTAGTGCCAATACCTTCCTCACTATCAACGCTAATTATTCCTCCTTGCATTTCCACCAAATTTTTGCAGATAGATAGTCCTAGCCCTGTGCCACCATATTTGCGTGTAGTGTCAGAAGATGCTTGTGTAAAAGGATCGAATATGATGGATAGTTTGTCTTTCTTAATGCCAATACCCGTATCTGTAACGGTAAATTTCATAAAAATCGCTTCCTCATTTTCTTCCTCAATAGTACCCTTTACTATTATTTTACCTTGTTTAGTAAATTTAAGTGCATTACTCATCAGGTTGTTCAAGATCTGGCTTAGTCTGTATGGGTCTCCTTTTACAACTAAATTAGGACTGAAATCATACTTTAGTTCAATCTTTATTCCTTTTTCTTCTGCTTTGTATTGGAATGACTGAATGGTGGTACTAAGTTTTTCGGAAATCTTGAAGTCTAGCTTTTCAAATTCAAGCTTACCAGAACCTATTTTTTCAATATCAAGGATATCGTTGATAATGACAACAAGGTTGTTGGCCGATTCGATAATCAGGTTAATATAATTTTCCTGTTCAGCGTCCAATTTAGTTTTAGCCAAGAGTCCTGCAATGCCTAGTATGCCATGCATTGGTGTCCTTATTTCGTGGCTCATATTTGCAAGGAATATCTCCTTTGCCTTGGCTGATTCTTCAGTCATTTTTTTCGCTACCAGCAACTCTTTCTCAGCTTTAACCCTGTCCGTAATATCTTGTGAGAAACCAATTACGTAGGGTTCTTCACCAAATTCTTGTACTTTATAATTCTGGAATAAAAGAAATAAAATCCTTCCATCTTTACTTATAACCCTAAAGACTCCGCCAGTTTTTTCGTCTGTAGCTATTTTATCCAAATATTCGGGTTTAAAATGGAGTCTGTCTTTCTCGGGGATAAATTCTACAAGGGTTCTATTGATAAGTTGGTCTGATTGATAGCCCAATGTATTACATAATGCAGGATTTACAGACAATATTTTTCCATTCAGATCATGCGTACAAATGAGCGCCTGGCTATAATTGAATAGGTCGCGATACCTTTTTTCCTTTCGTTCCAGTTGCTGTTCTATCAGTTTTCTTTCAGTAATATTTACGCCATACCCAATCACAAGTGTCACATTACCTTCCTCATCAATTGCGGGGTACATGTTTCTAATGTGATATTCTTTTTTACCATCCGGTCTGATTAGCTCTTCTTCCCAAGCAATTAATTTTTTGTTTGTAATTACTTCATTAAATTGTTCCCTTCTTTTGTCTGCTATTTTTTTTGGTTTGTTTGTATGTAAAAAGTAGTCTTCATCTTTTTTTCCAATCATCCATTTTCTTAATTCAGGATTTTTGATTGCAATTGGATTTAAAAATAAATAACGATGCTCTTTGTCAAATACTGCAATGTCTGAAGGGATATTATTTAGTACATGCTCATAGAAATGTCTTTGTTCTTCTAGTCTTTTTTCAGCGAGAATTTTTTCTGTAATGTCAATGAACGAAGCAAAAGCAATTTCCCTGTTGCCATAGTTCAGGATGGTGACTCTCATTTCTACATTGATAAGGGTGCCATCCTTTTTTCGAAGCATTGTTTGATTGTAAGAATTGCCTTTCTCTTTTAACTCTTCCCATCGTAAAGCCCAGGTTTCAGGTGTATGCCTTACCGAAAGGTCAAACAGATTTACTTTTTTAAACTCTTCTTCAGTATAACCAAGTGTTTCCCTGAGGCTTACATTATAGTCGCTTATAGAACCCTCTTTGGTGATGAAATAAATTGGTATTGCAGTATTTCTCAATGCAAAATCTATCAATTTCAAATCATCTTCAAGCTTTTTCTTCTCTGTTATATCTTCTTCAAAGGCAAAAAATTGCACAACTTTACCCTTTCTGTCCAGAATAGGTTGACCAGATAGTCGTATCCAATAAGGTTGTTTCTGTTTATTGTAATTAATCAATTCACAATCAAAAGAGAGTCCCAAGTCTATTCTTTCCCTCAAGTACTTTATTGTTTCAGGGTCTGTATCTTTTCCTTGAAGCAAACTGCCCGGCGTTTTTCCTCTAGATTCTGCAAGGCTATATCCCGTAAGGTTTTCGTAGGCTTTGTTTGCCCACTGAACGCGTCCCTTATTGTCTGTGACTACCACACTGTTAAATGTTTCTTCTGCAATAAGCGATAAGCGCCTTAAGTCACTTTTTTGTAGTTGAAACCTTTCAAAAAGTTCTTTGGCATCGTTTACTGCAATTTCTTGGGCTTTAAATGAATGCAATAAATCGATTGAGGGATCGTGTATGGCAAAATCATTCATGCCAATGTTATATTCCTTCAACATGTCGACGTTGGAGAACCAAGGAGTCACAATAAACAATAAGCAATTGATGTCTTCCAATAATTCTACTTGCCCTCTGATGAATAAGTCTGTGTTTTTCAGATAACTGATAATTAACAGTTGGTCTATGTGCTCAACAATTTCAGAAAATGATGGATTGGATATTTCAGGGCGTTTTATGGTGAAGTGCTCAAAGAAATTTAAGCCAACCTCTAGTGGGAAAAGTTTGGAAACGGATTTGCCAAAGGCTTTTACCTTCAGTTGATTGTCAATCAATATATGGAATGGGAACAGTTTATTAAGCTGTTCTTCTTTTAAGTTAATGCTCATCTTCCAGTTTTACCAACTTACCTTAAATATCTCGTGATGAAAACCATTATCACGGTCATTAATTACTTCTAATTTCACTTCTGTTTTGTATAGTTTTCCTAGTCCTTGCAAGAGCCCAACTACAAAATCCTTCAATCCTGCTCTTTTGGAAAAGTAGTGCAAGTGCAAACTTGTTTCTTCAAGATGGCTCACTTTAAATTCAGGTGGTGTCAATTTTGGATAAATCAACATGATTCTATTGTGAAAGGCAGGTAGGTTAATCAAAAATTCTCTCAACGAATTACCTCCTGCTTCCAACAGGTTGCCATATTTTTCTTTTGCCGTTTTCAGTACCCAATATTCTCCAAATGCAACAAGTACGTCCCCAACTGTAATGTTCATCTCCTTTGCCACTGCAATTGCCAGTGAATACGTAATGTCGTCATCATAGGGCTCATTACTAATAAAAAAATCAACTTCTACATCACTGGACTCTTTTATTTTGTCCCATTTCTCAACACCAAAACTCTCTATCACAAGACTTTCAATGGCTTTGTTAACTATTCCATACATACCAATTCGTTTTTTAAGTTCCTCAATAAAGGGATAGGATGCTAGGGGTAAAAGCAAGCCTTTTTCTATTTGCAAAGAAACGGATTTTATATCATTAGAAAATAGCTTCAATTGTCAGCACGAAATTATACTATGTGATATGCTTTAAATGAATAAATATTAGTAGCATTCAATAGGTTAGTTATCCATTATAAATTATTTATTTTCAATAACTATTTGTTTGGGATATGGATATGTGTAAGCCGAATAGTTAAATCAAGATCTTGGTGTTTTAGCTCGTTATTGATCCAATAAAAGGCCTCTTTTAGAGGCAATCAACCTTCATACTTGACAAAAACGTCTTTATTTTCAGTACAAATACCTTTTTATTTGAGAAATTGAAACACTTATTACTCAGAATAAATCAAGGTTCATAAAAGAAACTAGCCAACTTATTAGCACAACATCTATTACTTTTACCCTTTTTAAGTTGAACATATCTAAACTTTAATTAGTGCAATTTTTTACTAGCATAAACATCAAGTCGCTGCAAACACCTCTTTCTTACAATGATAAGTTGTTGCTTGTTGGCTCGTGTTTTACAGAACATATAGGTAACTATCTGGATGAAGTGAAGTTTCGTGTGCTTCAAAATCCCAATGGCATCCTTTTCGACCCAATTAGTGTTTGTAACAGCCTGTCTTCGTACATAGACAACAAACAATACACCCTCGAAGACCTTTTCTATCTTAATGAAGCCTGGCATAGCTGGCAACATCACAGCCGGTTTTCGGGTATGGACAAGGAAGCGGTTGTAGCTAATATAAACGCCTCGCAAAATGCTGCACATAAATTTTTAAAACAAGCTGATTGGTTGTTTATAACCCTTGGCTCTTCCTTTGTTTACAAATTGGCAGATACAGGAACCTCCGTTGCCAATTGCCACAAGGCACCTGCACAAACTTTTATAAAACACCTTTCTACTATCGAAGAAACTATTGTTGCGTTAGATACATTATTGTATCGGTTGTTTCAGTTTAATCCCGATTTGAAGGTAATGTTTACCATTAGTCCGGTAAGGCATCTGCGTGATGGAGTAGTTGAGAACAACAGAAGCAAGGCTCGGTTGATAGAGGCAGTACATCATCTGGTAAATAAGTTTGACAAAATATATTATTTCCCAGCGTATGAACTGGTGATTGATGTATTGCGTGATTATCGCTTTTTTGATGTGGATCTTGCTCATCCTAATTATGCGGCTACGCAATTCGTTTTGGAAAAATTTGCAGAATCCTGTTGCACTGAAGAAACGAAGGGTTTGATGGATGAAATTAAAAAGCTGGTTATCGCTCGAAATCACAAGCCTTTTAACCCTGGTTCACAACAGCACAAGCAATTTATGGGCAATCAGTTACAAAAAACAAGGGTTTTGCAGCAACAATTGCCCTACTTAGATTTTAAAAAAGAGATTAGCTATTTTTCTGGAGTTATTTCTGAATGATACTGTTACAAGAATCTTCATTTTAGGACAATTGTTGTTATTTTTGCTTTGAAATTGCTGGGCTGCCCACTCTGATTAGATTAGTATTAAATTTTATTTTATGGATTTTGATGATGTTATTGGCTTTTACGTTGATAATGGTCTATACATTGTCTTGGTATTTGTGCTATTCAAATTGCTCTTGCCAATTTGGTACAAACCACATAGAAAACGGTTTATCTTCAAAAGTTTTTTTAGGATATATCCTCGGGTTGCTTATTCCACAAGAGATCAAGACAATCCAAGATGGCCTTTCTTCAGGGCTTTGCACAATTTCATTACCATCTCGTTGTATTCATTTATCGGACTTTGGGGATTGTTGGAATTAATTATCATGTTATCTCAAATTAAAACAGGAATCCATACTCCAAAGTAATCTAGATTTCAACATAAACTCCTTTATACTAGCTTTCAACCAGGTCATATTAAATTTATACACGGGTGTTTTTTTAACCCGTAACTCCTATATTTGCCGCTCAAAATTTAGTATACGTGCAAAATAAATTTTCAAAAGAAACATACTTGTATTGGTATGAGTTAATGCAACTCATACGTCAGTTTGAATTAAAGGCAGAAGAGATGTATAAGATGGCTGGCAAGATTCGTGGATTTTTCCATGCTTATGTTGGTCAGGAGGCAATTGCTGCCGGCTGTATGACTGCTACTACGCCTGATGATCCTTACATTACAGCTTATCGTGATCATGGCTTAGGACTTGCCAAAGGGATTTCCCCCAATGCGGCTATGGCTGAATTGTATGGTAAAGCTACAGGTGCTTCTAAGGGCAAAGGTGGTAGTATGCACTTCTTTAGTTTCGAACACAAATTCTTTGGTGGACACGGTATTGTTGGTGCACAGATAGGAACAGGGGCTGGATTGGCTTTTGCTGAAAAATATAAAGGAACTAACAATGTTGTTCTTTGCTTTTTTGGTGATGGCGCTTCAAGGCAGGGCATTTTGCATGAAACTTTCAATATGGCGATGACCTGGAAACTGCCAGTCATCTTCATTTGTGAAAACAATCATTATGCTATGGGGACTTCTGTAGAAAGAACCAGTAATGTGATAGATATTTACAAACTAGCTGATGCTTATGAGATGCCAGCAGATAAAGTAGATGGCATGATTCCTGAAAATGTACACGAAAGTGTTGCCCGTGCGGTAAAACGTGCAAGGGAAGGGGATGGTCCTACTTTGTTGGAAATGAAAACATACCGCTACAAGGGGCATTCTATCAGTGATCCTCAAAAATATCGTAGTAAAGAAGAGGTAGATGACTACAAAGAGCAAGACCCTATTCAACGTGTGTTGAAAACTATCTTGGATAACAAGTTTGCTACACCAGCTGAGATTGAAGCGATTGACAATAAAATAAATACACTTGTGGAAGCCAGTGTGAAGTTTGCCGAAGAAAGTCCGCTGCCAGATGATAGTGAGGTTTACAAGGATGTTTACATCGATCAGAACTATCCTTTCATCGTAGATTAATAAATTCTACTTCAACTAACAAATAATTTTAGATTCTTAATTAACAAGATAATATGAGTGATAACAAGGTTGAATTGCCAGTAGTAGATGCAGATGAAGTGGTACTGAAAACGCAAAGATTCTTTGCAAACTTTGGTAGACAAATAGCAATTGGCGTTGGTGCGGTAGTAGTAGTAGTGGGCGGATTCTATGCTTACAATCAATTTATAACCAAGCCTAAAGAAGAAAAAGCAGCAGAGATAATCTATAAGGCACAACAATACTTTGCAGCAGACAGTTCTGCTAAAGTGTTGGATGGTGATGAAAATGCCAAAGGTGTTTTGTATGTGATCAATAATTATGGTGGTACCAAAGTTGCCAATCTTGCCAAATACTATGCAGGTATCAGTTATCTTAAGCTAGGTAAGTTTGATAAAGCAATAGAATTCCTGAAAGATTTCAGTACCGATGCAAAGCAAGTTCAAATGGTTGCTTACGGAGCGTTGGGTGATGCCTATGCAGAGTCCGGCAAGAAGGATGAAGCCATCGAATCGTACCTAAAAGCTGGTCAAACGTTTGAAAAAGATGAAAATACATCTGCCGAATTTCTTTTCCGTGCGGCATTGTTAAATGAAACTTTGGGTAACAGTGATAAGGCAATTGAACTGTACAAAGAAATCAAGGAGAAATATCCTAAGTCAGAAAAAGGTTCTCAGGTTGATAAGTATATCAATCGTTTGAGTGTAGAAAAACCTGAATTGTAATATGGCTTCTACAGGTAATATAGCATTGCTCGAAGGCATCCCAGAAATTGAGGATGCCTTTGTAGTTATAGTCAAGACGGAATGGAACCCCAACATCGTCGATCGGCTTGAAGAAGGGGCTGTTAGGATTTTAAATGGTCAGAAAATCGCTTTCAAAACGATCATTGTGCCAGGAGCCTTCGAAATTCCTTATGCCATCAAGAGTTATCAGGCCAATGCCACTATCAAGGCAGATGCATTTATAGCGTTTGGAACGGTAATAAGAGGCGATACGCCCCATTTCGATTATGTATGTAAGGCAGTAACAGAAGGCATTGTTGCTTTGAACCTTCAGCTGGATGCACCTGTTGTATTTGGTATATTGACTGTTGATAATGAGCAGCAAGCCATCGAGAGGGTAGGAGGCATCCACGGACACAAAGGAGAAGAGGCCGGTGTTGCGGCATTAAAGATGATTGCCCTTCAGAAGTCATTTAAGTAAATAGTACCTTAATCGGTTGCGTAATGAATGTACACATTTTTATTCCTTGCTTTGTAGATCAGCTCTATCCACAGGTTGCTTTCAATATGGTGAAAGTGTTGGAGCGGGTTGGTTGCAATGTCATATACAATCCCAATCAAACCTGTTGTGGGCAACCAGCCTTCAATGCGGGCTATTGGCAGGAGAGTAAGGATGTGTGCAATAAATTTATTTCCGATTTTAGCGACGCCGACTACATTGTTGCACCAAGTGCTAGCTGTGTGGGCTTTGTAAGGAACTATTATCCAAAAGTTTTCGATAAAGCTTCCAACAGCAAGGAGGCAAATGCCATTGGCAAGAAGGCATTTGAATTCAGTGATTTCTTAGTAAATGTATTAAAGATAGAGGATGTAAATGCTTTTTTTGAGGGTAAGGCTACTTATCATGATAGTTGTGCGGCTTTGCGCGAATGTCACCTAAAACAAGAGCCTCGTACTCTGCTTCGGAACGTAAAAGGGCTACAATTGGTTGAAATGGATGATGTAGAAACCTGTTGTGGTTTTGGTGGGTCGTTCGCAGTTAAGTTTGAGGCCATCAGTGTTGCAATGGCCGACCAAAAGATAACCCATGCACAGGAAACACAGGCAGAATACATTATCAGCACCGATATGAGCTGTCTGATGCACCTAGAAGGGCGTCTCAAGAACAGCGGTAGTAACCTCAAAGTGCTACATCTGGCAGATGTGCTTGCAAATGGTTCATAACTGACAATTAGCTATTAATTTCTCACTGCCTTCAACTCAAAACTTATAACTCACAATTCATAACTATTTCTTATGTCGTATTGGTTAATTAAATCTGAGCCATTTAAGTATAGCTGGCAACAATTTGAAAAAGACGGACGCACTTTTTGGGATGGGGTTCGTAATTATCAGGCGCGCAATAACCTGAAAGCGATGAAAGAAGGTGACTTATTGCTTTGGTATCATAGCAATGAAGGACTGGAAATTGTGGGCATTGCACAAATAGCCAAGGAAGCTTACCAGGATCCGACTACCGATGACACTAATTGGGTAGTTGTAGATGTAAAACCATACAAAACCCTCAATAAACCTGTTTCTTTGGCGACCGTAAAGGCTGATCCCCGATTACAGCAGATGGCTTTGGTAAGGTTGGGACGATTGTCTGTACAGCCAGTAACCGAGGAGGAGTGGGCAATCATCATGGAGCTTTCCGAAACGCAAGCTTAATGTGGTTTAGGGGTTTTCATGGTTGAAATTGGGGCAATTGCTTCCCGAAAAATCATGATAAAGAGTCGTTATTTAAAAATAGGCATCTATCTCTTTTCATTTTCAGTAATTCCAAAGTCTTTGAGTGTGATTATGAATGTTTCAACTGCAGAAATGGAAAAAAAGGGAATCAATTTACAAATAACTTAGAGAATGAAGTAGGTTGTCTCGCTGATCTTGTCGAAGCGCAAAAGCCCTATCATAATCACACCGCCTTCGACAAACTCAGGCTGAGAGGTTCATTTTCAATGTTTACTTTCAATTTTTTTACTTCACTTTCTTTTGGGGCGTAAAAGGTAAATTTTATGACAAAAAAGCAATTGTTTAGTTAAAAGGGTTGCTTCGTGCCTTGCAAGGACGGGGAGATTATGGAGATGAATTGCGTTTTTTAGTTAAAGTAACCCCTGCTTTTTAATGTCCTACCCTTTTTTAGCTCAAATAATTGTTCAACATAATTACCCCAAACAGCAATTGCTTTATCACCAACTATTTTATAATACGGAGGTGCAAACATTTTTTCATATCGGTCTTTATTCTTTTGATTTAGATTCAATTTATAGGAAACTTCATCCAAAAAATCAATGGGTTCAGGCTTTACAGTCGTATTTTTATTATAAGCATATTCAGAGAAATTATAACTACTTGCCCATCGCCCATTTTTGGTTTTATAGACATCAAAATACTGATATTTTTCGTGATATAATTTGCCATTATAATTCCCCACAAACAGCAACACATAGTCATATTTGGAGAAAGTGGGAATCCCGTAGTGATCAAATACTTCAAATTCTATGGTGTCTTTATTATAATTGCCATAAACGTTCTGAATTATTTGATATTT